>Ga0206677_10002534_pt1 | contig 15955 bp, 10 predicted proteins | sample M130m12015metaG_FD_155475 | JGI IMG/M metagenome (GOLD analysis project Ga0206677, IMG submission 155475) | Ammonia-oxidizing marine archaeal communities from Monterey Bay, California, United States - M1 30m 12015 | ecosystem: Environmental > Aquatic > Marine > Intertidal zone | place: USA...
AGCTTCTGAGTGCCTAAAAGAGTAGATTGTATTATTGCTATCAATCAATTTTGATTGCTTTTTAAATCTACTCCAAAGCTTATTAAAATAGAACTTATTGAATTCAATAGGGGTATTTGAAAAGTTGCATTTTTCATAATAAATAAATTTTAAATTTTGTTTATTATCAAATGAGTAATGTATTTTTTCTGTAAATTCATACTAAAATGCTAGTATTCAGTATTTTAATTGATATTTGTTAGTCATCTTGTGTAAGAAAAGATTGGGTTATATATAATATCAAGAGCCCTAACCTCCACAGAAAAACCGTTCTACAAAACACACCCCCTCTTATCCGTTAACAGAGCGTCAAAATTTTTTAGAAAAACAGTTAGTTTGGAGGAGTTTTTGTTGGTGTTTTATCATTTATTTGTCGTAATCAGGCACTTATCATATATATAAAGTATTGATAATCAATATGATTAGTTGCTGTATTGGGAAAGTGAGTATGGTTTTCAGGGAGTTTCAATTAGTTTATAAAACATAAAAAACTTAACTTATTGTTTTATAATGATTTAAGATTTATATATGTACAGCTTCGGAGGTACGACTTATAGAATTTATTACTTCTCGATTTATAGTGAATTAGGCCTTAAAACCTTTATTTGATTCTGCTTTAAACTTTTACGTAAATTTTCTTCTTATGCATAAACCATAGAATTGACCAATAAAATAACATTATAAATACCGAATAAAAGAGTGAACCATTCATTTCCCCTAAAATTGGTGAAAAAATGAAATTAAACATAAAGCTCTTGAAAGAAACTAAATTTCCTTCGAATGGAAATCTTAAAAACCCTGAAAAAATACTTGCACAAAGTTCAGCAAAAATATAAGCAAACAATGAATTAACACCAAACGCTAAAAAAGGAGTGAAATATTTTATTTTTTTGCGAACATCAATTATCCATATGAGGAATGCAAATGTTATAATTGCCCATCCACTCGTGTACATAACATATGAGCTTGTCCATAATGTTTTATTAATAGGGAAAACATAATTCCACACTTGAGAAATTAAAATAGCTGAGATACCCAAAAGGAACATTTTTAAAATCAGTTTCTTTTGGTCATTAGACTTATAAATAATCATACCGAGTAAATATCCCCAAATAACATGAACAGTAGCAGGAAGTGAAGCAAAGAGCCCAGCAGTATCAATTGGATAGCCCTTACGTAAATGATTTTCTCCTAGAAGTAGAATATCAATTTTTCCAACAATAGAGTTTTTTGCAATAAAGGGGTCTGGTCCACTTGCTGAGGAAAGTATAACCCAATATAGAACAAGAATACCAAATGATGTAATTAATACTTGATTGGGCTTAAGTGCTATGCATAAAATGGTTCCGATTGCATAGCAAACTGCAATTCTTTGTAAAACACCCGTAATCCGGAGCGTGGACAAGTTTACTTGTCCCAAGCTTATCCATTCTTTGAAAAAATTAAGAAAGATTCCTATAATAAAAATTAGAAAAGCTCGACGAACTATTTTTTTTACTAGGCCTAACGTAAGTCTTTGTTCATACTTTTGAAAAGCATACCAACAAGCAACACCGATTATTACGAGGAAAAAAGGAAAAATCAAATCGGTTAAAGTACACCCGTGCCATTGAGCATGACGCATTTGGTTGTATTTAAATTTCCAGCTGCCTGGCTGGTTAACCATAATCATCAAGGCAATTGTAACTCCACGAAAAACATCAAGTGAAATTAATCTTTCCTTCGTTTTCATTTACTATTTATTAAATATCGATTCAGAAGAGGAACAAAAATAATTTATTGTCATCTCAGTATTAGTAATACAATCTAATTTTTCTGCTGGAAAAAATTGTTTAAACAGTACCATTCAATTAATTCATTAATAAATATAAATAATCCTTTGTGAATAGCACATAGTTCTCAATATTGGAAGTGTCGCAGGGGAACGTGTAATGATAAGGAGAGGTGAAGTAATTAAGTGATGTAAAAGATACAACACTATTCTGGTTTTGATTTTATATTAAAACAAAAAACAATACAGTCAATATCATGAATAGCTTTTCATACTTCTAAAATAAATGTATGATGAAAATTAAATACTGCTTGTCCATGTGTTCCCGTTTATTTAATTAAGATTAAGACTTTTTTTAAATATAGTTATCTATTGCTTGCCTATTAAGTGAGGATACATTCTCCTTTTTATTTTCAGCTATTTTGTAGAGTTTACCCGCTTAACCGTCTTAGATTTTAACTTTAATTCTCTTCATATTCTGTTTTTAGTTGAAAATCAATGTAATACATATTAAATAAGATCAATAGTAAGTGAGATACACTTTCAACTTGATCAAAAAGCTCTTATGAGATTGTTATATGTATAGAATCCCCACAACACTAATGCAGTAGAAATACCAACCATTGTTAAATTAACTTCTATGAGCTTCAAAGCCGCTTTAAACATTTTCTCTCCTTATCTCTGTTAATTCCCGATTTATTTTTTAAATTAAATACGTAGTAAAGAAATATTTACATAAATAATATAGACCATTTAATATTAGATTGCTATGAAATTAAAAAAACTTAGAAAAAACAATACCACACTTTTAAATAGCAGAAGAAATTTTATTAAAAAAACAGCATCCTTTTCGACTGCGATGACATTCGGTGGCGTTTTACCGATATTTAGTGCTAAAAGTTACAGTCAAATTAAAGGAGCAAATGATAGAATTAATGTTTGCGTGATGGGTGTAAACAGTAGAGGTAATGCATTGGCTCAAAATTTTGCAATTCAAAATAATTGCGATGTTATTCATGTATGTGACGTAGATACTAGAGCTATTACAAAATGTTTGATTTCATTAAAAGATAAACAAAGTTTTACGGCCAAATCATTCGGAGATTTTAGAAAATCGTTAGAAAGTAAGGATTTAGATGCTATGGTAATTGCGGCCCCAGATCACTGGCATGCTCCGGCTTCATTGCTTTCTATGCAAGCTGGGAAACATGTGTATGTAGAAAAACCCTGCAGTCACAACCCAAATGAGGGTGAAATTCTAATAGAGGCTGCTCAACGCTATGGCAAGATTATTCAAATGGGAAACCAACGCAGGTCTTGGCCCAATGTAATTGAAGGGATTAATGCTTTGAAGAATGGTGCTATTGGCCGTGTATATTACGGAAAAGGATGGTATGCTAATAATAGAGAATCTATTGGTATTGGTAAATATACGGTGGTTCCAGATTGGTTAAATTGGGATTTATGGCAAGGACCTGCTCCAAGAAAAAATTATAAAGACAATTTGATTCATTACAACTGGCACTGGCACTGGCATTGGGGAACAGGTGAAGCGCTTAATAATGGAACTCATATGATCGATTTATTAAGATGGGGAATGGGAGTCGATTATCCAACAAAAGTTAGTTCTAGTGGTGGGCGATTCAGATATAATGACGATTGGGAAACACCAGATACGCAAATCATTAATCTAGATTTTGCAGAAAATCTTTCCATGACTTGGGAAGGAAGAAGTTGTAATGGTAAACATGAGGAAGGAAGTTCAGTTGGCGTTATTTTCTATGGTGAAAAAGGAAGTATTTTAATGAATGGGGGGAATGATTATACCGTTTTCGATTTAAAAAATAAAATTGTTAAAGCAGTAACAAGCACCACGAATATCGATCCGATGAACACGGTAAACCCAGCTCAGAACTTAGATGTATTGCACATTAGAAATATGTTTAATGCTATTAAAAATGGTGATAAATTAAACGCAGATATTGATTCAGGACATAAAAGTACTTTATTGATGCAACTTGGAAATATAGCACAACGAGTTGGGAGATCATTGGACATTAATCCAGAAAATGGACATATTACAAAAGATAGAGAGGCTAATAAATTATGGCAAAGATCCTATGAAAAAGGATGGGAAATGAAATTATAAATAAATAATAATGAAGAGTCCTAAAATATCAAGACGGTTGTTCCTAGAAAAAGTGGGGAAAACAGCAGCATTACCTATTGTGCCATTTTCAATACCCTCTGAGTTTTCAGACCAGTTAATAAAATCAAGTAAAGACATAATAGTACGCATTGGGATTATTGGAGCAGAAAATTCACATACACGAGGATTCGGAAAAATTTTCAACATAGATAAGAGATTTCCCGGAGTAGAAGTAAAATATGTTTGGGGAGAAACAGAGGCGTTTGCTAGAGATGCGATGAAAAGAGGAGGAATTCCGAACATGGTAAAACACTCAAAAGAAATGTTGGGTAAAATTGATGCTCTTATCGTTGACCACAGACATGGAAAATTTCACTTAGAGGCGGCAATACCATTTATAAAAACAGGAATTCCAACATTTATAGACAAACCTTTTTGTTATAGATTAGGTGCTGGGAAAAAGTTTTTAGCACTTGCTGAAAAAGTTGGAACTCCAGTTACTTCTTTTAGTTCTATTGCTCATAGTTATGAAACATTTGATATTAAGCGTCAAGTAGAAAATATGGGGAAAATTAATCAGGTTGTAAGATATGGGCCCATGAAGTTAGATTCAGAATACGGAGGGATATTTTTTTATGGGGCACACATGATTCAACCTTTAATGTACATTTTTGGGGATGCTATAAAAAAAGTTAGAATTAATGATAATGGAAAGAATAGTAGTGCAAGTTTGATTTATGAAAATGGAATGTTAGCGACACTTATCTCTTCGACGCAAAAGTATGGTTGGGAGACTCATATTGAAACAAAAGATGGAATGGTGAAATTAAATGCAACTGAAGATTATACAGGGAAAATCCCCAAGAATTATTTGGATATGGTGACCATGTTTAAAACAGGAGTTGAACCAAGAAGTTATGACAGTATTTTGACTGGTATCGCTGTTCTAGAGGCACTTGAAAGGTCTGTAAATAAAGGGCAATGGGAAGATGTAATTAAATAAAGTATTAATTTATAGAATGATCAAATAAACAGTAGCAATCAAGGCCTGTTTTAGAAATTTTAAAGTCTGCGAAATTAAGTCAGAAAGATTTTTATCAGTTTAATTTATCACAGTATATGAAAACATTAATAGCATCAATTATAACAGGATTCTTTCTGTTCGTTACAAATAATAATAGTTTAATGGAAATAGAAGGCATATTATATTCCGATATGGGGGAAGTATCCATTAAATCGGTTAACGGATACATTTCTACAATTGATAGAATTGAAAGCCAAGGAAAGTCGTTAGAATTATTTGTTTCTCAGGGCTTAATAGATGTCCAGATTAATGGTTATCTGGGTATTGATTTTTCTGGCCCGGGATTGACTGTTGAGGGAATAAGAAAAGCTACTAAAGCTTTGTGGAAAGTGGGAGTAACCAGCTATTTCCCAACAATTATTACAAGTGATATTGAGAGAATAAAGGAAAATTTTGCTGTATTGGCAGAAGCACAAAAAGATCCTGAAATTGGAAAGTCTATTGCTGGATTTCATTTAGAAGGCCCATATATTTCACCTGTAAAAGGATTTCGCGGTGCGCATTTAGAAAAATATATAAAAAATCCAGATTGGAAGGAGTTTCAAGAAATTCAGAAAGCGGCAAATAACGAAATTAAATTAATTACTCTGGCACCAGAACTAGAAGGTGCTATTTCATTCATTCAAAATTGTGTTGCAGTTGGTTTAATTGTTGCATTAGGACATCATAACGGATCTACAAAAGATATAAAACAAGCCGTAGATGCTGGTGCAAAAATGGCAACGCATTTAGGGAATGGATGTGCAAATGAAATTAACAGACATCATAATCCGCTATGGCCACAACTCTCTGATGACAGAATCACGCCCAGTATTATTGCCGATGGATTTCATTTAACGAAAGAGGAGGTGAGAAGTTTTTTCAAAGTAAAAGGAGCAGATAAAACCATATTAGTATCAGATGCTTTGGATTTAGCTGGATTGCCAGTTGGAGAATATATTCGAGGAGAGCGCAAATTGTTGTTAACTGAAAATGTAGTGAAGTTGCCAAAAGAAAATGTATTGGCAGGAGCCGCTTCTCCCATCAGTAAATGTGTTGGGGTGATGATGAATTATACAAATTGCGGACTTAAAGCAGCGATTCAAATGGCAAGTACGAATTCAGCAGAATTATTCTCTTTAAACAAGATTGGAAAGATTGAACCTGGAAAAAGAGCAGATATTATTCAGTTTGCCTTGGTAGATGGGGAAATGGTTATTCACAAAACCTTTGTGGCTGGAGAATTGGTTTATTCGAAACGATAATATTTTGGAAGTCATTTAGATCCATACAGAAAAATTGAAATTTAAAGGAGTTAAACAACGGGACCGTCACTAGGTTTCGAAATCCTTGTAGATTTATCTTAATGATTTATTTGAATTGATTTTGAGAATGAGGTTGAGCAAATAGAAATGACTTCAAGTTTAAAAAGCTTAAGTCTTTTATAGCGATTTTGATTAATTAAATATAACAATGATAAAAAGATAATATGGCTAAAACATCCATTACTAAAAAAGTACTCATTGGTTTAAGTGCAATAGGTCCAGGATTATTTTTGATAGGATATAATATTGGGACTGGAAGTGTTACAACCATGGCAAAAACAGGAGCAAAATATGGTATGTCGCTCTTTTGGGCGTTGTTTCTTTCTTGTATTTTCACGTATGTATTAATGATTTCTTATGGAAAAGTAACTCTTGTTACTGGTCATACTGCCTTGTACAATTTCAAAAAGCAATTTAAATACGGTTGGCTGTTATCTATATATATTATCATAGCGCTCATAATAGGTGAGTTACTTGCGTTAACTGGAATTATGGGAATTGTTTCCGATTTAATTCAGGAAGGAATTCGATTGGCCTTTGATGGTTTCATAATTGATACTGGATGGATCATTTTATTTTTTGTTATAGGATTATACTTCCTGGTAATGTATGGTAGTTATAAAGTTTTTGAAAAGGCGCTGACTGCTTTAGTAGTGGTAATGGGACTTTCATTTGTAATCGTATTTTTAATGGTAAAGCCTAGTTTAGCATTGTTAATAGATGGAATTGTTCCAGGAATACCAGATACACCAGGTGCCTTGGGATTGATTGCTGCTATTTCAGGAACGACTTGTTCGGCAGCGGTTTTTATAATGAGAAGTACCGTTGTAGCCGAAAAGGGGTGGACAGTAAAAGATTTAAAGAAGGAGAAAAAAGATGCTTTTGTTTCAGCTTCAATGATGTTATTTTTGAGTGGAATTATTATGGCAGTAGCGGCAGGAACCCTGCATGTAATGGGTTTAAATTTAGATAATACAGTAGATCTAATTCATTTATTTGAGCCTATTGGAGGTAAAGTTGCAGCATATGTTTTAATCATTGGAATCGCTGGAGCTGGTTTGTCATCAGTATTTCCGATATTGCTGATAGCACCTTGGTTGGTTTCAGATTATAGAGGAACCCCAAGAGATATTCGTTCAAAAGAATCGAAAATGTTAATTATTGTAGCATTACTTTTTGCATTTGGATCAGTTTTTTTAGAGGAACGTCCACCAGCGTTAATGATATTTTCTCAAGCCTTTCAAGCATGTATTTTGCCAGCAGTTGCCATCCCAATATTTGTATTAATAAATAAAAAAGAATTGATGAAAGACCATACATCAAAAAATAAATTGAATGTAGGATTGATAACTATTATTTTATTTTCATTGATTACAAGTTATTTTGCAATAAGTGAATTTTTATGAATAATTTGAATTATGAGTCAGAATTAAAAGTAGTATCGATTTCTTCTCCACCCATAGAAGTGAGTAGATGGGGTAATTTATAACAGGGGACATCCGCCTTATTTTTAATGGTAGGGGTAGTTTTTTGTGCATAAAGCTGACAAACGAATACCAAGGCAATAAAATTAAAAAGGATTTTTGACTCATGATAAAGACATTATATTTTAAATATTCGAAATTGAAGGAGGAATAGTTTGACTCAATCCTTAGGTCAATGATGCTATTGGTTTTAAGAATTTGGATTGATCTCAACCTTGTGGACTTGGGTTGTACGTAATATCAAAACCCGCAAGTGATTTAAAATCACAAAGGGTTTGGTCTGGGGGTGTTTTAGGAGTTTTTGCGAATCAAAGTTTGAGATTTTTGAGGTGTCCCACGTCCCACCCCTAGGGTATGGGACAGTTGGGAGACTGCTAAGCCAAGATAGTTCAGCTAGTGAAGGCTAATCTTCTTTGCCTAGGAAATCTGTCCAGCCCAAAATAGCCCCTTTTAGAGCTATGTGTTATTACCTAACTTTTATTAAATTGCAATATTATGATATATCAATGAAAAAATTACTGTTGCTTATTGGCCTATGTCTATTGGCTTACTCTTGCAGTAAAGGTGAAGACAACTCCCCAATAGCTCCAATAAAGTATACAGTTTCAGTTTCTGCCTCTGATGGAGGAAGCGTCAGTACTTCAGGTGGAGAGTATAACGAAAATACTTCAGTTTCAATCACAGCGAATCCCCAGCAAGGATATGAGTTCTCAGGCTGGACTGGAACTACTCTTACGGGTAGTTCAATAAGTATAAAAGTAACTTCTAACCAAACCATTACTGCTAATTTTACAAGATCTATATACACACTTACCCTGGGTAGCGTCGGCAGCGGAGAGGTGACTCAACAGGTTATTAATTCAGAAAGAAGAGAAGATTACGAATCAGGGAAAACTATTAGACTTACAGCTACTCCAGAAAGTCAGTTTTTGTTTTATGATTGGGAGCAGCTTAATAATAATCATAGCGAATACACCTATGAGAACCCATTAGAGGTTATAATGGACGGTTCAAAAACTGTTACTGCTACTTTTGAAGAGAAGTTACCGATTGTAAATCCAGATAACAACGACAAGAACACAGTAGGCAAATGGAAGATTAGAAAAAAACGTCCAGGATCCCAGCGAACATTCCCCGCCAGAGCTGTGGATTGTGAAGTGAATGAAATCATATTTAGATCTGACAACTCCTTTACTATAATTACTGAAACCTCAACCATTACAGGTCAGTATACCATTGACTTTGAAACATCGATAAGCCTCAATCAAGGAGAGACAAATATTGGAAGACTAACTGGAATTATTCTAACTGAGAGTTTCATAAGCTTTAATATTGAACTAACGGGCGTGTGTGATGAGCAGTTAGATGCCGATAAAGACCCAACATACGATGAAGCAACAGATCCTAGTGCCCCCTCTAATACAGAATCCTCAACTACTATAGCATCCAAGACTTGTAAAATTGAAACGGAACTAACCTCAGACAATATTAATCAAACAATTAGCTTAGGAGATTCAATTCAAAATATTTTGATAGCTGTAACTGTTGGATCAACTTGTACAAAAACCCTTAGTGTCAGCTCCTCTAACCTTCCCGAGGGTGTTTCAGTAAGTCTTGACAATAGCCAAATTAAGATCTCGGGGACTCCCTTGTCCAACTCAGTTGGGGTTTATGAATATGATATTTCACTCAATGTAGCTAGCCCAACTAGTATTATAAGTGGAACAATAACAGTAGAAAATAATACTACAACTGAAACAAATCCTAATCAGGGTGGTGGCGGAAATAATTCAGGAACTGATTCTTCAACAATTGAAACTTCTCAAATTAATTGTTCTTTAGAAACATCAATAAATCTTGGGGGAACTAATGGTCCAAATGAACAAACTATTGATATTGGGGAGTCAATAAAAGACATTGAGTATTTATTTTATACTGATTGTGAACAGGATATTAAAATTTCCAGTGTAACAGGACTTCCAGATGGAGTGCTTACATCGATTTCTAATTTTAGTGATGTATTAGGCATATATGGAACTCCGACAAACAATGTGTCCGGAACTTATAATTTCTCAATTACTATTGACAACCACGTTGAAGCTACTGTTAATGCGCCTTTTATTTCTGCAACAGTATCTGAAGTAATCCAAGGATCAATTACAGTCGTCAATACCAGAACAACCTCATCAACGACATCAGCTGACACAACCCCTCCAGTAATTTCAATAACTGGATCAGCTTCTGTAACATTAACAGAGGGAGATACCTATACTGATCAAGGAGCAACAGCGACTGACGATGTTAGTGGGGATCTCACTAGCTCTATATTAACAACTAATCCAGTAAATACATCAACTCCTGGGACTTATACAGTTACTTATACTGTAACTGACGCGGCCAACAATACAACCTCAATTGGAAGAATAGTAAATGTAAATGCTGCTGTATCAGCTGAGACATATACCATTAATGTAACAGCATCTAATGCAAGTGACTATTCTTTAAGTGGAGCTGACAGAAATGGTAATGTAACTGGAAATGATCCTTCAGTAACAATTAAAGTTGGTGATACAATTGACTTTGCTGTTGATGCTAGCGGACATCCATTTTATCTGAAAACAGTTCAGGGTACTGGAACTAGTGATTTAATTAGTGGGGTGACAAATAACGGAGCAACCAATGGAACCGTATCTTGGACTCCAACTACTGCAGGAACCTATTACTATCAATGTTCACTGCATAATGGGATGAATGGAACGATTACTGTAAACTAAACCACAGGCATATCCCCCCTCAGTGAGCTCTGGCACTTCTAAGCCTTTTTGTAGGTTTTGTTATATTTGATATTATTAACCATAAATTATATAAAATGAAAAAACTTTTATTAGCAATACTTTTTTTTAGTACAATCTCTCTGAAAGCACAATATTGCGTATTCTTTGATTTTAAAGCTGAAAATCAAGAAATGGTTGTATCTACCATATCAGCTGCAATGAAAACAGATTGGGCAAAAAATATTCAAGGAACAAAGTCTCTATTTGCTTATCTTCCCAACGGATCTACAGAATCTACTCATTCGATTCAATTTTGTTTTCCAAACGAGGAAGCTTTTGAAAATGCTTTTATGTCCTACGGGCAGTCTATGGATGTAAGATTACTATTAGATGAAAGATTAAGGGAATATGCAATTGATGTGTCACAATCAATCAATACACCAATTTGGTATAATGGTGAGGATTGGGCTGAAGATAATGTATTTATGCTTTATCAAATGGAAGTAACAAATCCCTCAGCTTATCTTAAAGAATTTAAAAACTTCTCTCAAAAAATGGCGAAGAAATTACAGTTTGAAGAAAATTCATATGGTATCGCTTATCCAATAGTTGGTAAAAATGCTGATTTTTCTCATTTTGTATGGATTGGTTCACCTGATATTAAAACAGCTCTTTCTAAAACCAAGAAAATGTATAGTGATCCATTATTTGCTGAGTTTTCAAGTAAAGTTTCAGGAATGAGAAAAGTAGTGAATACAGTAATGTCTGTTCGTGTAATGGACTTTTAAAATTATAATGTTAATATAATTAGCTATCCCTCCCTTTTGGAGGGTTTTTTTATTATATCTCAGACGTATAGTCTGAAGATAGCTCCAATTTAGAAATCTATTATCAATCAATAAATATTATCGGCAAAGAGATTATTAACAAAACCCTAAAAAAATTAGTCAATAAGTTAGAAAAATCACCATCCTGAAGTACCGTCAAATTTTGCATGAATACAAGTAACCGTTAATTGGTTATATCCATCTACATGGCCTCTTAATTGCCATGTTGGAACAGGATCATAAGGAGTAGATCCACTTCCCATTGGAGTGATGTAAAATTCAAAATTACTGTAAGCTGACCCAAGTGCTATACTCCCATCCATCAGCGATGTAAAGCCATTACTCCAAATAGGTGTAAAACGATCATTATAACCACCATCATCTCCAAGTCCATATGTCATATTAGATTTTTGAATATATGTTTCAGTATCAGATCTTATAATCCCAGATATGTACCAGTTATCAACGATTTCAGAAGATGAAGATTGTTTTACCTGAATGGTATTATATGTATTATTCCATGAGAATCTTAAAACTCCTAGTTCAAATAAAACAACGTCATTTGAGTTTATTCCGACTTGAGCTGATTTAATTTCAGATTTATTAGACTGTATTAATTCATCAACTGACGCCAAAAGGGCTGACTGTGCAACATTTAAAGCTTCAATACTTGCAATCAAGCTGGCAATATCTGATTGGGTTGATGACAAGGAATCTGTCTGAATATCTATTTCAGCTACCTCCACGCTCAAGGCAGCATAATCACTGGTCAAGGCAGCATAATCATCACTGCTTGGAAGTTGAGAAACAATATCTACTAATGATTCACCTCCATTAACAAGATAGTCGTTTGCAGATATAGCTGCTGAGGTATTTACAAGGGTTACATCTGTATTTCCTAATTGTATTGTGTTAGATGCTGTGACAGTTGCAATTGCACCTATAGCAGTCGCATTGGTCAGGTTATTTGAAATATTACTTCTGTATCCAATGGCTGTATTAAGAGTACCACTAACGATACCTATTCCTGCTGCTCTTCCAACACCAACATTATATCCTTCCTCAACATTTTGAAGTGCACTGTCTCCTATCGCAGTATTTTCACTACCGCTTGTATTAGCAAATAATGCTCCCTGACCAACTGCTGAATTGTGATTACCATCAAGATTCCAATGTAGTGCAACCCTCCCAACAGCTGTATTTGCATAACCTGTTGTATTGGCCGCCATTGAATGTGCTCCTATTGAGGTGTTTTCCTTTCCACTATCATTACTTGTCAGGGTATTCCATCCTAAAGCTGTATTATGATAACCAGTTTGATTAGAATTCATTGATAGATAACCTACTGCTGTATTTCCATCTGCTTTGTTACTAAATAAACTTGAGCTACCAACTGCAACATTTTCTTTACCAGAAACATTTGAACCAAGTGATGAGTTTCCAATTCCAACGTTTTCGTTGGCTCGGTTATTTAGTAAACTAGAATATCCAATACCAACATTACTAACTCCTGATACATTAGATGACAATGACATATGTCCAATTGCTACATTAGCAACACCTGTTGTATTAGAACTAAGAGCACTCTGTCCAATTGCTATATTTGTGCTTCCTATGGTATGACTTGATAGTGCGCCATCACCAATTTTTATATTAAAAAAATCATCAGACTCAAAGCCACTTATACTTTTTGCAAATTCAGCAACAGGAACACTTGCAACCTGTCTTGTCCCCATATCCTGATATCCACTTCCTATATCTAACTCTTCTTTAATAAATACACTGTTTGACCAATCTATGTCGGAGAAAGTGCCATTTACAATTGTACCACCACCAACAGATAAGTTTACCACTCCATCATCAGGGACTGTAATTTCATGTTCTTCAATAAATGTGGGTGTAGCATTAGAAGACTGATACATTAGTGAAAATTTAATCTTAACCTGATTATTAGAAATTACCCCACCACTTGAATGCTTGACAATAGCCTGATAGTTAAACTGGGCATTAAGACCAACTGATAGAAGTAAAAATATTAATAGGTATTTCATCTTAAATGTAATTGTTAAATAAAAGGTGTAATCAACTGATTAATGTGTTCTTCCTAAAACGAAGTTAAGAGTTTAATTTTTCAATAGTGATCAAAACTCATTATATTATGATTTATATAGAAACTTATTGAAGTTTCAAGAGCGATTTAATATTTTAGTTAAAAAAGAAAAGTAAATTAAGAATATGAGTAAAATTAAAAGAAGAGCTTGGCTCAAATCAATAGGTGCCTTTTCTATTGCGGCAGGACTTCCTGGTACTGTCTATGCAGAAACATTGGTAAAACCCTATTGGGTCAAAGAAAGTTTTTCAGAAACAGATATTTTGGTTGTTGGAGGAGGTACAGCAGGAACCATTGCGGCAATTCAAGCGGGACGAACAGGTTCTCATACGACCTTGATTGAAAGCGGAAGCCAATTGGGGGGATGCACCACCACTGGGGGAGTATCTTTTCCTGGGATTTTCCACGCTTGGGGCGAACAAATCATCGGTGGAATCGGTTGGGAATTGGTTTTGGATGCTGTAGAACTCAATGGAGACCAATTGCCCGACTTTTCAAAAATACCCAAATCACATTGGAAACATCAAGTAGCGGTCAATCCAGCACTCTATGTGATGTTGGCTGAAGAAAAATGTCTCGAGGCAGGCGTGGACATTCGCTATTATGAAACCCCCACATCAGTTAAATTTGAAAATGGAAGGTGGCTGGTGGAGAGCATTGGCAAAGGGGTCAAAACCATTATATCGTCCAAGCAATTGATCGATTGCACTGGCAATGCATTAATCGCTTCTATGGCAGGATACAAAGTACTTAGAGAAAAAGAAACCCAACCGGGCTCCCTAGTTTACAGTATGGGAGGTTACGATTTTGACCAGTTGGACTTGTCCAAAATTCCCAAGCGATACCACAGGGCCTTGCACCAGAACATGATGACCTCTCAAATCAGAAAAACCGGTGAGAATACCTTTGTTCCTTATGGATATGTTTATGTCTATGGCGCCGACTCTACAACATCGGAGACCCATACCACGGCCAACCAAAAAGGGCGTCAGAATCTGCTGCAGTTGATACGAGAATTACGAGAGCTTCCCGGTTGTGAAAACATCAGGATTACCTCCATGAAAACAGAGACAGCAGTAAGAGAAACCTTCAGAATTGACGGTTTGTATAAAATCACAAAAGAAGATTATGTGTCTGGGCGTTTGCACGAGGATGCAGTATCCTACAGTTTTTACCCCGTCGATCTTCACCGTGATGGCAAATCCATTTATCAAGAATTTCTAAAACCCAATGTGGTGGCCACCATCCCGATAAGGGCATTGATTCCCAAAAACAGCGAAAACTTTTTGGTTGCCGGTCGTTGTTTGAGCAGTGATCGCTTGGCCAACTCGGCACTTCGTGTACAGGCTTCCTGTATGGGCATGGCTCAAGCCGCTGCTGTAACAGCTTCCTTGTCCATACAAGAGGGGATGACACCTGCCAAAATCGACCCCAACTTGGTTAAAAAAACACTTAAAGAATACGGGGCAATTGTACCCAGTTGATTTTATGAAGTAAATAATATTTGATGTCCTCTTCTGTTTCTAAATATGTCTTGATGCTTTGTTTTTTGGCCTTGGGTTCCTGTTATTTACTGAAACCCAAATTCCAGTATTATGTAAAAGGAAGTGATGAGTGGTCCGTTGAATTAAATAACGAATATTACACTTCATTTGGTGATAGTCTTTTTTTAAGGGAAACTTCTGATGGAACGCCCAAAAGCTTTTATCAACATTTTAGTACAGGAGTTTGTTTTGACAATCAATGTCGTCCGCTGGATATCATCTTGCATTGGAGCATTAGCGGAAGGTATTTGGGTTTTGAAATGCCAAAGGGGGAGTTTTTGAGTAAAACAGATCACGATCCCTTTAGGCGAAAAGAATACCTTCAACTCAGCGAAATCCTCTCCGATGACGATCTTCCTTTTAAGGACATCCAGTACCATGAACTGATGAATCAACCAGAAAGCTCCACGGAATCTGCAGATGCCATATCTGGTGCAACTTCAGAACGGATCAAAGACATTGTGGTAAAAAATGCGGCCTATACCACCTACAAGCTTTGGAAATTGGTTTATGGAGAAAGTCAGAAATTCATTGAGCAGTACACTGAAAAACACCTCAATACTTCAAATTTAATGACCATTCTCAACAGTCAGAATCGTTACGACATCGTTTGGGGGCTCACGCACATGAAGGACACCCTTTCTTTTTCCATACCGTTGAAAAACCGATTGGTATCACTAATTCAAAGCGATGATCACTACCTTTCCTATAATGCCGTTCATGCCGTTCCAAAGGCATATTTGAGCTACAGCGATTTTTTGGAAATCCTTTTTTCAAGTTATCTGAACACTGCCGATGCCAGCACCAAAAATGTAATGGTCAGAAAGTTGGAAGACGCCCCTCGGCTCAGTCAAAATTTGATTGCAAAA
>Ga0206677_10002537_pt1 | contig 15946 bp, 12 predicted proteins | sample M130m12015metaG_FD_155475 | JGI IMG/M metagenome (GOLD analysis project Ga0206677, IMG submission 155475) | Ammonia-oxidizing marine archaeal communities from Monterey Bay, California, United States - M1 30m 12015 | ecosystem: Environmental > Aquatic > Marine > Intertidal zone | place: USA...
GCGAGATGATAATAATGAGTCGACCATCCACGTCAATTTTGCTTGAATGTCATATTGTCCAGCCCTACTGATAGCGTAACGCATTTCAGCAGCTCGTACCCTTCGAGATAGACTACGCAGTCTTGATCTTTGACCACTGTTACCTAAGTCTGCCAACCTTTGTAAAAAGGTAGATGGCGGGCATGTTTCAAAGTTTAAATTAGCTTTTTCACCTGTTGTGGTCATCTTATAATCATCAGATACAAGAGTTACTTTCTTCCCTTCATGCGCTAATTTGGAGCCTAGAATCATCAGAGATAAATCTACATCTTGAGGTGATGCTTTCTCACCAATATGCTGAGCAAGAGCCTTTACCTCTGCTTCATCAATAGTTACGGTGATCAAAATATCCCTGAACTTTTCCAAAAGGTTCGGTTGACCAGCCCATCTTTGGAAACGAACTGTTCTGATTTCGTCATGCACCCCTGGAGTAACATAGAGAGCCGAGTCCCCTGATTCCAATATGCCTGAAAGGTCTTTCAGAAAGTTGTCCGGGGCCATTGAACCAACATGAATGAAACAGTTCGAATCGACTACCCATACATTGGACATAAATCCCGATAAAGGGACCCATTAGTTTGTTTTACCGCCTATATTGAACGGATTCAAATCGAAGATTCGGACTCTTTACGGGCAAGATTTCTTTCAAACCAAATCGGTCCGCCCGGCGGGATTGCTGCAAGCATTCCTTTGATTGCAGTATTCATATCCATTCGACCCTGGCGCTGTTCCCACCAAACTAGAACGATGTATAGAATGAATAATCCACCATGAATTGGTCCAATTATTTTCACTAGAATTTCATTTCCACCAATGTATTTCAACGGCATAGCGATGAAAAATAAAGAAATCGTGGAAATAGTTTCTAGAATCCCAGAGACTCTGAAGAAACTCAATATTAAGCCTCCACCATAGGTCTACTTGAACCACAAGACGGGCACAATTGGTCATCAGTGTCAGCGTAATCATGGTTACATGCTGGACATGATGATGCTAGAACAAGTTCGCCAATCGATGAAATTCTTTCGCCCACAAGAGACAGTTTTCCACTTTCCAGTTCTCCGACTGAATAGCGACCAGGGCCTCCCATCTGTGTCAAGATATCCGGAGGCAAGGTCACAGTTCCCATTTCATCAACAATCAATTCCCTACCTTCAGATAGGTTCTCGATATCCAAGTCCGTACCGTGTTCGGCTACGAACCTTCCATCTCTCAATTCCAAAGACCTATCTGCAAACGCTGCAACTTCTTTTGAGTGAGTAACTAGTAAGAATGCAACGTTTTGATTATCGTGTAAATCCTTGAACAATTTCAGAACTTCACGGCTGGTGATTGGATCTAGTGCACCTGTTGGTTCATCTGCTAGAATCAAACGTGGATTAGTAATCAATGCTCGAGCGATAGCAACTCGTTGCTGTTCTCCACCTGAAAGCATTGATGGCAATCCTTTCGCACGGTGTCCAATTCCTAATTCTGTCATCAATTCTAATGCCCTTCTTTTCGCTTCTTTAGGTGAAACTTTCTGATGGCGAAGAGGTTGCGCTACATTGTCTAATGCTGACAAATGTGGCAATAGGTTTCCTTCTTGGAAAATAAACGATACCGTATCCTGTCGGAGTTGAACTAGCTCCTTACCAGTCAACCGGGTCATATTTTTGCCATCTAATTCGACTTTGCCTGCACTTGGCTTCATCAATCCACCAAGGCATTTCAATAGAGTGGATTTTCCAGAACCTGAAGGTCCTACTACCGCTACCGCTTCGCCTTCTTTTACGTTTACATGCAATCCTCTAAGTGCTACAACGTTACCGTCTTCAGCCTTAGATTCGTAGACATGGTACAATGAATCTGCTTCCAGAATTGTTGGTTTATCAGACATCTTCACTCCCCCTTCAGTACGCTAGCAAGGTCAGACTTCAACGCCTTCCTCGTAGTCACTAATAGCGCGGTAACTACTGCTGCAAACACTGCCAGAGCGACTAATGCTAATTCGAACCATGGCCAAACCAATTGCCGATCTATCGCAGAAGTCGTATCAGAACCTAATATTTGGAAGATAAATCCGAACACGTTAAACAGGCCATTGAATGATAATGCAAGTCCCATTCCAAGTAGGATACCTAGTGCCATCGATACTATGACAATTGAAAGAATCTCGAACAATACTAGTCTGATGATTTGGTTAGGGCTTGCTCCAATTGCTTGTAAGACTGCTAATTCCTTCTGTCTTTGATTTAGAACTAGAGACAGGAATACGAAAGCTGATGCTACAGCAGCAACGCTTGCTACAATGAATTGTAGCGAAAGTAATCCTGGTGTACCAAAGATTAGTCCACCATTACGCTCAACTGCATCATGAGCAGTCTCCCAATCAATTGAACTGTTGAACCTTTCATCGGCTTCGATGTTATTCTTCAAAGCGGTTAGATCTTCTCCTTCTACACCGTCTACTTTGACAATCCAGTTGTTTGAGAACAAGTTGTCAACTCTGTTGTCGCCGACAAGTTCTCTGTATCCAGATTCTCCGATTACAACGCTAGTAGACATCAAATCCTCTGGAACTCCAGGTACGAATTCGTGTACTCCGATGTATCTGAGAGTTGTATTGTATTCCGCTACATCTACAGTTTGGGTTGAGAAATTATACGACTTGTCTTCCCAAATGAATTCTACATCCTCTGTATTGCTACTACTCTCAGACAACAAGATGTCTCCATAATCGTCTCCACCTTTTCTCCCAGAGCCCCACAGATCCATTGCATATGCAGCGTCTTCTCCTGCTGAGAAACCGCCTTCCCTGTAAGCATCTAATGCTGCTGAAGTATCATCTCCCGGTATTGCTTGAGGGAACCATCGCAGTACATCTTCTCCTTCATCCAGTAGTACATATGCAGTGAGTGCTTCTCCCCCACTAGGTATCAATGAAATTGTAGGAACTGTCACCGCTAACGCTGTAACTTCATTATCACTAATTTCTTGAATCATAGATTCGATTTCAGTTGCAGAATAATTTTCGTTTGTCACAACTTGTAAATCACTACCCACCTGCAAATCTGCAGTTATCTCGTCCACTTGCGTTCCAGTGTAACCCTGAACTGCAGCCAGTGTAACAATAGATAGCGTGAGAAGCATGATTACTGCCAATCGGTTAACAGATTCAGTAGAACCACTGCCCTTCAATCCTCTCTTAACGTCGGAAAGTAGAGGAGTTCTACTAAAGAAGAACTGCATTATTCTAGGACCTGCTGCCCCAATTTTACCAAGTAATAGCGCTCCACCAATCCACAACATGAACGGTCCAAACACATTGATTAAACCTTCAACAAACCAGTTTGTCAGAATTCCATCTTCGCTACCGTTCATCTCGAGATAAGTATCGATTGCTCCAAGTGAACCCACCAAGAACAATGTCCAGTGCAGCCACACCTTTGGTTTGGCAACCTTTTGTACACGACTAACTCCTTCATCGATTTCTAATTCCATGAAGTCACGAGTACGAGCTCTACCGAACAAGAGAGCAAGACCAAGTGTGGTGATTGCTGTGAACAGTGTCGCACCGAAACTCAAAGCAGGGTCTACATTGAAACCTAAGGCTTCGAATTTCATGAATCCAACACTAGCCAGTACAACTGGAACTGCCGCCATAGCAAGCAGGTATCCAGCCAGCCATGCGACGAATGAGACTACGGCCAATTCAAGAAGAACCATTCCTCTCAAATCTTTGGCTGTGGCACCGATTACGCGATGAATAGAAATTTCACGTCTTCGTTGTTCTAGTGACAAAATCAGTCCATAAATCAGTACAGAAAGCGAAAGTACCACAATCGGCACCATGATTACATAGTCGAATGCCTGAATCAATCCAAGGAATATTTCCAAGAAATCGATTGTTCCTACCACAATGTCGACGTAGTAAATTTCAACTTCTCCATCTGCAAATTCTTGATCTTGGACTTTCATACTCAAATCTTCCAACCAATCAGAAGCATCTGCTGTTGAGGTTGTTGGTAGCAAAGAGCGCTCTAAAGTTAGCCCGAAATAAAAGTGGTCATAATCCACTAAAGTAGTTCTTTGAGTTTCATTCAGTACACTCCAAGTAGCATATACTGGATTAGCTGCTAATGTAGGATTACCTTGAGGCCATGGATCATAAATCCCAAGAATTGTCAAGTTTTCAACTACCATAATTACTTGGCAATGTTCGACTTCTCTAGAATTGTATATCTCCCCTTCACAGTCTTCAGTTTCTATATCAAGAGCAGATTCAACTGTGTACGCAAATTCTAACCTTTCTAAGAAATCTCCAGCCTCAGCACCCGCTTTACTTGCCACGTCTGATGGAATGTAGACACCGCGCTTTGTCTCGACATCTTCTGGAGAAGCCCAACTTCCTCTCTCATAGATTATATTCTCAGATAGTCTATCTGCAAGAACTCCGTCAAATGCACCCGGACCAAGGAAACTAATCGCTCTTTCATCGGAAATCGGTGGACCGTTATTGTATTCATAATCCCAGATATCTTTAGTCTCCCAATTTCGTAATTGGTCTGAAGAATTGATATCTTTCACACCCAACGGAAGTGCCATCCATACATCCTCATTACCAAAGGTAAATTGGCCATGGATTCCCTTTTTGCCATATACAACCGTACAATCTGAAAATTCTTCCATATCAGTGAATTCATCACAGACTTCGATTAAGGTAGTAGTATTGTTAGTCCATCCATCTGTTCCCTCTGCTGGAGGTTTGTTGAACTCAACTTTAGCATCAAAGATATTGTTCTCAAGTGATTCTTCGAAGAAAACTTGTGAAAGCCCGACTCCATAGGATAGAACTGTTGTTATTACCAGGCTTGCGAGAAATACGCCTGCGAAAACAGCCATACCACGCTCTCTTCCTCTCCAGGCGCCAATTGTTGCGAGGCGTAAATTATCAGGAGCATCACGAATTTTACGAGGTAATTCGTGCCTAAGATAATTCATCGTAGCTGAAGTCCGACTCATTCTTCTTCACCATCCTCATCAAGTCCCCAAGCAGACCGTATGTCGCTTGCTGCAACTAACCCATCACGCATCAACAACATTCTGTCGGCTTTACTGGCCAAGTCAGGGTCGTGAGTGACCATTAGTATAGAAATTGGATTTTCTTCATCGTGACATAGTTCCTTGAAAAGTTGTAGAACTTCTGCTCCAGAAGCGATATCTAAGTTTCCAGTCGGCTCGTCTGCAAGGAGCAATGGGCGATTGCCCGCTATTGCACGTGCAATTGCAACTCTTTGCTGCTGACCACCAGACAATTGATCTGGGATATGATGCATTCTGTCGCTTAGATTCACCTTAGTAAGCGCATCTTCCGCTCTCTTGAGTGCCTCTTTAGATGATACGCCTGATATTTCAAGGGCCATTGCCACATTATCGAGAGCAGATAGGTGATCAAGAAGATGGAAGTCTTGGAATATCCATCCGACGAGGGTTCTTCTAACGTCTACAACCGCTGAAGGGTTCTTCAAACCGTAGTTACGATCTTTCAAGGCGATATCTCCAGAATCCGCAGGAAGTAGCCCTCCTATGATATTCAGAAGAGTGGATTTGCCACATCCGGATGGCCCCATCAAAGCAACTAGTTCCCCTTTTTTGAGGTTCATCTCTATGCCTTTGAGAACTTGCAGTTTGTTCGATCCTGACCCGAAAGCCTTCGTGAGTTTGGTAACTTCTAACACTTTTTTTTCCTCCCCTAGTTTTATTTCTTCAAATCAATATATGAATACATGTTTACGGTACTATGAATCATTGTGGTCTTCTGGCGTGAGAACAAAACGCAGCGTCTGCCCGAGCAATTCGTGAAGCGCTACAGACTCATTCGAAGGTACCGATTCTTTGGAGCAAATGTTCAAAATTTTATTGTAAAAGGCTTCACTTACGCCATCGGTCAAATCATAAAGGACAGAGGCAGAAAGGTCTGTACGAACAAGTCCCCACGTTTGGCCAAGTTGAATGCCCTCACAAAAATAATTCCTCAGAGGCGATTCAATCTCCTGTAATCGCTCGTAGAGCGGGTGGTTTGAAGGGATTTGCTGGTATATGATTCGACCGATTTCGACAAAATCTTTTTCCTCCCATAACTTCTCTGAAATGAGTCTTGATTTGCGCATATGCGCCCAATACTCCGACTTCGAATTCGGCATTCCGTGATCGTTTAATCGCTGTTTAAGGATGTCCATTCCCTGTTTCAGTACGGTAAAGAAAAGGTCGGCCTTGTCCTCAAACCAGTAGTAGAATTGTCCCTTTGAAATATCGAGTTCTTTCAACAGAAGGTTGAGAGAAGTGGCATCATAACCATGAGTTGAAAATTGTTTTTTACTAATTTCAAGCACGCGTTCCTTGTCTTCCTTAGGAAGATTGAGAAACCTATTCAATGGCATGGGTGCACTTCAGACCGCCGGTCTGACCTGCAGTATAAATATCTTTGCTGAGACCCACGGAGAGGATTTATCAAATTCAGTTACTGTGTACCGAACGTTAGTTTTCTAAACCAATTAAGCACTCCACTGCTGGAAAATATTCCATTGCGGTATTGCTGTTTGTCCATCACTTCGTCAACCCAAGTATCTAGTTCGCGGTCCATGTTGTTTCCCCAGTTTACTTTTGGAACCGGTCCTATAATGGTCTTTGGGTTTAGTTTGCAAACTAAGTGTAATTAAAAACACTTATTATGAGCGGTTAGAAATAACCATTTCATCGTACATTTTCAGGTTTAGCAGTACCTCGCCAAAGTCCCTGGCGTAAGCACATAACCGGCGTACTGATTCAGATATTCTGAAGAAAAATAGTTCATCGACCGATAGTTTTCTGTTTTCCAGAAGTGTTTCTTCATAATCCGATATTTCATTTTGCGCCTGTTTTAGAGACATCCTCGACTCTTCAATTTCGTGGGAATCTCGTGTTCGAATATTAATCATGAGTTGCTTGATTGCTTTTTGCCACATTATGATTTGGTTTATTGGCGGCTCGCTGGATTTCATTCCGGCCTTAGGTGTTAGCCTTGTCAATACTGCCATTTGTAATGCATGATCCATCATACGCTCCAACGATTGGGCTAAATTCGAATGTTCAACCGCTTGATTACGCCCAATTTTTAGAGAAGTTGCGACTAAGTGTGAGTCGAGTGCGACACAAACTTGTCTTTCCACTAAATACAGTAGAGCATCTACTTCTGATTCTCGTTCTTCGGCATCACCTAGAAGTTCGACATCATCTCCTTCCAAGACAGAAACTATGTCTCTCACCAGAGACGATAGCTGCAGATACATTCTGTTGATGCTGGCACTAAGGGGCATCTCTGCTGCACTTATCAGACAAATTAGTTCTGCTCCAGATTCTGATTCATCCATTATTTCAAAACCTCTAGTGTTCCTCAGAAAACGGCGTATTTCTTTACGGAAAGTACGCTCTTCGCCTGCAGGAAACCTAAGATTTATTCGATCTGCACCAGATAAATAGATGCCCATTAAATGGTCGTGTAATGAATCCTCAGGCAACTTTCCTGCATCGAGATATACACGCTTTTCTTGGTTGTCAAGTAAGTCGATTGGAGTTAAGCGAAGCGCACCGCTGGGCCGCCAGTCTACCCTTATTCCATCACGCGGACTGAGGGACATTTCATCCACCCATGGCTTAGGTAAACTCAGAGTGTAAGTTGAACCACCAGTAAGTTGCACTTTCCGAACATCAATATCGCCTGGGCCAAATGACATAATCCTCATTTTGCCGGATATTTACTTCTATATAGATTACTGGGGTTTGAAGTGATATACTGTCTTTGTACAGAAAGTATTGATGGAACCTATCACGATGGTTGTAATTGGTCTTGCTTTGATTGTCTGTGCTTACATGGCATGGAACATTGGTGCTAATGATGTTGCGAATGCTATGGGGACCTCTGTTGGTTCTCGTGCACTGACATTGAAGCAAGCAGTGATTATTGCTGCGATCTTTGAATTCGCTGGTGCCTTTTTCGCAGGAGATGCAGTAACTGACACTGTTAGAAAAGGAATTTTAGAAGTTGATTTTAATGCAGTAACTCCTGAGATTTCGCAAGATATTGCATTTGGTTTCATCGCTGCGATGATGGCGGCTGCAACCTGGTTAACCATAGCTACAAGGTTTGGCCTCCCTGTTTCGACAACTCACTCCATCATTGGAGGAATAATTGGAGTAGGTCTCGTTCTTGAGGTCGATCACGATACCTCCTACATCAACTGGGGAGTTGTTCAGACAGTGGTACTGAGTTGGGTTGCAAGTCCTTTGATGGGTGGTCTGGTGGCATTCTTCTCTTATTGGATAATTAAGAAAGCAATTTTGGATGCAGATAATCCAGAACAGCGTTCTTTATGGTTAGCGCCAATTCTAGCATTCCCAACTTTCTTTGTCCTTGGTCTCGCCCTACAATTCAAAGCACTCAAGGGATTCTTTGGAAAGGCTGAATCGAATGGGTGGATAACCGACAAATATGACTGGCTGCCTTTCAAGCCGAAAGACGGTTTAACAGGTAGTTGGAACCCATTAGCAGACAACGCATGGTTCCCTGCGAATTCACTTCTTTTGGCTGCAATAATTGGTGCTATTGCATCGTTCGGTCTATACTTAATTCTGAGGAGAATAGACATCAATGAAGAGAGTAGAGGTTTCAAGGGTGTTGAGAGAATCTTCGTATGGTTACAAATTATTACCGCTGCCTATGTTGCATTCGCACACGGTGCAAATGACCGTTCTAACGCAATCGGGCCTATGGCTGCTGTTTGGCAAGTACTATCCAATGACACTGGAATGTTAATGGAAAAAGCTCCTATTCCGTTATGGTTGGTCTTACTCGGTTCAGCAGGAATTGCAATTGGTGTAATGACTTGGGGATGGAGAGTTATGGAAACAATCGGTAAGAAAATTACTGAAATCACACCAACAAGAGGATTCGCAGCAGAATTTGGTGCAGCAACAACGATTATGATTTTCTCAATGCCGTTCCTAGCAGTACCGGTTTCGACAACTCACACTTTGGTTGGCGCTGTTGTAGGAGTTGGACTTGCAGGTGGTGCTAAAGCAGTAGATTTCCGAGTGTTTGGAAAGATTGCAGCATCATGGGTTGCTAGTGTGCCAGTTGCAGCTTTCGGAGCCGCAGCAATCTATGTGATATCCGGCGGAGATAATCTAAAGATGATCATTCTACTTCCAATTGCATTCATGACAGTTGGTTATGTGATGTGGACGACAAGGGATGGAGAGATCTACGTAGAAGATGCTCTATCTGAAGCAGGTAGTGGTGAAGTCTCAATCGAAGTCAATACTCCTAAGGCACAAACTCCTTTCGAACTATTCCATGAGCACGCTGAAGCGGTTGAAGTTACAGTCGGACACATGCTAAGTGCAGTTAACAAGTCAGCAGATGGCAAAGACGCTAGCAAGGAAATCAAAGCAACAATCGATGCAGAATTGGATGCAGACAATATCAAAGCAGAACTCAGAGCGAGGATGGCTGAGACTGACATTAGATTGATCGTATCAATGGATGATTTCTTGCACATGTTAACTCGCCAGGACAGAATTGCAGACTACGCACAGAATGTGGCTGAACAATTGAGTTTCAGAGAACTGTATAGTGACAAGAAGGCTAGGAAGATGCTGAAGGAGATGGCTGAGGCTGTTTCTGAGACTGTATCTGTATACGAAGATACAGTTCTAGCAATGCGTGACCTATCTATTGGTGGAGAAACAAAGATTGCAAAGGAGAAGGTTGCAAAGTTGATCAAAGAAGTCAATCTGAAAGAGCACGCTGCTGATGAAATAGAAGCTAAGGCTGCAGCACACGTATTCTCCACTGGTGACGATGATGCACTTGCTGCAATGCACATGTACCGTGTATTGCAAAGAATGGATGATGTAGCAAATGCTTGTGAAAAGGCAGCTAATGCATTCTTGCCAAGCCTCTCAAGGTGAGGCTCACTTATTGTGTAAAGAGGCGAAAGATGCCACCTCATGAAGCGTGGGGTTGAAATCGGCAATACTACTCAGATAGGCATGGACCCACTCCTAAAGGCGAAGTTGCAAAAGCAACGTTACCACATTGTGGGTGAACACGGTGGTGTCAAAATTTGCCACTGGACAAAGGAATCATTGTTGAGAGATCGACAGTGCTACAAAGGTCGTTTTTACGGCATTGCAAGCCACAACTGCATGCAAATGTCCCCGGTTGTTGACCAATGTAACCTAGCATGCTCCTATTGTTGGAGAGAGCCTCACATGGACACATTAGAGTTAACAGACCAAGACCCACTTGAGATGTTGTATGAATCAGTGAAGGCCCAAAGAAGGCTCCTTTCTGGATTTGGCGGGAATCCTAAAGTTCCTAAAGAGAAGTTTTTGGATGCCCAGAACCCTAAGCATGTTGCAATTTCTCTAAATGGTGAGCCTACGCTATACACTAGATTATCAGAATATATCGAACTATGTCATTCACATGGAATGACTACAATGTTAGTTACTAACGGTACTTTGCCAAAGGTGTTGGAGAAACTGGATACTCTTCCAACACAATTGTATGTATCAGTCGATGCCCCTAACAAGGAAGTTTTCGATGAGATATGCCGTCCTAAATGGAACGCTGCTGCATGGGAAAAATTCGACGAAACTATCGACTTGTTACCAAGCCTAGACACAAGAATTGTCTGCCGTCATACTCTGATTAAAGGGCGTAACATGAAGCCAGAGCATATCCCTCAATACGCAGCACTAGACAACAGAGCAGACCCTGATTGGATAGAATGCAAGGGATATGTTCACGTTGGTAATTCTCGCGAAAACCTCACTGCTGAGAATATGCCATTCCACGAAGATATTCTCGACTTCTCGAACGCTCTAGCACCATTGACAGACAGGAAGTTGCTAGATGATTCACCACCTAGCAGAGTGGCTCTAGTTGGACGAGAAATTGTGCCAATTCCAATTCCTGAAGCAACAATGCATTTCCCAGAGGATTTGGGAATTGCTGAATCTGTTAAACACCTGAAGATAATTCAATGAGGGTTAATTTTGCGAAGAGTACTGCTGGCGAGAGGAGGAGCTATGTCTCCATACTCTGGTTTAGGAAGCACTCACTCTGCACTACTTGAAAGGTTGAAATCTGGTACTGTTGAAGGTTATGAACTCGGAAGTGTCCATGAATATGATTTGAGTAAAAACCCAATCAAAAGGTTGTGGCGAAGATGGAAAAGTGCCCCCAAAAAGGTTGCACAATGGTCAGAAGCCCACGACATAGTCCACATTACAGACCAGGAGCAAGCAGGACTTGTACCTAAGAATGGAAAATCTATTGTAACTGTGCATGATTTATTCCATCTTTATCCATCTCAAAGAGAGGGAGTTGAAATCGGTCACCACAGGCCTTCACTGATTAGGAAAAAAGACCTGAATAAAATCAAAGATGGGATTGCTAGAGCCGATTTATTGGTATGTGTTTCAAAAGACACTCAACAAGAATGTGAAATGAGATTCCCCGGTATTGCCACAGCATGGATACCTCATGCAATCGAACTTGAACAATATGCTGTGGAAACAGTTCGGCCAAGTTGGTTCAAAGAAGGAATGAACCTGATTATTATAGGTAGTGAAGAGCCTCGTAAAAGAATAGAATTTGCAATCGAAGTTTGTGGAGGAATGAATGTAACTCTCCACAAAATTGGGGCTGAATCGTCACCTGATTCAAAGAAGAAGTTGTGTAGTTTAGCCGATGGGTTGAATTGTAACCTCAATTGGGTTGGAAGATTAGAACAAGATGAGATGATCGCTGCATTGCAGCATGCAGATGCACTGCTTTTCCCATCGATTGCTGAAGGGTTTGGCCTCCCTCCTCTCGAAGCATATGCTGCCGGAACAGTAGCACTAGTTGCTGACGCCCCAGCTCATAATGAAATTCCATTAGAACATCACATATTGCCTCAAGATGACATCCAAATGTGGCGTACAGCAATCTTAGAATTGAGTGGTGAGAGCGATGAATTAAGGGCAAGAGCGGCAGAGTTCTCGGTTGAAAAATGGACTGAAAGACTCCAAGAAGCATACAATTCGTTGTTCTGATTATTATACGACTCGCCGTTTACTTCATTGAGGTGTTTGAGGTGGCGGTGTTTATGCAGCCTGTACAGAGTGTAGCAATCATCGGCGCCGGCAACATGGGTTCAGGTATTGCCCAGAAAACCGCTCAAGAAGAATTTGATGTCCAAATGGTAGACCGTGAAGCACAATGGGTTGAACGTGGCCAATCGATAATTGCTGATTTCCTTTCTGAGGCTGTTGAGAGAAGGATCTTCTCGCCGCAACAAGTTGCAGATATTCAGGGAAGAATAACTGGAGTTATTGGTACAGAAAACACCGCACCTGATACCGATTTGGTTATCGAAGCGGTGTTCGAAGATTTCGATATCAAGACTGCTGTATTCAACACTTTGAATGAAGTATGTGGAGACAAAACTATTCTTGCATCTAACACATCTTCACTTTCCGTAAACGATTTATCAGCCGCATCTGGCAGACCTGACCGGTTTGTTGGTCTACATTTCTTTTACCATCCTGCAAAAAACCGATTAGTAGAAGTTATTCCTGGAGAAGATACATCTGCAGAAACTATAGCAAGAACCGTACAGTATTGCCGTGGTCTTGGAAAGGTTGTAATCCTCTGTAAAGACCGTCCAGGGTTTGTTGTAAACCGATTTTTCGTACCTTGGTTAAACGAGGCATGTCTACTACTGCAAGAAGGAATTGCTAGTGCTGCAGCAATCGATGCAGTCGCTATGAAAGCATTCAGAATAGGCATGGGTCCTTTCGCATTGATGAATCTTACAGGTCCTCCAATCGCATTGCACTCTACAGACTATCTTGCAGAGCAACTTGAAACTCCTAGGTATGTGGGTGCGGAAAACTTGCGAGAGATGGTTGCTGCTGGAGACCAATGGGAAATTGGCGAGGATGTTGATTGTAGTGAAGAGGCTGCAGAAACTATCCGTGTCAGACTATTGGGCCAAGTATTTGCAGTTGCAGGTCAAATTGTCGATGAAGAAATTTGTTCCCTTGAAGACGTAGATCGTGGAGCAAAGGTTGGACTTCGTTGGGCTCGTGGGCCTTTCGAATTAGCAAACCGTTTGGGAATCAATGAAGCGAAATCAATGGCTGAAGACTATTGTGAATTAGCTAACTTCCCAGTTCCTGAAGTTTGGAAAAGGAACGATTCATTCGAGTTCAGTTACGTGGACTTGGCTGTAGAAAACGGAATTGCAACTGTCACAATCAATCGACCAGAAGCGATGAACGCTCTGAATGAAACTGTAGTCAATCAATTGGGATTGGCACTGGACAAAGCAAACTCTGATGATTCGGTTAGAACAATTGTCCTAGATGGAGCAGGCAAAGCATTCGTAGCAGGTGCTGATGTGAAATTCTTCGTCGATAAGATTCGTGCAGACTCATTTTCTGATATCTACGACTTTACTGCTAACGGGCATGTTGTCCAAGACAAATTAGAATCTTCATCAAAGACAACGATTGCACTTACAACCGGTCTTGCCCTTGGTGGCGGTCTAGAATTGGCTCTATCTTGCGATTATAGAATAGGTACTCGCAAGACTCAATTTAGATTCCCCGAGACTAGTATTGGAATATTCCCTGGACTAGGTGGAACTCAACGCCCTGCTAGAATCTCAGGTATTCCTGCGGCTAGATGGGCTGTTTTAGCTGGAAACTTCATGGATTCAAAGACTGCAGCGGACCTTGGACTAGTTACAAATCTGGTAGACATCTCAGAAGTAGAATCTACTATCCAAACTCTAGATTCCGATGGCAAGCCAGAAAACAAGTATCCTGGAAAACCTGCAAATCCTGATTCTAAAGTTGCAAAGTTTGCAAATTCATTCTATAGCGATGAGAATATAGCAACCGTTCTTGCGGGGAATTGCCCTGAAGGTTTTGATTCGGAAGACAAAGGAGTCTCCCGTCAGATGAAGTCTCTATCTCGCACTGCTCCAATCGCTCTTTCACTAGCAAATGATTTGATCAACGCAGCAGGCAATACCAACCTTTCAGACGGTCTGGGACAAGAGTTAGGCAATCTGGAAACTATATTTTCCACCGACGATGCTCTAGAGGGATTGAGTGCTCTAATAGAAGGAAGAAGACCTACCTATCAGAACTCTTGATGGTGTTTCTGTTACACTATGTTTTATTTCAGACACCTCTTACCGAGTGTATGCCCGAACCTCCACTAACTCTTGCTAGTGCGATTCTTGAAGATGTTGAATCCCACATAGAGGATACAATTTCTAATGGAACACATATTCGAAAAGTCTTGGCGAAGCACTCATCCTCAGGCCCATGGAATACAGAATGGGAGGTTGAAGCTGCTGTTGAAGCATTACACGTCTTTGGAAGTAGGTGGACCATCGAAATTCTTTCTACACTGTACATAGCCGGACCTAGAAGGTTCAATCAACTCAAAAAACTTCTTTCAGGTATTTCCAGCCGCACACTTTCCGACAAATTGAGGTTCTTGGTCGAAGAAGAGTTGGTAATCCGACAAGTCGATGATGGACCTCCAATTAGAGTCGAATACATTCTTTCAGACCACGGAGTAACATGCGGAAGGTTGCTCTCTCCTTTGGTTGCTCATCTGAAAATCCGTAATGGTTCAATGAAGACGAAGTGAATGATTCAATCAACCGAATCCATTACAAGTGAGTAGCGCTGAATACAATCTATGGCACTTCTGAGACAGTGGATTTCTCAGCGCCCGTGGCTTGCCGCTGGGATCGCTGGAGCTACTGGCGGTTTAGTGGGCCTAGGCTCAGGCCTTTCCTCTCTTGCATTCACAAGAGGAGGAGTCAAATCTAGGATTAGTGATTACGAACATCCCCTTCGACAGAGAATTATCAGGACTCTTGAGAAAAGTCCTGGTCTTTGTTACCGTGAATTACAATCTAACCTGTCTGCAGCAAACGGAACCCTCAGGCATCACCTCGATGTCCTAACCAGTAGGAAGTCGATTACAATAATCTCAGTTAATGGCCGAACCTGTTACTTCGCAGGAGCACCATCACAAGTTGAAGTCCTTCGTGGAATGAATGTTGGAGAAAATGAAGCAGCAAGAAAAATGCCAATTGGTTTATCTCTCGTTCAAAGAACAATAATTGACGATATCAAAGTCAATGGAATCCCTCGCTCACAGGCATCTCTAGCCAGAAGAATCGGTCGCTCAAGAGCAACTGTTCACTCGGCTGTCAAAGTTCTGCGCCGCCGTGGAATCATGAGAGAAGACCGCCTAGAGATGGCACCTCACTTGATTGATTCAGAAGAATGGAACTCTTCGAGACCTCTTGACTACGACTGGTCCGATGAAAGGCGCTGATTCAGTAATCGCCTCTCAAGTAGCGTTTGTTGCGGATTGTTCAAGACCTTTCGTCATTCGGTCAGTTGTATGTTTGACTTACGCGTGGACGAAATCCCTTTACCCGCTAGTAAGAAAAACCGTGATAACCTAATTTCATGGATTATCGATACATTGTGTCTGCACAGACGCAGAGGTGAGAATGCCGCTGATGATGGCACCTATTCTCCGATTCATAGAATCCTGTCTGAACATCTGTTCCTTGATGCTAGTAGGGGTTATGAAACCAGAGATCTTGCAAACGATTTGGGATTAACAACTGCTGCAATACACCATCACTTCTCAAGACTTGTATCAGCAGGTTTAGTATCAACATCATCCGGTAAAGGTTGGAAAACATATTACTTAGTTGGAGGTTCAATCACCAAGGCTATTGCTAGCATGAAGGTTAGAGCAAATCTAATTCATTCACAGCGACTTGAGATG
>Ga0206677_10002540_pt1 | contig 15927 bp, 17 predicted proteins | sample M130m12015metaG_FD_155475 | JGI IMG/M metagenome (GOLD analysis project Ga0206677, IMG submission 155475) | Ammonia-oxidizing marine archaeal communities from Monterey Bay, California, United States - M1 30m 12015 | ecosystem: Environmental > Aquatic > Marine > Intertidal zone | place: USA...
AACTTGATAATTTCAAGTCTTTATCTTTAGCAATATCTCAGCTGAGTCTCACCGACGCATGATTGTGTTAACAGACAATAGTCAAAAACAGTGTTTGAATGGAACAGCCAAGCGTTCTTATGCTTGATTTTTATCTCTTCTCAGCGATCAACCCTACCGAGGGTAATTCCGCCAACCACCGTACTTGACCGTTTTTTAGAATATGTGGTTTATTTTCCTTATCCTCTGGATAACTTTTGGACTATTTTGTCTTTCTGCTCGCCCTGGCACAAGGCGGCCAGTGACAACAGTTGGCTGCGCAGCGCCACGGCTTCAAAATCCGCGTTAGCAACTAGTCCCTTGCTCCACATTAGCACCACGCTCCATTGATGCCCAGCCAGCAACATTGCGGTCTGCTCCAGATCGAGTCCCGGCAATAAATCCCCCTCAGCGGCGGCAACCTGCAATTGAGCCAACACTGAGCGCCGGGTGCCATTAAGCAACACATCCACCAGTCGATTGTCTTTGCCCGCCTGGAACAGGGCCCGCGCCATGGTCTCGGCATACGCCGGGGTCGCAACAACCTGCGCTGAGATGGCTTCGACTCTCGCCAATAATCGGGGTATCCCCGCTTTGGCCTCAAGCACCACTGGCTGCTCCGCCAAATCAGCCAGCAAGTCAGCCACCGCTGCCATCAGCAGTTCGTCCTTGCTGCTATAAAGGTTGTAGAGCGTCTTAATGGAGACCTCGCTGGATTCCGCCAAATCCTTCATGGTGAGTGCGTCGTAACCAACTTTGCTGATAGCGCGCCGTGCACATTCCAGAATGCGCTGTTGCCGCGCTAGCTGCCGTAGCGAGGAATAGGTTTTGCGTTGCGTAGACATTGACAAATATTACAATCAATTGTAGTTTTTACCAACCAGTAAATTCCTTAAGGTCCTGACATGCACTTTAACAACCCCGAATTGCTAGAAGACCCTTATCCTCACTATAAGAAATGGCGCGAGGAGAAGCCTATTTGGTGGGCGGAGGACGTCGGCGGCTGGGTGCTGAGTCGCTACGACGATGTGCGCACGATCCTCAAGGATGCGAGCCTGTTCTCCTCCAACTCCATGGGTGAAATGGACCAGCAGGCCATGGCCCTGCCCCTGCTCACCGATGATCCTCCCCGCCACACTCAACTCCGGGCAATCGTCAACAAGGCTTTCACCAGCCGCACCCTCAAGCATATGGAAGCGGAAGTCGCCAGCTTAGTGGAGGAATTGCTTGATGACATGGCGGGGAAAACAGTCATCGATATTTCCGAGGACTTCACCATCCCCCTGCCGGTTTACATCATCGCCCGCCTGATGGGTATTCCAGAAGATCGCGCGGAGGATTTCAAGCGCTGGTCTGACGCGCTCACCGGCACCAGTGAAGCCGCCAGCCTGGAAGAGCGCTTGCCCGACATTATGGAGATGGCAACTTACTTCGGCTCGCTGATTCCCGAGCGTCGAGAAAACCCGGGAGACGACCTGATCAGCAAGGTAGTCCAGGCGGAGGTAGATGGGGTCGGCATCAGCGACGAAGACATCGTCGGCTTTAACATCTTGTTATTGATCGCCGGCAACGAGACCACCACCAACCTGCTGAGCAATTTGCTCAACCATCTCGCGGACCATCCTGAGAAATGGGACGAATTGCGCGACAATCCGGACAAGATAGAAGCCGCTGTGGAGGAAACCCTGCGCTTCGACGGGCCCGTGCACTGGGTCAATCGCAAGGCTACCGCCGACACAGAATTCCACGGCCAGAAAGTAAAGGCCGGGGATATTGTCTACGCCATTCTAGGTGCCGCCAATCGCGACGCTGACCACTACGACAACCCGGATGAATTTCGTCTGGATCGTGGCCGCGGCGACCACCACACCTTTGGCCACGGCATTCATTTTTGTATAGGCGCTCCGCTGGGGCGCCTGGAAGCCCGCTATGCCCTGGAGGGCCTGTTCAGGCGCTACAAGAGCATTCGCCACGCCGAACAAGCAAGTAACGAACGCACCCACTCCACTATGCTGCGGGGGTTTCACCACCTGTGGTTCGAGGTTGAACCAGCATGATGACACCAGACTATATTCAAACCTTACGCGCGCTCATGGAATACGAGGCCGCCCGCACTGAGCCGCCAAAGGCTTTTCCGGCCCTGCCAGACATTCCCGCCGGGCGCTACGTCGACCCGCGTTATTTCCAACTGGAATTGGACCACGTCTGGCGCAAGTCCTGGCTTTTGGCCGCCCATATCGATGAAATCCCCGAACCGGGTTGCTGGATGCTGTGGGAAAATGGCGGCCAACCGGTGGTCATCACCCACGCCGAGAGCGGCGCGATCAACGCGTTTTTTAACACTTGTAGCCATCGCGGCGCGCCGGTAGTCACCGAGGCCTCTGGCAAGAGCCGACGCCTAACCTGTGCCTATCACGGCTGGAGTTATGACCACGAGGGCGAACTGAAAGGCATGCGAGACCCGGAAGACTTCAAGGACTTCGATATGTCCTCTCGCGGCCTGAAGAAAGTACGCTGCGAAAGCTTTGGCAACCTCATCTTCGTGAACTTCGACCCCGAGGCGCCCACATTATTGGAATGGCTGGGACCGATTGCAGATGAGTGGGAAGAGTTTCAATTCGGTAATTGCCGGCTGGCCTCGCGGGCCATCTTCGACCTCGACTGCAACTGGAAGATCGCAATGGAGGCCAATACCGAGGTCTACCATGTTCGCAGTATTCACCCCAAGACGGTTGCCCCTATTCTCGATGATCGGCGCAACGTGAACACGCTCTATGAGAATGGCCACGGCCGCATGATTGCACCCGTCCCAGAGGGCAAACGATCGCTCGAATCAGTGGACGTATCGCCTGATGTGGCGGAAATAGAGACAGCGGGCGAGATCGCCCGCACCTGCACTCAGTCCTATGGCTTGTTCCCCAACTGGGTCTCACCATTGAGCCAATACGCCATTCCGCCGATCCTGTTCTGGCCCAACGGCATCAACAAGTGCCGCATAGAAACCTGGACCATGGCACCGGCCTGGGAGGAGGGCATGAAGCCAGATCTGTGGACTGTGAATGAACGCACCGAGTTGTGCGATGTACTACTAGAAGACACCCAGTTTGGCGAGAAAATCCAGCAGTCCATGGAATCCTACGGTTTCGAAGGCGTGCCCCTTAGCTACCAGGAAGCCCGTATCTATCACTGGAACCAGGCTGCCGACCGGATGATCGGGATTGATAATGTTCCCCCGGAACTACGGGTAGAGCAAGTAATTGGCGACAACTGGATTTATCCCAATGATCCGCGCCAGCAGGAAATGGCGGAGAAGAACTAGGGATTCTGATAACGAACAGTACCACTGACCCAAGACCATAGGAGACAGCGTGAGCATCATTCAGCATGTGGAAAATTTTGCCTATAAAATCGCCAACCCGATCGTGAAGACGTTGCTACGCTCGCCATTGCACAACATTGCCAGTGGCTCCCTGACATTACTGCATTTTACAGGCCGTAAAAGTGGCCGGCGCTTTGTAACACCCCTTAGCTATGTGCGGAAACAAAACACCGTTTGGCTATTGTCAGCACACAGCACTCGCTGGTGGATGAACCTGCGCGGCAGCGACACGGCCGTTGCGCTGGAAATTGCCAGAACAACTTACAGCGGCAAGGCACGTCTTTGGGAGGCAGACAGTGCGGAATTGCGCGATCGCGTCCGACGTTATCTTATTGCCCTGCCGCGGGACGCCAAGGTTTATGGCATCAAGCTTGACGAAAACAAGTTGCCGGATGAGGCCAGCCTGTTAAGGGCAGCGCCAGAACTGGTCTTCGTGGAAATTGAACTCGACTCGGAGGCCGGTTAGCGTACAACTTATATCGCATGAGAGGCGAGTTCATAGTCATTGAAAAATGCTGATACAGTTCACGGACTTGTATTGAACGAATCGTAAACCATCGCGGTTAACACTGGCTATGTAGTCAGATCTCATTATTGTTTATTTGCGCGGCTTTTATATTCGTTGACCGTTCAGATGACATAATTTAGGGCGTTTAGCAAAGCGGCCTACAAGAGTTGCTTAATTAACATAAAAAAATAGAGGGGAAATTTTGTAATGAATCTTTTGACAAAAACAGTATTATGCCTCGCGGTGGCTGGAAGCAGCTGCGCTGTCTTCGCCGCCGAGGCGATGGAAGAAATCATTGTGACTGCGCGCCAGCAGGCTGAAGGATTGCAGGATGTGCCTGTGACCATCGCAGCAATGACTGAAGAGGACCTTGATCGATACAACATCACGAACTTGGCCGACGCCGCGAAGATGGTGCCTAATATGGTCATTGCGCAAGGCGGATCGGGCAACGGTTCAAGCCTGCGTCTGAGGGGAATCGGATCTAGCTCAATTTCTGCTGCGTTTGACCACTCCGTCGCTATCAACCTCGATGGTGTTGTCGTCAATCGGGGTAGATTTATACACAATTCCTATATGGACATGGCGCAACTGGAGGTGCTTAAGGGACCTCAGTCGCTCTATTTTGGTAAGTCTGCCACGGCCGGCGTTGTGTCTATCATGACCAATGATCCGGGTGACGAATTTGAGTTTCAAGTCAGTGGTGGCGTTGAAACCGAACATGAGGGCACCTTCTATGAAATGGTCATCTCCGGACCATTGACCGATACTCTAGGTGCACGTCTCGCCATAGGGGGCTCAGAAAATGACGAGCTGTTCGAGAATTTCTCTTTCGACAATGACCCTAACGCAGCAATCAACGGAGCAGAAAAGTACTACGGCGATAAATCCATGAGCATGCGCCTGACACTCCTCTGGGAGCCGACGGACAACTTTAGAGCTAAGCTAAAGTACAACTACTCTGAGTTTGACAACAACGGCGGCGGTACAGCTTACGTTGAAGAGGTGTGTCCTGAGGGCGTGCACCAGCCGACTGTAGCGGTTGGCTTGACCTTTCAGGGCGTCGATGATTGTGAAATTAACGGCAACACCTCAAAGATCGGTCTTAATCCTGCATTGAGAGCGGGCCTTCCAGAGGGTTACGACGATGGTCAGCCCGGTTTAGAGCAGGAAACTGATTTTATGTCGTTGCAAATGGACTGGGACGTCAATGAAAACTATACCCTGACGGCCGTGACCGGCTACGTGGATTTGGATCATTGGGAACTAGACGACTATAGCTACGGCGCTGGCGTCTTTGGCGGTCTGCACAACAATCTGTATGAAAGCTTCTCCCAGGAAATCCGTCTTGCCAGTCAGTATGACGGCGCGTTGAACTTCCAGGCGGGGTTATTTTGGCAGGATATTGAACAGGAGTTTGATGCGTATCAATATGCTGCAAATATCGGTTTGGTAGCGCCGGACCCCGTCACTGGCTGGGGTTACGATTACAACAAACATCATTTCCTCAATACTGAAGTGTTCTCAGCGTTCCTCGCTTTCTACTGGGACATCAATGAAAAGACCGAAATCACATTCGGCGCTCGATACACGGATGAAGAGAAAGAGGGTCGCATTGAGATTCCGTACGTTCACCTGTTCTTGCAGGCCGCATTCAGTGCACCGCCTCTCATCGAGGGTCTGGAATTTGCTGATGACAACATTTCTCCAGAACTTGCCATTAACTATTACGTTACCGACGATATCAGTGTGTTCGCCGCCTACAAACAAGGTTTCAAGTCGGGGGGTGTTGACAATAGCGCCCTGCCCACAGCCAGTTTGAGTCCACCTGACGGTGATTTCGGCTTCCTCATTTACGAGTCTGAGGAATCAGATGGCTTCGAAATTGGTACGAAGGCAAACTTGCTGAATGGCGCCATGCGCCTGAACGCCACAGCTTTCAGCTATGAGTATTCTGACCTTCAGGTTCAGTTGTTTAACTCAACAGCCATTCAGTTCAGCACCTTTAACGCATCAGCGCTCGAAACTCAGGGTGTTGAGTTTGACATGCTCTGGCAGGCTGATGTCGAAGGCCTCAGCGTCAGGTCAGCCTGGGCCTGGACCGATACGACTTACTCCGAGGACTTCATCAACGCCACGGGGGAAAACCTCAAGGGTGAAGATGGCGCTGGCAGTGCAGACATTACTGGCTATGTGGGTTTCACCTTTGACCGTGGTCTGGGTGACAGCTGGAGATATAGCCTTTCAGCAGACGCGCGCTTCACGGACGACTATGCTTGGACGGCGACATTAAACCCGTTTGAGCAGGACTCTTTCTGGGTGTGGGATGCGGCCATTAGTGTCTACAGCGACGATGACCGACATCAGTTCAGCCTTATTGGTAGAAACATTGGCGACGAATACTACATCATCGGCGGAGGTGCTATTCCGGGCAGGACGCCAATCGATAATACCGGGGCGAATACGCTAGATCAGGGCGCTACAACGCCTCTCGGGAGGACGATCTCTCTTCAATACAGACTCACCCTGTAGCTCTAGCGAGCCTCTGATCAAAAAAGGCGACCTTCGGGTCGCCTTTTTTTGTATGGAGGTAGGTGGTTCCGTAAGAAAGGGTGTCAGAGTAAACTGAGGTGGCGTTCTATCGCACTCTAAGAAAGGAGTTGGTTTTGGAAGTTGCAGAGTTTGAAGCGTTATTGCCGCTGGCGGGAGGCCTGTCGATAGGTCTCGCCGCAACCTTGCTATTGATGCTAAGCGGGCGTATCGCAGGTGTATGTGGCATTGCCTTTGGTGTCTTGACCGAGCTTACGAGCGGTGCTCCTCGTTTCTCGGAAATAAGCTGGCGTGTGCTTTTTATTGTGGGGCTGGTTGGCGGTGCCGCGCTCTATCATTTTATTAGCGGGGCACCTATGCCAAAGGTGGATAATGTTTCTATCGGTGTGCTCATTTCAGGCGGGTTCATTGTCGGGCTTGGTACCAAGATTGGGTCTGGGTGCACCAGCGGTCATGGTGTCTGCGGATTGGGCCGTTTGTCTTTGCGCTCGTTTGTCGCAACCTGCACTTTTATGTTGTTTGGCGTCATTTCGGTTTACATCTTTCGCCACCTATTGGGGGTGATCTAATGGCGGGTATCGTAGCAGTGGTTACAGGTCTTTTATTCGGCGCAGGTCTTGCAGCATCAGGAATGACGAATCCAGAAAAGGTGCAAGGCTTTCTCGATCTCACAGGTGTCTGGGACCCTAGTCTGATGTTTGTGATGGGGGGGGCCGTCGTTGTGACGTTGATTAGCTTTCGTTTTATCCTCAAGCTATCTCGGCCTGTCTTTTCAGAACAGTTTCATATGCCAAGCAGCACTGCTATTGATACCCGGTTAATAATCGGTGCAGCACTATTTGGCACAGGTTGGGGGCTGGTGGGATATTGCCCTGGACCAGCCTTGGCAGCGATTGCCTATCTAAACTCAGACGTAATGATTTTTTTAGTGGCGATGTTTGTTGGCGCATTCCTTGGCCAGGAATTGCTAAAGCCTCGCTAATGCTGAACCAAAAATTAGCTGGGCTCGGCAACCCGACTGTCCTCTAACCCTGTCATACTATTGCGAACCTAGGGTTACTCAGGTTGTTTCTGTTTTAGACGACGTGCTTTTTTAGGCTGAGGAAGGCACTCTCATTTTTAGCAGTTCTTTGTTCAAAGTCCTCTCTGACTTGGAGTCAATTTAAATGTCGTATAGCATCTTCATGCATTGCATAGTTTTCTTTTTTCTCTTTTCTTCATCAATTTTTGCGGACCCGGTACCCGACTTTATAGAAGCCCTTAATTCAGCAGCCGTTGCTACATCTACTCCGGCAAACGATCCCGACGGCTGGCTATTGGCGCATGTAGATGCAGAAACCACAGGGCTCGTCCCGGGGTATCATGAAATGATCGACGTTGGCATCATAATGACAGACCTTGAGGGGAATGAACTCGATCGACTGTTTTTGCGCATCATGCCTAACCATCCAGACCGCGCTCAGCCAGGTGCAGTTACAGTCAATGGGTTCTCAGTAGGACGCTGGAATGAGCTCGGCTTCAACACTCAAATGCAAGCCGTCTCCAAGCTAGTTGATTTCCACGATCGCGTCGCCAGAAACAAGCACGTTCTTTTCGTCGGCTACAACGCCTGGTTTGATATCTCCTTTCTTGACCACCTGTTTCGAGACCAAGGCAGTAGCTGGCGGGCCCTCTATCATTATTTTGTCCTTGATCTGCCGTCCATGGCCTGGTCGCTGGGTATTAAGGATCTCGCGGGCCAGGAAATGGCCTCAAAACTTGGGATAGAGCAGGAAACGAACAACCCTCTCGAACATACAGGTATAACAGGTGCGGAATCCAACGTTGGCGTTTACCGCGCGTTGCTGCGCATAAAAGACGAAAATTCGAATTTGGGGAAAATGTGACACGTCTTTCTTATATTCAAAGCTGGCTTTTCCAAGTTCTTGTTTTTTGAGCATTCCCTGCATTTCATCCGACAAGGTTTACTGCTTTTCATGTTGCAACTATATGACAGGACTTTTTGGCGGTTAGTTCTTAGGGCCTTTCTACCTTTTGCATCATATTTAAAGTCCCTTTTGGGGCTGTTAACTGGTGGAGGCGGCGGGAATTGAACCCGCGTCCGTCAGTCCGCGGCCTTCGGCTCTACATGCTTATTCCGTTTATTATTTAACCCCTCACTGGCCCAACGAAAAGGGATTAAGAGGCGAGCTTGCTTTAAGTTTAATTGCTTCCGCCACAAGCAGGGCTAGGCAACGGTCCCATGAGTCGCGCACCCGGTTTGAATACATGGGCATATCCGCCCCGGGTCAAGCTTTAACTTAGACTAACTAAAAAGTTGGTTTAAGCGGCTAATGCGTAGTTTTCGTCATTGGCAACTGTAAAAGTTACAGTGATTGATTTACGAGAGTCACTACCCTCTCGGCATGCACCTTAGGTTTTGTAACCGGCGTCGAATCCAGATCGCCCCCAATTAACAACCATCAGTTGTGAAGGGCATTCTAGATCATTGGTGGCCCATAGTCGCTCTATTTATCAGCAGAAGATGGTTTTGGCACGTCCGCTTATCTCCCAGGCAGTTGAATGGCGATCAGGCATGCCCTCGGTTAAGCTGCATGTGGGGACACTCCGGCGCAGACAATACGCGTTCTGAATGAGACCCGTCTTAAAAGAGGAAACCAGGTGATGATTCGAAAAATTCGAGGTGTGATGGTTGTTTTGGGGCTGAGTTTTCTGTTCGCTTGCGGCGGAGAAGAGGAGGCTGGTTCCGAAAGCGAAATTGATGCAGTAGGTTCGATGACTGATGTCATGGGCGACGCGATGGTCGAGATGACTGATGTCATGGGCGATGTCATGGGTGATGTTGTGGATGATGTCATGGTTGATGTGACCGAGGCGATGGACGACAAGGTGGATGACGCGAAAGACGTGATGGCTGATATGAAAGATGACGCGATGTCCGAGGCCGACACAATAATGGATGACGCTAAAGACGTCATGGCTGATATAAAAGATGACGCGATGTCTGAAGTTGACACGATGATGGACGAAGCCAAAGACGTGATGGCTGATATGAAAGATGATGCGATCGCCGAGGCTGACACGATGATGGATGACGCCAAGGAAAAAATGGGCGAAATGGGAGAAGACGTGAAGCAGAAAATAGAAGATTCTATGCACTAAGAGAAGCCCGCCAAAAAAGGGTATGGTGGTGATAAGGCTAGGATATAAAAGCTAGTTTGCGCTTTTCATCACGCGGGCTTTGTCTCTGTTCCAGTCGCGCTCTTTCATTGTTGCGCGTTTGTCGTGTTCTTTTTTACCGGTTGCCAACGCGATTTCAAGTTTAACCAAGTGTCCTTTCCAATATAGCGCCACAGGTACGCAGGTCTGGCCTTTTTGCTGGGTAGCAACAATGATTTTTGCGAGTTCTTTTTTGTGCAGTAACAGTTTGCGCGGGCGCATAGGCTCGGTGACAAAGTGTGTGGACGCGGTTTTGAGTGGCGTGATGTTGCAGGCGAGCAGATAGGCTTCGCCATTTTTAATATTGACGTAGGTATCTGTCAGCTGGACTTTACTGTCCCGGATCGATTTCATTTCCCAGCCCGTCAGGGCAATGCCAGCCTCGAACCTATCATGCAGCTGATAGTCGAACTTTGCGCGCTTGTTCAAAGCGATGGTTCCGGGTGATTGTTTGGGTTTCTTGCCAGCCACGGGTTTCTTCCAGGTTTTGCAATCCGGGCATCGGCCCGGCTTTGCTTGGTGCGCCATTATAGGCGGCTCAACTGTTAATCGCCATTGCATTGATGATATCTGCTATGCACACTAAAGAGATTCACGATGACTAACGGTAACCCATGAAAATTGTCGAGCGTTCTGCCCTGGTCCCCTATTCGGCAGATCAAATGTTTACGATCATCAATGACATTGAGGGTTACCCTGCGTTTCTGCCGTGGTGCAGTGGTGCAGAAATAATGAATCGTGAAGATAACGAGATGGTCGCCCGTCTGGATATTGAAAAGGCGGGTCTTAAACAGAGCTTCACAACCAAAAATATCTGGGATTGCGGGTCAAGCGAACAGTGGCAAATGGAGATGTTGCTGGTTGAAGGTCCGTTCTCTCACCTCAAAGGTCTGTGGTCGCTTCAAGCGCTCGGGGACGATGGCTGTCGTGTCTCTATCAAACTGGAATTCGAATTAAATAGCCGGGTAATGAACGCGACGCTGGGAAAAGTCTTTGGGGTCGCGAGTGATAAAATGGTTGATGCCTTTTGTGATCGGGCCGAGCGAATTTATGGCTAACGCAGAAAACAATGAGAGTGTTGAGATGATAGAAGTTGAAGTCGCCTGTGCCGTCGAAGGGACTCAGGAGGTGATCGCTTTGCGGATGCCGGCTGGCAGTACGCTGAGTGATGCGGTGTCTTCAAGCAATATTCTGTCGTTGTTTCCTTCGCTGGATATGGATGAAATTTCGTATGGTATTTATGGCACTTTGACACCGGAGCACGCGGTAATAAAAGACGGCGATCGTGTTGAGATATACCGGCCGCTATTGATTAGCCCGATGGAGGCACGTCGGTTGCGTGCCAAGCGCAAAAAAAAGAAGGAAGTACAGGAGGGTTAAGTCTCCGCGGTCATCGGCTCTTGATCGGGTTTCTCGTCTGTGGGAATGAAATCCCCCTCGAAGTGACTCAGTCGCTCCTCGACGAAGTAAACCTGAAGTACTGCCTGTGCCGGGGCGTCGCCGGCAAGTTGCACTGTGTAAACGTAGTCCCACCTGTCTCGGTTGAGCGAATCATCAAGGACCGGATTGCCCAACACGAAACGCACCTGGCTTCTGGTCATACCTGGTTTTAATTTATCAATCATTGTTTGAGTGATCACATTACCTTGTTGAATGGTAATTCGGTGGACCCCGGGAAATCGTAACGTGGAGCAGCCGACAAGCAGAGCGCAGGTGAGAATAGCGATAGCTAATCTATTGAGACCAGCAGTTTTGTTAAAATCGTTTGTTTTTCGTTGAATCAAAATACTGCCTGTCCTTTCAATTTTTTAAAAAAGCCTAGATACTAGTCAATTGTATCCTGCAAGCGACGTAACCACCATGACCACAGATTCTCAAGAGTTAAAAAATGCGGGTCTAAAGATTACGCTACCTCGGCTTAAGATCCTCGAGCTGCTCGAAAGTTCAAAAGTGCACCACGTCAGCGCTGAGGATGTTTACAAAATGCTGCTGGCCAAGGGTGAAGAGATCGGGCTGGCGACAGTGTACCGTGTTCTGACGCAATTTGAGACCGCAGGGCTTGTCGTACGACATCATTTCGAAGGCGGACTCTCTGTCTTTGAGCTTTCCTCCGATAATCATCACGACCACATTGTTTGTGTGAAATGCGGTCGAGTAGAAGAATTTCACGATGAAGAGATCGAGTCGAGGCAAAAAACCGTTGCAGAAAAGCTGGGTTTTGAGCTCACCGACCACAACCTGAACATGTACGGTCTTTGTCAGGAATGCCGTTAAGTTAGCACCCGAGCGTTGGTTATGTGTCGGTCTGTGCTAGCTCGAACATTTCCTTTGCGTGTGCCATTGATTGCTGCGTGAGGTCGATGCCACCGAGCATTCTCGCTATTTCTTCGATTCTGGATGTTTCGTCTAACGCGATCAGGTCGGTTGTGACCTTTTTCTTTGTGCCTGCTTTGGTGACTAGATAGTGATGGTGACCCTGGGACGCGACCTGCGGTAGGTGCGTGACGCAAACGATTTGTGCTTTCTTGCCCAGCTTCCTTAATAGGCTACCGACAACTTCAGCAATACCGCCGCCTATGCCGACATCGACTTCGTCAAAAATCAGCGTTGGTACTTGAGACGTGTCCGCAGTGACAACTTGGATGGCGAGGCTAATGCGCGATAGCTCTCCGCCAGAGGCAACTTTGTTCAGCGATCTGGGGGTTTGCCCGGGGTTTGTGCTTATGAGGAATTCGATCTCCTCGAGTCCCCGGACAGATGGCGTTGCTGCATCCCGCATTTTGAGATCAATTTTAAAAGTAGCGCCGGTCATGCCAAGTTTAGAGAGTTGTTTGCCAACGGAGGTTTCGAGTTTTTTTGCGGCTTTGGCGCGTGACTTACTGAGGCTGGTAGCCTGGCGGTCGTAATCAGACTTTTGCGCCGCAAGCCTTGCGGTCAGATCAGAAATATCCTCTTCTGAATGGCTGATTGCATCGAGTTCGGCAGTAATTTTCTCGTGAAACTCAGGTATTTCCGCGGGTTGGATTCTGTGTTTTCTAGCGGTTTCGTAAATAGCACTCAGACGCGCTTCAACGATTTGCAGTCGTGCCGGATCGGCTTCAAATGTTTCTGCAAAACGTTCGAGGTCAGCAATGGCCTCTTCGAGTTGAATTTGGCCGCTCGAAAATAGCTCGATAATGGGTTTGAGGTCGGGAACGTCGATACGGGATAAAAGTGCGATTGCGTGTGCCAGCTGATCACGGATATTGCCGTCGCCATTGCTGTTGCCACCGCTGCAAATTTCGACCGCGGTATGACAATTGGTGAGGATTGTTTCGGCGCCGTTTAACTGTTTTTGCTCCTGTTCCAGTAAAACGTGCTCGTTCGCCTCTATCGCAAGTTCGTCCAGTTCGCCAACCTGATAAGAAAGCAGCTGAAATTGAGCGGCGCGCTCTTCACTAGCAGAGGTAATTTTCTCCAGTGTGCCGAGCGTGATGTGGTACTGGCGGGCAAGCTCGGAGACATCCTGCGCTTTGTCGGATAAGTTGCCATAGTCGTCAAGTAGTCGACGATGGGTGTCTTTCTTGAGTAGGGATTGATGCTCGTGCTGAGAGTGTATGTCGATCAGCATTTCACCCAACGCTTTCATGTCACCAATCGTGCTTGGTGCGCCATTAATGAAACCTCTCGAACGTCCGTCTTTGCTGATCACCCGTCGAAGAATGCATTCAGCATCATCCGTGAGCAGATCACGCTCCTTTAACCAGGCAATTGCCTGATCATTTTGAGAACTTTTCGCCTTTTTGCTGCCTATTGAATGGGTCCCCAGCTCGAAAGTCGCATGAATTTCAGCCTTGTCCGTTCGGCTGCCGATAAAGCCGACATCTGCGCGATCCCCCAGGCACAGCCCTAGCGCATCCAGAATGATCGACTTGCCTGCGCCGGTCTCACCGCTGATGACGCTCATACCACTATCGAACTCAAGCTCCAGCTGGTTCACGAGCGCAAAATTCTGAACTTTCAGGTAAATTAGCATCAGCCAATTAAACGTTACTCTGGCACTTCACTGCAATGATCCTGTTTCCAAATCGCGCGAAAATGCCTTAATTTTAATCGATGCTTGATGAATGAGAGTAGGCTTGGTTATATTCACATCATAATTGGTCGGTTGAGTAGGTAGAGATGAACCGCGAGAGTGAAGTTAGCGAAAAGGCTCAAATGCTATTCAAAAACCTTGTCGAACGTTATGTCGCCGAGGGTAGCCCCATTGGGTCCAAGTCTCTCGCCGAATTTTCAGAGATGAATGTCAGTTCAGCGACGGTGCGCAATGTCATGGCTGACCTTGAAGAGCGCGGATTAGTGACCTCTCCTCACAAATCTGCGGGCAGAGTGCCAACGCCGCTGGGCTATCGGTTTTTTGTTGACAGCCTTATTCAAGTTGAGCCCATGGCACAACTGGAAATCCAGCGTCTGAGCGACCAGCTTGACCCTGATATGTCCGCGCATGAATTGGTTGAATCTGCGTCAAGTATTCTTTCCGAGGTTTCTCAGATGGCCGGCCTGGTGACAATTCCTCGCCGTGATCAGACGTTGTTGCGGCACGTTGAGTTTCTGCCATTAAACGACAACCGCGTACTGGTTATCTTGGTGCTCGATGATCATGAGGTTCAAAACCGCGTCATCTATACAACCAAAGAGTACAGCGAAATTGAGCTTAAAGAGGCTTCAAATTTCATTAATCAGGCATACACGGGTAAATCGATCACGAGGATTCGCGATAAGATTATCTCTTCTATGAAATCTGACAGAGAAAGCATGAACGGCTTGATGATGACGACGCTTGAAATGGCTGAAAAAGCCCTCGAGCCTGACTCAAAAAGCGATTATGTGATCGCCGGGCAGGAAAATCTGGTCGAAGCCTCGAATGGTCAGGCCCTAGAGGACATCCGGAACATGTTCAGGGCTTTCTCGCTTAAAGGTGATATTTTGCATTTGCTTGATCGATGTATGGAGTCAGAAGGTATCCAGCTATTTATCGGTGAAGAGTCTGGTTATGAGTTGCTGGACGAATGTAGCCTCGTCACTTCACCTTACCAAGTAGAGGGTGAGCTGGTGGGCGTATTGGGTGTGATTGGCCCAACGCGTATGGCCTATAACAGAATCATCCCAATTGTCGACGCGACTGCCAGGATACTCAGCGCAGCGCTCGGTACGAGTCAAACGAGGAACTAATCACCTCAATTCTCGCCTGAGAACAAAGCGACGCGTCATTGAAACTTCTTAATCCGGTCAGAATCTCTGGATCCCCTTGAATCCTTTAGGGTCTATCCCCATATATTGAAAACTTCAGACCTTGAAACATGGAGCCTGGGGATGAGTAATCCTAAAAATGAGAACGAATCTGCGATAAACGCAGAAGAAGAACTGATAATAGACGCCGAAGTAGATGTTGAGGCGTCGGAAGAGGCAGCTAGCGAAGCCGAATCACCAGAAGCAGCTGAAGCCCCTGAAGAAGCGGTCGAGCTCGCTGATATGTCGAAAGCTGAGCTGTTCAAAGACGCCGAAAATGCCAGGGAAGAGGCTGCCAAATTCAGGGACGCGGCACTTCGCGCAGAAGCTGAAATGCAAAATGTGCGCAGAAGAGCATCAAAAGATGTTGAGCATGCGCACAAATTTGGCGCTGAAAAGCTAATACAAAACCTTTTGCCAGTGATAGATAGCCTGGAAAAAGCACTCGAGTCATCCGAATTAGTGAAAGACCTCGACCAAGATCACTCAGCTAAGGCTGTGCTCGATGGCGTAGGGCTGTGCCACAAAATGTTTCTCGACACCCTCGGCAAAGAGAATGTTGCCGTGGTAGATCCACATGGCGAACCGTTTGATCCTAATCTGCATCAGGCGATGTCAATGGTTGAGAATCCAGATATGGAACCCAACTCGGTCGTCGCTGTGATCCAAAAAGGGTATCAGCTAAACGGGCGTTTGGTCCGGCCAGCGATGGTGATGGTATCGAAAGGTGTTTCGCCATCAATTGATGAGACTGTATAGAAAAGCAAAAACTTACTGAAAAAGTCGACAATTTGCATCTTGAATTTTTTTCGGTAAATCCAATATAGGTAACCAGTACGCAAGGCAAGCCAACGACTGCTGGCAAGTCTGGTCAAAAATTAAGCCCGGTTTGCGGGCAGTGAAAAGTGGAGAATTGAGATGGGTAAGATAATCGGAATCGATCTGGGCACAACAAATTCCTGTGTAGCTGTGATGGAAGGAACAA
>Ga0206677_10002542_pt1 | contig 15920 bp, 17 predicted proteins | sample M130m12015metaG_FD_155475 | JGI IMG/M metagenome (GOLD analysis project Ga0206677, IMG submission 155475) | Ammonia-oxidizing marine archaeal communities from Monterey Bay, California, United States - M1 30m 12015 | ecosystem: Environmental > Aquatic > Marine > Intertidal zone | place: USA...
AATATTTTATTAAATTTGACTAGATTATATTGACTTAGTTGTTCAAATATTTATTTTGATACAATTTATAAAACAAACATAAGATTATATTACAATATAATATTCGTTTTTTTGGTCCAATAACATTGATGAGCCACAAATGGGCCAAAAACGGGCTAAAATTAAAAGTATTATTATTAATTATAATTATAATTAAAATTACAATAATATTTTAAAAAAAGCAAAGAGTTCGATTTTCATAATTAAAGACAGCTTCTGCTATAATTTTTATTAAAACAAACCAACTATATTTTCGAGATATTTATTAATGCTATTGTTTTCAATGACGATGAATAAAGACTAATTATTATGTTTTTTTTTAAACATTATAACTCTTTTTTTTTGAGTAGCTTTGCGCCTTATAAAATTACCAAATTTTCATGTTAAACGTACACAATCTATCGGTTTCTTTTATGGGGACAGATTTGTTTTCTGGAATTACTTTCAAACTGAATAAAGGCGATCGAATCGGCCTAATTGGTAAAAATGGTGCTGGAAAATCAACACTTTTAAAAGTCTTGTCCAAAGATATTGAGACCAGTGGTGGTACGATGGCTTTTGACAAAGATATCCGAATGGGTTTTTTACGTCAGGATATTGATTTTGTAGCAGGGAGAACTATTTTAGAGGAAGCGTATCAAGCATTTGTTGAAATTAAAGAAATTGAAGTAAAACTTGATGAAATTAATGAGCAATTGGCGACAAGAACCGATTATGAAAGCGATGGATACAGTCAGTTAATTATCGATCTTACAGATTTAACAGAACGCTACGAATTACTTGGAGGATACAATTACCAAGGAGATACCGAGAAAATTTTACAAGGATTGGGTTTTCAAAGAGAAGATTTTGATAAATTAACAGACACTTTTTCTGGTGGTTGGCGAATGCGTATCGAATTGGCAAAATTACTTTTACAGAACAACGATATTTTGTTACTGGATGAGCCAACTAATCACTTGGATATTGAATCCATTATTTGGTTAGAAAACTTTTTAAAAGCATACTCAGGGGCCATTGTTTTGGTGTCGCATGATAAAATGTTTTTAGATAATGTAACCAATAGAACAATTGAAATTTCTTTAGGACAAATTTACGATTACAAAAAACCCTATTCAGAGTTCTTGGTTTTACGAGGAGAGATTAAAGAAAAACAATTACAAGCACAGAAAAATCAAGAGAAAGAAATAAAACAAAAACAGCATTTAATCAATAAGTTTAAAGCCAAAGCAAGTAAAGCATCCATGGCTCAATCTTTAATGAAACAGCTTGATAAAGTTGAATTGATTGAAGTAGACCAAGATGATAATCAAGCGATGAGTTTACGTTTTGCCATTTCAAAAGAACCTGGAAAAATAATTATTGAAGCGGAAAACCTTTCCAAAAGTTATGGAGATAAACACGTTTTATCGAATGTTGATTTGTTGATCGAACGAAATAGTAAGATTGCATTTGTAGGCCAAAACGGACAAGGAAAATCAACCTTAGCCAAAATGATGGTCAATGACATTCCATTTGAAGGAAATTTAAAACTTGGGCACAATGTCGAGATTGGCTATTTTGCACAAAACCAATCCGAACATTTACCCCCAGAGAAAACCGTATTGGAAATTATGGAAGATGCGGCAACTGATGGAAACAGAATGCGTGTTAGAGACATGTTAGGGTCCTTTTTGTTTGGAGGAGATGCAGTAGATAAAAAGGCAAAAGTATTGTCTGGAGGGGAAAGAAACCGATTGGCATTGTGTAAATTACTTTTAGCACCATTTAATGTGCTAATTATGGATGAGCCAACAAACCACTTAGATATTGCCTCAAAAAATGTTTTAAAACAAGCCTTAAAACAGTTTAGTGGAACCTTAATTGTGGTTTCGCATGATCGAGATTTTCTACAAGGGTTGACTTCTACTGTGTATGGTTTTAAAGACAAAGTAATTAAAGAATATTTAGGGGATATTGATTATTTCTTAGAACAGCATAAGATCGAAAACCTCCGAGAAGCAGAAAAAAGAACTGTTATTAAGATAGATAAAACCTCCTATAAATCAGCAGCACAACGAGGATCGAGCGCGCAAGAAAAAGACTTAAAAAAACTAAACAACAAACTGTCAAGAATAGAGACAGAGATTGCTGATTTAGAAAAAGAAATCGAAAAAATAGATATAGAATTGGCTCAGAATTACGAGGAAGTTTCATCGCAACCCAATTTCTTTGAGAACTACAAAGACAAGAAGGCAGCGGTAGATGCTCTAATGGCAGATTGGGAAAAAGTTGAAGGACAGATTTCTAATTTTTCTTAATACTTTGTGTTTTTGATAAACGTTGAAATCATTTCGGTTTCACAGGGTTTTCTGTATCTTTATTGAAGTTAAAAATTATGGATTTCGATTTTCAAAAACCTTCTAAAAATCAACAAATACACCTTCCACTTTTGGAAGAAAAAAAAGTCGAACTCTTTATTAAAAGAGAAGATTTAATTCACCCATTTGTTTCAGGAAACAAATTTCGGAAATTAAAATACAATTTACGCGCAGCAAAAGAACAACAGAAAGCGACTTTATTGACTTTTGGAGGTGCGTTTTCCAATCATATTGTGGCCACTGCCATTGCAGCCCAATTAAATGGGTTTAAATCGATCGGCATCATAAGAGGGGATGAATTGGGGCATGATCTTGCGAAAACGCTAGCAAGTAATTCTACATTGAGAGAAGCCCATAAAAACGGCATGCTTTTTAAATTTATATCTCGGGAATCGTATCGAGAAAAATCTGAAAAATCCTTTCTCAATCAACTAAAAGAAACCTATGGCAATTTCTATTTAATACCAGAAGGCGGTACCAATCGTTTGGCCTTAAAAGGCTGTGAAGAGATTGTAACCAAAGAAGATTCAAAATTCGATTATATTTGTTGTGCAATTGGAACCGGAGGCACCATTTCTGGATTGATAAATGCAGCAGAAATTCACCAGGAAATCCTTGGATTCCCTGCCTTAAAAGGCAATTTTTTGCAAGACGAAATTGAGAAGTTTACAACAAAAAAAAATTGGCAATTAGCAACGAGTTATCATTTTGGAGGGTACGCAAAATATAATGAAGTCCTTATCCGTTTTATCAATCAGTTCTCCAAGGAAAATCAAATTGTCTTGGATCCAATCTATACAGGCAAAATGCTGTTTGGAATTTTAGATTTAATTTCAAAAGATTATTTTCCAGTCAATACTAATATCCTTGCAATTCATACGGGAGGACTCCAAGGAATTGAAGGGGTAAACGAGAAACTAAAGAAGAAAAATCAAGAATTAATACATATTTAATGACATTACGAATCCTGTTTATCTGCATTTTTTCATTCATTTTAGCCAGCTGTGGCTCTAAAAAAGTAGTTGTTAATAAGCCGTCTAAAACTCTCGTCCAAGGGGCAGTAGCAATGGAATTTCCTTCTGTGAATCAAGAAAAACACGTTCGGGATCTCGAAAAAAATGCAGGAAACTTAAATAAAAATGTACTGCAATACATCTTGAAATATGCACCCATTGCGGTTCACGAAATGCATACTTCACAAATTCCTGCGAGTATTACACTTGCTCAAGGAATTCTAGAATCTGGAAGTGGAAAGAGTCTTTTGGCGATAAAATCAAACAATCACTTCGGTATCAAATGCCATCGTAAATGGCAAGGTGAACGCGTTTATCATGACGATGATGAAAAGGGAGAGTGTTTTCGGAAATATCAATTTGTAGAAACATCCTATAAAGACCATTCCGAATTTTTATCAAACAGAAGTCGCTATGCTTTTTTGTTTGATTACAACAAGAAAGATTACAAGAAATGGGCAAAAGGCTTGCGAAAAGCAGGTTATGCTACCGATAGGAAGTATCCTCAAAAATTGATAAAACTGATAAAGACGTACAAATTGTATGAATTTGATTCTTTTAAAAAGAAGCATTACAAAACTAAAAAACTGAAGTTAAAAGAAGATGAAATTGTTCAAAGTGCACCTTCTAAAGAATTACAAAGTATTTCTTATGTTGTTGAAAAAGGAGACACCCTGTATGCGATTGCTAGAAAGTTCAATATTTCAGTAGCAGCCTTGAAAAAGCAGAACAATTTAGAAAGCAATGATCTTGAAATAGGAAAAATATTAATAATCCAATAAAAAGTATGGCAGTTATCAAACCCGTAAAAGGGAAACACCCACAAATACCCGCTGATTGTTTTGTTGCCCAAAACGCCACGATTGTTGGTGATGTTTCGTTTGGAAAAGAATGTTCTGTATGGTATAATGCGGTCATTCGTGGTGATGTTCATTTCATAAAAATAGGCAACAAGGTGAATGTTCAAGACGGTGCTGTCCTTCATGCAACCTATCAAAAATCACCTACCACCATTGGAAATAATGTTTCTATTGGTCATAATGCGATTGTACATGGTTGTACAATTCACGACAATGTTTTAATAGGAATGGGAAGTATTATCATGGATGATTGTATTATTGAATCGAACTCAATCGTTGCGGCTGGTGCCGTGGTTCCCAAAAATACAACGGTAGAAAGTGGTAGTATCTATGCAGGGATTCCTGCCAAAAAAGTAAAAGATATTTCGCAAGAACTTATTTCTGGAGAAATTAATAGAATTGCCAATAATTATGTGGAGTATTCAAGTTGGGTGAAAGAATAACAAGTATTTTTTTGGCTTAATTTTTAAGAACAAAAAAAACTCGATTTCATTGAAGAAACCGAGTGTTTAATTAAAAATAAAGAACTCAAAGGATCTTTATTTTCTACTTCCTCTTTTTTTTCCTCTTTTTCCCTTTTGGTGTTTCATTTTCTTTACAGCCATTCGTTTTTTTGTTTTTGCCATTTTTTCGAATTTCTGAAATTGTGCCGCAGTTAAAATTTGCTTCATCTTATTTTTCATCATAATTTGAGTATCCAAGTAGTTGTTTTTCATTGCAAAAATGGCATCTGCACTTGGTTTCTTTTCTGATTCTCTAATTTCTTTTCTTGCGGTTTTCATTTTCTTTACAGCATCAATTTTTGTGATCATTAATGCCATAATTTCTTTTTGTTGTGTCGCATTTAAATCCAAAGCCAACGTCATTTGTTTTACTTTTAATGTGGCTTGTTGAGCAGTGGTCATTTCCAAACCTTTGCGCCCTCTTTTCTTTTGGGCCTGCGTTGAAAATATGGTGGCAAATACTAGGATTAAAATACAGATTGAATTTTTCATGCTATTTTTTTTAATTATTTACACCTCTTTGACCCTACATTTTTGAAAAGGTTTAAATTTGCATTTCTGTTTCACAACAGTATTAATCTATTCAATATGAAAAAATTTCTTTGGTTATTCTTTTTTATTCCGTTTATTTCAAATGCTCAAGATAGTACTCGAGTAGATATTAGCAATCCTTATGCAACGATTTATACGCACTTGTTCTTCCTTCAAGAAGACTCTTACCAACCCGAAAAAGCCGCAAAAACTATTGCTGGGTATCCAGATAAAGTGGCCATGCGAAAAGCCATTAAGTTAAAAAAGATTCTGGATGGTAAAGGCTTGTTTGTAGATTTCAATAAAATATCTTTAGATCCAAATTATAGGGATACAATTGGGTATTCTGTGTCTTACAAATATGTCCTGTTTCCACAAAGAATGCCCGAAATTTATGTAGAAAAGATAAATAACAATTGGTACTATTCGGAAGAGACCGTTTCTAAGATTGATCAGATTTACAAAGAAATATTTCCTTGGTATGTAGACAAACTGCAAAGCAGTATGCCAGGCTCTGGGCATAAAAAAATACTGACCATCGAGATTTGGCAATGGATTGGTTTGTTATTATTGTTTTTAGTGGCTTGGATTATCTTTTTAATTGTGAAGAAAACAGCCTTTTTAGTGCTCAAAAAAATACAATATCAAATCACCAAAAACACCAATCTAGAAATTAATGAAGTCTTAAAAAAATTAGCACATCCTATTAGTTTGCTAGTTGTATTTGCTTTTTTCGATAAAGTGTTTGCCTCCCTTCAATTTGGATTAGAGATCAACACGTTTGTATTTAAGGGAATACACATTGCTATTGTGGTTTTTTGGATCTATGTTTTCTTAAAGCTAGTCCATGTAGTCATGCAACTGTATAAAGTATTTACGGAAAGAACCCATGGTAGATTGGATGATCAGTTAGTGCCAATTTTAGACAATTTACTAACAGGGTTAGTGATCGTCATTGGAGGTTTTCGCCTATTGGCCTTGTTAGGGGTAGATACCACCACCATGTTAGCGGGAGCTACAATTGGAGGTTTGGCCTTTGCGTTGGCATCCCAGGATACGGTAAAAAACTTAATTGGAACCATCATGATTTTCCTAGACAAGCCTTTTCATATTGAAGATTGGATTGAAGCTGGTGAAGTTGTAGGAACCGTAGAAAAAGTAGGTTTTCGTTCTACCAGTGTGCGAGCTGCAGATACATCGGTCTATCAAATTCCAAACAGTAAATTGTCGGAAATTGTAATTAACAACAAAGGTTTGCGGTTGTTTCGAAGATACCATACCAATTTAGGCCTGCGTTATGATACCCCTCCAGAGTTGATAGAAGCTTTTGTAAAAGGAGTGCGAGAGCTTATTATAGCACATCCGGAAACCCGTTCAGATTCTTATAATGTTGAGTTTACTGGTTTTGGGGATTCGGCCTTACTGATTACTATCAATGTTTACTTTAAAAGTCTGGCTTGGGGCATCGAGCAATCTTCGAAACACAGGTTGCACATTGCGATTGTAAAATTGGCGAAAGATTTAGGCGTAGATTTTGCATTTCCATCTACAACCGTAATGATTGAAAATTTTCCAGAGAAAAAAGCATTGGGTCCAACCTATGATATTAGCACAGAAAGAACGGACGCGGTGATTGCTAAAACAGTTTCAGATTTTAAAAATAAACTCTCGAAAGAAGGGATGTAAACACAATTCTTTTTGAATGTAATTTATTTTTTCCCTTCAACAATGACAACAATTTCCCCTTTTGGAGGTTTTGCAGTGTAGTGTGCCAATACTTCAGTGATAGTTCCGCGAATGGTTTCTTCAAACATTTTGGTGAGTTCTCTGGAAACAGAAACCTGTCTGTCTGCGCCAAAATATTCGGCAAAGTGCCCGAGTGTTTTTATCAATTTATGTGGCGATTCATAAAAAATGAGTGTTCTTGTTTCTGCTGCCAATAAAAGCAAACGCGTTTGTCTTCCTTTCTTAACCGGTAAAAATCCTTCAAAGACAAACTTGTCATTGGGCAAGCCGGAATTGACCAATGCCGGTACAAATGCGGTGGCACCTGGCAAACAATTTACCTCAATATTGTTTTCTACACATGCCCTAGTCAGCAAAAAACCAGGATCTGATATTGCAGGTGTCCCCGCATCTGAAATAAGGGCACAGGTTTCTCCTGCTTGTATGCGTTTTAAAATTCCCTCAATAGACCTGTGCTCGTTGTGCATGTGATGACTGTGCATTTGCGTAGCAATTTCAAAATGTTTTAGGAGTTTTCCGCTGGTACGAGTGTCTTCTGCTAAAATAAAAGAAACTTCTTTTAGAATACGAATTGCCCTAAAAGTCATGTCCTCTAAATTTCCTATGGGTGTGGGTACTAAATATAATTTGCTCATCGTTTTTAAATCGCTTCGTAGGTTTCTACCTTAATATCTGCAATAACTTCTCCAGTATGTTTTGTAGAAAGAGGTTCAAACAAGAGCAGCTGTACTTCTTCTTTTGCAACGGGCTTGTGTGCGACTCCTTTGGGGACAATATAAAATTCACCTTCGTTTAATGTTACTGTTTTTGCATGCATTTCAATCACCAAACTCCCTTTGATAACCATAAAGAGTTCATCTTCATGTTCGTGGGTATGATACACAAATTCCCCTTTTAATTTTGCCAATAAAATTTGTTGTCCATTGAGTTCGCCTACTTTTTTTGGGGACCAATGGTCTGAAAACAAATTAAATTTATCTTGTATATTAATGACACTCATAAGGACAAATTTACGAAGAATTGGACGAATTTTGCGTTAGCGATTGCAGCAATTGTTTGAGTACTTCCGCTTTTTGCGGGATGCGAGTGCGAAAAGCGGGGCATTTCTCTTTAGAAATGAACGTCCAAAGCATTATTATTCGATTGAAAATGTCTAATTTTGCAACTTAAAAATTCAAACAAATGTATAGAAGTCATTCTTGTGGTGAGCTCAGAGCATCGCATATCAATACCGAGGTAACCTTGGCAGGTTGGGTTCAGAAATCGCGTGATAAAGGGTTTATGGTTTGGGTAGATTTACGGGACCGTTACGGAATTACGCAATTGATTTTTGACGAAGCGCGTACCCCGACTGCAATGATGGACAAAGCAAAATCTTTAGGAAGAGAATTTGTAATACAAGTTACCGGTACTGTGATTGAACGTGAGTCTAAAAACGCAAAAATGGCTACTGGGAATGTTGAAGTGTTGGTTTCTAAATTAGAAATTTTGAACCAAGCCTTGACGCCTCCTTTTACGATTGAAGACACGACTGATGGAGGAGAGGACATCAGAATGAAATACAGGTATTTAGACATTCGAAGAAATCCAGTGAAAGACAGTTTGATTTTTCGTCATAAGGTTTCTATGGAGGTTAGAAAATACCTTTCTGATCAAGAATTTATTGAGGTTGAAACGCCTTATTTGATAAAATCAACTCCAGAGGGAGCAAGAGATTTTGTCGTGCCTTCTCGAATGAATGAAGGGCAGTTTTATGCTTTGCCACAATCGCCACAAACATTTAAGCAATTGCTAATGGTGGGTGGAATGGACAAGTATTTTCAAATTGTAAAATGCTTTAGAGATGAAGATTTACGTGCAGACAGACAGCCGGAATTCACCCAGATTGACTGTGAAATGGCCTTTGTTGAACAAGAAGATATTTTAAATATTTTTGAAGGATTGACCCGGTATTTGCTAAAAGAAATCAACGGGGTTGAAATTGCAGAATTCCCACGAATGCTTTATGATGATGCTATGAAAATGTATGGAAACGACAAACCAGACATTCGTTTTGGAATGGAGTTTGGCGAGTTAAATGCCGTTGCACAACACAAAGAATTTGGTGTTTTTAACAAGGCAGAATTGGTGGTTGGAATTGCAGTGCCAGGGGGAAATGCTTATACAAGAAAAGAAATAGATAAATTAATTGACTGGGTACGAAGACCTCAAGTAGGTGCTTTAGGCATGGTATATTGTCGTGTAAATGATGATGGATCTTTTAAATCTTCAGTTGATAAATTTTACGATCAAGAAGACCTCGCTAAATGGGCAGTAGAAACCAATGCAAAACCTGGAGATTTAATCTGTGTATTATCAGGTGAAACCAATAAAGTAAGAGCCCAATTATCTGCTTTAAGAATGGAGCTTGCGGAGCGACTAGGATTGAGAGATCCAAAGGTATTTGCTCCTTTGTGGGTGATTGATTTTCCTTTGCTGGAACTCGACGAAGAAACGGGGCACTACCATGCCATGCACCATCCATTTACCTCTCCAAAACCCGGGCAATTGGAATTGTTAGACACCAACCCAGGGGCCGTAAAAGCAAATGCTTATGATTTGGTTTTGAATGGAAATGAAATTGGAGGTGGATCCATTCGTATTCACGACAAGCAAATACAAGCAACCATGTTGCGTCATCTAGGTTTTTCTGAAGAAGATGCCAGAGCACAATTTGGATTTTTAATGGATGCTTTTGAATATGGAGCTCCACCTCATGGAGGTTTGGCTTTCGGATTGGATCGGTTGGTGGCAATCCTAGGAGGACAAGAAACCATTAGAGATTTTATTGCTTTTCCAAAAAATAACTCAGGAAGAGATGTGATGATAGATGCTCCTGCATTTTTAGATACAGCACAATTAACAGAATTAGGGCTCAAATAAGGAGTTCAAACATAAAAAACTTACATCCCGCTTTTGCGGGATTTTTTATACCTTTAAAAGATGAAAAAAACTCCTACATTCTTACTACTCTTCTCTGTATTCTTTTCTTTTTCACAGACACTATCAGGAGATCAATTGCTAGAGAAATCCATTCAGTTTCACGATCCAAACGGCAATTGGAGTACCTTTAAAGGCGCTTTTTTAGTAACTATGAAAACACCCAAAAGTAGCCCTAGAAAGAGTTTTATTGAAATAGATCTTCCCCAAGAGCACTTTTTAGTAAAAGCCATTAAAGACGGAGTAATTACCCAATACACTGTAGATAAAGGAATCTGTCGTATCGCAGTCAACGGAAATACAACCCCTTCAGAAGCACTTTTAAAGAAACAAAAATTAAGTTGTGAGCGTGCAAATTTGTACAAAAATTATTATACCTATTTGTATGGTTTGCCGATGAAACTTAAAGATGAAGGCACAATTATTCATCAAAAAACAACCATTAAAACCTTTAAAGGAAAAGAATATTTGGTTTTAAAAGTAAGCTACACCAAAGAAGTTGGAAATGATACTTGGTACTTTTATTTCGATCCAAAAACCTATGCAATGGAAGTCTATCAGTTTTTCAAAGAACAAAAGGAGCGTGGCGAGTACATTTTGTTAACAGGCTTAGAAACGATTCATGATATAAAAATGCCAAAAGAAAGAGCTTGGTACTACAATAAAGATGATGGTTATTTGGGGACGGATGTCCTGTCAAAAAAATAAGAAAGGCTAAAAAAAACGCTTTATTTTTCTGGAACATTCAAATTAAATTTTAACCAAATTCATAGAACTTTTGTAATTTTGTAGCATGAAAATCCTTTTAAAAATAATGTTTGTAATTTTTGTTTGTTGGGTAGCAATTGGTGTTTACCTTCTTCAAATTGATCATCCAAAAGCCCAAATCGTAATGGGGTTAGGAATTTTCTATTTCTCTTTTTTATGGATGCCCATTTTTATTTATTACAGATACAAAGACGGGAAATACAAAAAATACATCTTAAACGACCAGAAGTTGCGAGACGCCTTTAATCAGCAAGCGAAAAAATAAGAGTTCTTCTTGTCTCGTTGAGGAATTCTCTATTGACTTTAGAACCATTCAAAGTTTTTTGAATGGGTATCATAACACAAAGAATTTATTTTGGTAACCTTAAGTTTATCTGGGTATTGGCCTTTGGAAGTATCTTTGCTATGCGCTACCTTGGTAGTTGTGTTATGAAAAAGAAGAAGTAAATAGTGTATTATTAATTTGAATTATTGATAGAAGCCCCAATTTGTATTGGGGTTTTTTGTGTTGAAACAGCAAGATTTGTATTACTTTTGTAGCCGATGATAGATCAAAGAGAAGCAATATCTGAAAAGGCCGTTTTAATAGGGGTAATTACTCAACAACAAGACGAAACAAAATCCACAGAATACCTAGATGAGCTAGAGTTTTTAACAGAAACCGCTGGAGGAGTTACTGTGAAACGCTTTGTTCAGAAGATGGAGAAACCCAACCCGAAAACTTTTCTAGGGGGAGGGAAATTGGAAGAAGTTAAAAATTATATTGATGCAAAAGGGATTGGCACAGCTATTTTTGATGATGAACTCTCTCCAGCGCAAATACGAAATATTGAAAAAGTTTTGGACTGCAAAATTTTAGATCGAACCAATTTAATCTTAGATATTTTTGCGCAAAGGGCACAAACAAGTTCAGCAAAAACACAAGTAGAATTAGCACAACACCAATATTTATTACCCCGATTAACCAGGCTTTGGACCCACTTAGACAAGCAAAAAGGGGGAATAGGTATGCGTGGACCTGGTGAAACAGAAATTGAAACAGATAGGCGAATTATTCGAGACAAAATAGCCCTCCTTAAAAAGAAGTTACTTACCATAGACAAACAAATGGCGGTTCAGCGAAAAAACCGTGGTAAAATGGTGCGTGTCGCTTTGGTAGGGTATACCAATGTTGGAAAATCAACCTTGATGAATGTGATCAGTAAAAGTGCTGTTTTTGCAGAAAATAAATTGTTTGCGACCTTAGATACAACGGTTCGAAAAGTAGTTATTAAAAATATTCCCTTTTTGATGACAGACACGGTTGGTTTTATAAGAAAACTTCCAACACAGCTTGTCGAGTCATTTAAATCGACATTGGATGAGGTGCGCGAGGCAGATTTGTTATTACATGTTGTAGATATTTCGCATCCAAATTTTGAAGATCATATTGCTTCCGTAAATTCAGTTTTAGCAGATATCAATTGCGCCAACAAACCTACGGTAATGGTGTTCAATAAAATTGATGCTTACCGTCACGAAACGATTGCTGAGGATGATTTAATTACTCAAAAAACAAAAGCACATTTTACGCTAGAGGATTGGCAAAAAACGTGGATGAATGATGAGGAGGTAGCGAGTCTTTTTATTTCTGCTTTAAATAAAGACAATCTAGAAGAATTTAAAGAAAAAACATACGATGAAGTGAAAAAAATTCATGTTGAACGCTTCCCCTACAACAATTTTTTATACGATGAGTATACGGTATAATTGTCAAAAATAAGTCTAAACGAAAATTAATATCTTAGAATGCATAGCTCATCCCCACGAGCCAATAGGATTGCACTATATTGTCCACCGTTTCAAATGTTGCATTTGTAGTTGTCATTAATGCATTGTTTAAAGCCTCTTGTTTGTTTTGACGCAAACCGAGTTCGAAACCAAGGCCGATTTTTTCAAACAATGTATACCCAAGCGCATTGGTCAATGTCCAGTTAGATAAGTTAGTGCTTTGATAACTTTGATAGATTGACAAATTTGACTTTATGCTCAATTTTTTAACTTTCGTTGTATAATCTGCAACTATTTTTGCCCCTAAAGAAGATTCAAAAACAGTTTCCCCTTTGCTAGTAACAAAATTGTAGTTTCCAGGGTGCATCACAACAGCCAATTTGCTGTTGGGTGTCCAGGTAAAACCACCCCCAAAATCTAAATAACCAGGGTCGTTAAAATTATCAATTAAGGAAGTTCTGTATTCAATCAAAGCAGAAGCTGCCCATTTTTTATTGATTCGTTTTCCAAAAAGGGAAGTGATGGTAAAGACATCGGTGGCGGTTTCGAAATCCTCATCACCATCGATCGATTTATCATCTAATTGTACCCATCCTAAATTTATGGTTCCCGCATTTTTCCAGAAAAAATCTTTTTGAATCAGGTTTGCAAATCCATTGATGGTAATTCCAATATTTCCAGCACTTGCATTGGGTGCTGTTCTCGAGTACCAATTATTGAATCCGGAAAGGCTTCCGCCAATAGTTCCAAAAGCCCCGATTCTCCAACCAGGAAGCGCATCAATTTTTGATTGTAATGCAGCAATTTCTCCTTTCAGTTTTGCAATTTGTGCCTTTTTTGGGACTTGTTTTTTTTTGAGTTCAGCAGCGGTTTGTGCACTTATAGAAAAGCTACCACAAACGAATAAAACAGTACAAACAAGGTTTTTCATTTAAAAGAGATATTTCTGAAAAGAAAGTTATTTTTTTGCTTTGTAAAGCGGCACGGTAGAACAGGCTTCACCAAATAAAATTGAAGTAGCAATCGGTTGTAATTTTCGAATCAACAAAGCGAACGCACTATCAGGAATTGGTTTTTCGGCACAGCCTTTTATAATTACTGGTGCGTCTACAAAAGGTTTGAAATCGATGAACTCCAATAACTCTTGATAAATAACGGTTTCCAATAAAGTTAAATCGCCAATAACAACTTTGTTTGCAAAAGGGGTAATTTCTGCTGCAATTAGCATAAAAGCCCAGGATGGAATAATGGCATCTACAGAGCAATGTATGGCAACAAAAGAATTTTTGTATTGCGTCCAATCATGGTTTTTAACGGAAATTCTAAAGTCGACTTCTTTTAAAATAATTTCTTCAAACAACCAATCTTTAATATCAAATAAAACTCTTTTTCCTTCAGGATAAATTTCCTCTAGATCAAACGTCTTTAGTTTACTATTTGCAACGCGATTGATGATTTCTTTTTCCATTTTTTAAGGTTCAAAAATTAATAAGGAACTCCGATTCTCAAAAAAGTTCCTCAAGTGTATTTGGTTTCGCCAAAAACGAATCTCATTTATAACATTCCCAATTCTAGTTTTGCTTCTTCACTCATCATTTCTTGCGTCCAGGTAGGGTCAAAAGTAATTTCTACTTCACAGCTATTAATTTCTTCGATAGATTTTATTTTTTCTTCAATATCTACGGGTAAACTTTCTGCAACTGGACAGTTTGGAGAGGTTAAGGTCATCAATATTTTCGCATTGTATTCTTCCGATACAAAAACATCATAAATTAAACCTAATTCATAAATATCTACAGGAATTTCTGGATCATAAATGGTCTTTAAAACACGTACAATTTTATCTCCAATCTCTTCTAATTCTTTATCTGTCATTTCTTGTGATCTTAATTTGCTAATTTCGTTTGTTGCGCAATTGCGTACAATTTTATTTGTTTTATCATTGATACCAAGCCATTTGCTCTCGTAGGACTTAGATGTTCTTTTAGGCCAATAGCATCTATAAAGTTTGTTTCTGCACTCAAAATATCCGCTGGTTTTTGTCCAGAATATACACGTATTAGCAGGGCAGCAATTCCTTTGGTTAAAATGGCATCACTATCTGCAGTATATTTTATATTGTTGTTCTCTAACTCAGAATACAGCCAAACTTTGGATTGACATCCTTTAATTAAATTTTCATCTAATTTGAATTGAGCATCAATGATTGGTAGTGATTTTCCCAAATCAATCAAATACTGATAGCGATCCATCCAATCATCAAACATCGAAAACTCATCAATAATTTCTTCTTGTATTTCTTTGATAGTCATTTTTTAAACTTATTTTTACGGCTTTAAAAAAAATGTTTTTTGCACCTTGCAAAATTACGCATAAAATATAAGAAATGAGCAAACTATTAGCAGTTGGAACTGTTGCTTTTGATGCAATTGAAACCCCTTTCGGAAAAACAGATAAAATCTTAGGAGGTTCTGGAGCCTATATCGGGTTATCAGCCAGTCAATTTGGGGTAGAAACAGGAGTTGTTTCTGTCGTAGGAGGTGATTTTCCAGCTTCGTATTTAGAAATGATGAATGCGAGAGGAGTTAATACCGATGGTGTAGAGGTTGTAGAAGATGGAAAGACCTTTTTCTGGAGTGGAAAATATCATAACGATATGAATTCACGAGATACGTTGATTACAGAATTAAATGTCCTTGAAACATTCACCCCCGTTGTTCCAGCATATTTTAAAGATGCTGCGATTGTAATGTTGGGAAATTTACACCCACTTACTCAAGCTTCTGTATTAGACCAAATGACAGAAAGACCAAAATTAGTGGTTTTGGATACCATGAATTTTTGGATGGACATTGCTTTGGAAGACTTACATACGGTATTAAAAAGAGTAGATGTTATTACTATTAATGATGAAGAAGCGAGACAACTTTCTGGAGAATATTCTTTAGTAAATGCCGCTAAAAAAATTCATTCAATGGGTCCAAAGTACGTGGTAATAAAAAAAGGAGAGCATGGTGCGTTGTTGTTTCATGAGGAGAAAATGTTTTATGCCCCAGCATTGCCATTGGCAGAAGTTTTTGACCCAACCGGGGCAGGAGATACTTTTGCAGGAGGTTTTTGTGGGTATTTAGCAAAAACAGCAGATATTTCTTTCGAAAATATGAAAAATGCGATTATATTTGGTTCTAACTTGGCTTCTTTCTGTGTAGAGCAGTTTGGAACAGACCGAATGCAAACGCTCACAGCAGATGAAGTTAAAATACGTTTGCAAGCTTTTAAAGATTTAACTCAATTTGATATAAAATTAGCTTAATTTTAATCCGCTGTTTTACTGCGGATTTTTTTTTACAA
>Ga0206677_10002551_pt1 | contig 15898 bp, 15 predicted proteins | sample M130m12015metaG_FD_155475 | JGI IMG/M metagenome (GOLD analysis project Ga0206677, IMG submission 155475) | Ammonia-oxidizing marine archaeal communities from Monterey Bay, California, United States - M1 30m 12015 | ecosystem: Environmental > Aquatic > Marine > Intertidal zone | place: USA...
GAACAACCCGATTAATCGCTGTTTTCTCTTTATCAAAATACCCGCTCCTTAAAATCTCCTGACTTTGAAAAAATAAAGATCCTGCTGCAAAAAATGAAAGCAGGTTGTGTTTGGTGAATGCAATTATCTCACTTTTAATTGTAACAAAGTAAAGAGTTCTGGAATTTCATACTGCAACAGAAGCTCTTTTACTGCAAATCTTTCAGCAATAATTGAATGGATTTAATTCCATTCCATTCATTTTCATCCAGGGCATAAACAATATCAAATGCATTTTGAATTTCTGTTATTTTAGCGCCCAAATTAAAGCCAATGGCATTGTAGGTTTTAGAGTCAGCCCCGGCAATAATGTTCAATTTTAAATGGGTTTTGTTTGCACCTACTTGCTTGCCATAGCCATTGTCTCTTACTGCAGAAGTTTTAAACGTAGGCTTCATGTTTTGCGGTCCAAAAGGGGCCATTTGTTGGATAATTCGAAAAAACTTGGGTGTAATTTCAGACAGTTCAATTTCCGCATCAAAGACAATTTCAGGCGTTAACAATTCTTTTGGAATGGTTGAGCGGACCACCTCCTCAAATTTGGCTTTAAATTTTTCGTAGTTCTCTGGTAACAACGTTAAGCCCGCCGCATACTTATGGCCCCCAAATTGTTCAATGAATTCTTCACAGGCCCCCAAAGCATTGTATATGTCAAAACCTTTGACAGAGCGTGCAGAAGCGGAAAGTTTGTTGCCACTTTTAGTAAAAACAAGGGTTGGACGGTAGTACTTTTCAATCAATCGAGAAGCAACAATTCCAATAACCCCTTTGTGCCAATCTTCTTTGAAAACTACCGAGGTAAAGCGATTTTCTTCGGCATTATCGGTAATTTGCATCAGGGCTTCGTTGGTTATTTTTTTGTCCAAGTCTTTCCGATCTGCATTAAAAATTTCAATAGCAGCTGCAAATTCCACCGCCGAATCAAAATCCATCTCGGTTAGTAATTCCACCGCATAATTTCCGTGTTTCATTCTTCCTGCAGCATTAATTCTGGGCGCTACAATAAACACCACATCGGTAATGGTCAATACCTCTTTTTTGGTTTGATGAATGATGGCTTTAATACCGTTTCTTGGATTGGTATTAATTACTTGAAGTCCAAAATAAGCAAGGGTTCTGTTTTCTCCATTCATTGGGACGATGTCTGCTGCAATTGCCGTCGCCACCAAATCCAAATAAGGCACCAAATCTTCAATGCTTTGTTGCCTATTCTTTCCAAGTGCTTGAATCAATTTAAAACCCACTCCGCAACCGCATAATTCATCAAACGGATAATGACAATCGGCTCTTTTTGGATTTAAAATAGCCACTGCTTTTGGCAATTCGGGGCCTGGTTTGTGATGATCACAAATAATAAAGTCAATCTTTTTTTTAGAAGCATAAGTCACTTTTTCAAGGGCTTTTGTACCACAGTCTAAAGCAATAATTAGCGAGAAGTTATTGTCTTCCGAAAAGTCAATTCCTTTAAAAGAAACTCCATAACCTTCTTCATATCGGTCTGGGATATAAGTAGAAATATTGGGATAAATTGTTTTTAAATAGGAGGCAACCAACGAAACTGCTGAGGTTCCATCCACATCATAATCGCCAAAGACTAAGATGTTTTCATGATTGGAAATTGCAGTTTCAATACGCTCTACCGCTTTGTCCATGTCTTTCATTAAAAAAGGATCATGGAGATCATCAAAGCTGGGTCTAAAGAATTTCTTAGCCGCTTCAAAAGTGGCGATGTTTCGCTGCAACAAAATTTCAGCAATGGTTGTATCCACAGACAAATCTTTTGCAAGTTTTGCTATTTTGTCTTTTTCAATTTTTGGTTTTGAACTCCAGCGCATTGCAATTTTTTTTACATCTTTTGAGCACTTTATTGGTGCAAGTGAATTCCGATTGTTATCGTAGCAAATTGTCGAAACATTTCCATAACGCCACAATATTTTTCAACCGATAAATCGACGGCCTTGTTTATTTTATCTTCAGGCAATTCGCTTCCATAAAAGTGATAATCTACCAATACTTTGTTGTAAAACTTTGGATGTTCCTCTGTTAATTCTCCGGTAACCACAATTTTAAAATCAGTAAGTGTGACTCTCATTTTCTCTAAAAGAGATACTACGTCAAGTCCAGAACAGCCTGCTAAAGAAGAAAGCATTAGCGCCTTTGGTCTATATCCAGCGTCATTTCCGCCATGTGCTTCTGAAGTGTCAATTAAAAGGGTGTGTCCCCCAGGATTGTCAGATTCAAAAAGCTTATTTTCTCTCCAGGTAGTGGTAACAATGTTTGTATTCATTCGATTTTTTTTGCAAATTATTTTTAATTCCTAATAATTGTTAAAGGTAAAAAATAAAACCTTTTTTTAACTACTTTAGTTACAGCACTATTTTTCTGAATAAAAAACTATCTTTAGCTACTCAAACACAAACACTATAAACCGATGCCATTAGTTAGCCCTCTATCTGCAGAACACGATTTAGAAACCAAAGAATTAGCTGAATTTTTTAATGAAACGCTTGGGTTTTGTCCAAATTCTGTGTTAACTATGCAACGCAGACCGGCGATTTCCAAAGCTTTTATCAATTTAAACAAGGCCGTAATGGCTAATGAAGGTCGCGTTACCTCAGCTTTGAAAAGGCTTATTGCTTGGGTTTCTAGTAACGTTACTGGTTGTCGCTATTGCCAAGCACATGCTATTCGAGCAGCAGAGCGCTACGGAGCCGAACAAGCACAGTTAGACAATGTTTGGGAGTATAAAACGCATCCTGCATTTTCAGCTGCGGAGAGAGCCGCGTTGGATTTTTCATTGGCGGCATCTATGGTGCCGAATGCAGTGGATGCTAACATTAAAAAAGCTTTGTATGCGCATTGGAATGAGGGAGAAATTGTAGAAATGTTGGGTGTGATCTCTTTGTTTGGATATTTAAATCGCTGGAACGACTCTATGGGAACAATTCTAGAAGAGGATGCAATTGAAAGCGGTAATCAATATTTAGGAAAACACGGTTTTGAAGTTGGAAAACATATAGAAATGAAATAAACGTCTACAAAAAAATCCGTTGGAAAATTTCCAACGGATTTTTTTTGTGAACGCCATCACACTGTTAAGCCTAAAATACTGGTATTACAGTTTTATTGGCTACATCATTCCTGGCATTCCACCTCCCATTGGAGGCATTCCACCTCCAGCTGGTGCATCTTCTTTAATATCGATCAAAGCACATTCTGTTGTTAAAATCATTCCTGAAACAGAGGCTGCGTTTTCTAAAGCAACACGAGTTACTTTCTTTGGATCAATAATTCCAGCTTTGAGCATGTCAACATAATCGTCTGATTTTGCATCATAACCAAAATCTTTTTTTCCTTCCAATATTTTGTTTAATACTACAGAGCCCTCGCCACCAGCATTCGAAACAATGGTTCTTAAAGGCGCTTCTACGGCTTTGTTAATAATTTGAATTCCTGTAGTTTCATCGATGTTTTCGGTTGTAATTTTGGTCAATACTTTCTTAGCACGTACCAAAGCAACTCCACCACCGGCAACAATTCCTTCTTCTACAGCAGCACGTGTTGCGTGCAATGCATCGTCTACACGATCTTTCTTTTCTTTCATCTCAACTTCAGACGCGGCACCTACGTATAATACAGCAACGCCTCCAGCTAATTTTGCCAAACGTTCTTGTAGTTTTTCTTTGTCGTAATCTGAAGTTGTTGTTGCTATTTGAGCTTTAATTTGGTTGACTCTAGCCTTAATTGCCTCTGCATTTCCAGCACCATTGACAATGGTTGTATTGTCTTTGTCTACCGTTACTGTTTCTGCAGTCCCTAATAAATCTAGGGTCGCATTTTCAAGTGAGAAACCTCGTTCTTCAGAAATTACCGTTCCGCCAGTTAAAATTGCGATGTCTTCTAACATTGCCTTTCTTCGGTCACCAAATCCTGGGGCTTTTACCGCAGCAATTTTTAATCCACCACGTAATTTATTGACTACTAAAGTAGCCAATGCTTGACCGTCTACATCTTCTGCAATAATTAATAAAGGTCTGCCAGATTGTGCAACGGGTTCTAAAATTGGAAGAATTTCATTCAGATTCGAAATTTTCTTATCAAATAATAAGATGTATGGGTTTTCTAGATCTGCAATCATTTTGTCTGCATCTGTTACGAAGTATGGTGATAAATATCCTCTATCAAACTGCATGCCTTCTACAACATCTACATAGGTTTCCATTCCTTTTGCTTCTTCAACAGTAATGACCCCTTCTTTCCCAACTTTGCTGAATGCGGTTGCAATTAAATCGCCTATTGTATTGTCGTTATTTGCAGAAATTGCAGCAACTTGTTTTATTTTTTCTGAGGAATTTCCAACTTTCTGTGCTTGCTTTTCTAGGTCTGTTACGATTGCAGCAACTGCTTTGTCAATACCACGTTTTAAATCCATTGGATTTGCTCCAGCCGCAACATTTTTCAGCCCTTCTTTTACAATTGCTTGTGCAAGAACAGTAGCGGTTGTGGTTCCGTCTCCTGCCAAATCATTGGTTTTAGAAGCAACTTCTTTTACCATTTGAGCCCCCATATTCTCAAGTGCGTTTTCAAGTTCAATCTCTTTTGCAACAGAGACCCCATCTTTGGTTACGGTGGGCGCTCCAAACGATTTTGAAATAATTACGTTTCTTCCTTTGGGGCCTAAGGTTACTTTTACAGCATTTGCCAATGCATCTACTCCGCGTTTTAGTCCGTCGCGAGCTTCAATATCAAATTGTATGTCTTTTGCCATTTTAATTTATGCTTTATGCCAAAAGCTTTCAGCGTTATGCTTTAAACTTTGACGATTATTTTAATTTTTTTTTAGTGAATGAATTTTTATCAAAATCATATACATCTTTTGAAAGAATACATAAGTATTCAGATGTGGAAGAGCCTAAAGCTATTTATATAATTGCTAAAATATCTGCTTCACGCATCATTAGGTAATCTTTACCTTCTAATTTTAGATCTGTTCCGCCATATTTACCATAGAGTACTGTGTCGCCTACTTTTACAGTCAACGGTTCGTCAACTTTACCATTACCAATGGCAACAACAGTTCCTTTTTGTGGTTTTTCTTTTGCGTTGTCTGGAATGATTAATCCAGAAGCTGTTTTTGTTTCTGCAGGTGCAGGTTCTACAAGAACTCTGTCTGCTAAAGGTTTAATGTTTAATCCCATGTGTATGTTTTTTTAAATTGGTTTTTTATTTACTCGTTACAGTATTCAGAAATAATGCCATTTCATGAAAACTGACAATATTACTAATTTCACTTTCGGTATTTTTAAATATACGCTAAAAAAAATGCCAACGTGTCATTTACGTTGGCATTTCTATGAATTCTCAATAATGTAAAATTATTGTTCGGTTTCTTTTGTTGTATCAGGAGTAACAGGTGCTGGCGTTGTAGCTTCAATTCCGTTTAACGTTTCTTTTAAGATCGGACCTTTGTTTTCGCCTCTGTCAATAGAAAAGTTTGATAATAAAATTAATGCAAACAATGAAATAGCTAGCGTCCACGTTGTTTTATCTAAGAAATTGTTTGTGTTTTGCACACCTCCTAAAGATTGTGCACCTCCACCTCCAAATGAAGAAGACAATCCTCCTCCTTTAGGGTTCTGTACCATAACGATTAAGATTAAGATCACAGCGACCAATAATATAATCCCTAAAAACAAGTTATAACTCATGATATATTTTTTTGTAAAATTTGAATTCTTTTAATTTGGTCTGCAAAGAAACCACTTTTTTCTGGATATTTCAAACTTAAAATTCGATAAGCTTGAATTGCATTTTCATACTTTTTTTGTGCTAAATACACTTTGGCCAACGTTTCGGTCATTAATGAATTTGATGTTTCGTTTTTGGAAACCAACACATTGAAACTTTTCTCTTTGTCAATCGGTTTTATTTTTGGGTTTTTTTCAATAAAGCGATCAACAATAGAAGTTTTAGAGATGGGTTTGTCTTTTTTCGGAGAGGTTCTAACAATCGGTGTTGCCTTTGATAATTGTAGCCACTCACTAAATGAGTGTTTTTCTGATGCTGAAAAAGAAAGTGGCGCATGAACCTCGAGTTTACTTGAAGCAGTTTTAGGCAGGGGTTTTTCAATCAATCCAACGGTGCCCGTTTTATCTTGAACAGCGGGTTTTGGAAGGCTATCAAAACGAGGTGCTGTTATAAAGTCGAACAAGATGGCTCTATCTGTGGTATGGGCAGCTGTTACTTTAAGCTCGTTATTATATTTAAAGCTATTTTGCATCCTGAGTCCTTTTAAATAAAGGCTCCTTGCTGATTGGAAATAGGGATATTTCTCAATGAGTTTTTTCAACGCTTGTGTTTCTTCTTGCTGTAAAAGTGCAGGGTTTTTTAAAATCGATATGAATTTTTCTGTTACCAATCTCCTAGTGCTGCGTTAAAAATATCTTGGTGGATGCGTTCTAAAATTTCATCCAATGCACCTTCTAATACGCCGCCAATTAATTGTTGACTAGAATCGAAATCTGAGTAAAATGAGAAACTTTTTTCAAAGTCTTTTTCTTCATTCAATGCATTGTAGAAACGAACATTTACAGTTACTGTTAGCCTGTTTTGGGCTGCCGTTTGTTGTGCTGTTGCACTCATCGGATTTATTCTATAGCCGGTAATCTCTCCTTCCAAACGCAGATCTGCATTGGGGTTGTTTACCAATGTTAAATTGGTTTGTCGTAAAAACAACTCTTGTAATTCAGGGGTAAATCGCTGACTTAAAGTAGGCTCAACTAAAGTTGCTTCATTTCTAAAAAATGCAACCTGTAGGGTATCTGCATTGGTGGTTGCTCCGGTAAAAGAATAGGCGCCACAAGCAGTTATCAATAATGTACTGATTGTAAAAAAAAAGATGTGGAGGCGTTTTTTCATTATTTACAAATCGTATTGTTTAATTTTTCGATACAAAGTTCGTTCAGAAATACCGAGTTCTTTGGCGGCTAATTTACGCTTATTGTTGTTTTTTTCTAATGACTTTTTAATCATTTCTACTTCTTTGTCTTGTAAAGATAAAGATTCGTCTTCTTCAATAGTCTCAATAAAGTCATAATTTTTTTCAACAGTTGTATTTTGTGGAATCTTTAGCACTTCAATGGCATGATTTTTTTCCTCTTGATTGGCATATATTTTTTCAATTAGCTGATGATTTTTTTCTTCCACTTTTTCAATATCTCCTGTTTTCATTAGGTCTAAAGTCAACTTCTTTAAATCGTTGATATCACTTCGCATATCAAACAAAATCTTATACATAATGTCTCTTTCTGTAGAAAAATCGTTTTTAGCGCTTCCACCAATTACGGCAGGTAAATTATTGTTGTAGTTTGGAAGATATTGTATAATATTTTGTGCTGTAACCAATCGGTCTTCCTCCACGACAGAAATTTGTTCTGCAATGTTTCTTAACTGACGGATGTTTCCAGGGAAACGATAATTCATTAATAATTTAATGGCATTTTCATCCAATCGAACTGTGGGCATTCGGTATTTCTGCGCAAATTCTGACGCAAACTTTCGAAACAATAAATGGATGTCTTCATTTCGATCGCGAAGAGGGGGTAAAGGAATTTCGATGGTGCTCAATCGATAATACAAGTCTTCTCTAAATTTTTCTTTAGCAATGGCTTCTTGCATATTCAGATTTGTGGCAGCAATAATTCGAACATTTGTTTTTTGCACTTCTGAGGATCCTACTTTAAGGAACTCACCATTTTCTAAAACGCGTAATAAACGTACTTGGGTCGTTAGTGGTAATTCGCCAACTTCATCTAAGAAAATAGTTCCACCGTCTGTTACTTCAAAGTATCCTTTTCTTGCTGTAGTTGCTCCGGTAAAAGCACCTTTTTCGTGACCAAAGAGTTCACTGTCTATGGTTCCTTCTGGGATGGCTCCGCAGTTTACTGCAATATATTTTGCATGTTTTCTGTGCGATAAAGAGTGTATAATTTTTGGAACACTCTCTTTACCAACACCACTTTCACCGGTTACTAAAACAGAAATATCTGTGGGCGCCACTCGCACTGCTTTTTCCAATGCACGGTTCAAATGCACATCGTTACCGATAATGCCAAAACGCTGTTTTGTTGTTTGTAAGCTTTCCATTGTAATCGTTTAAATGTTTGGGGTTGAAAAGTGATACTTTCAACTTTTAGTTTGAAACCCCTTTTAGTTATTTTCAGAATATCCAAGCACAGTTCCTTTTAAGGTTGCTGAGGTGCAGTCTTCTATTTTTATCATCACAAAATCTCCCAATTTGTAGTTGCCTTTGTCAAAAACGGCAACAGTATTTTGTGTATTTCGTCCTTTCCATTCATTCGGATTTTTCTTAGAAGTACCTTCAATTAAAAATTCTTCTATTTTTCCTAAATGTTGTTTTGTTCTGTAGAGTGAATGTTCTTGTTGTAAATCTATAATTTCTTGTAATCTTCTTTTTTTAACAGCAAAGGGTACGTCATCTTCCATTTTATTTCCCGCAAGTGTTCCGGGTCTTTCGGAGTACGAAAACATAAAACCAAAATCATATTTTACATATTCCATTAATGCTAAGGTGTCTCTGTGGTCTGCTTCAGTTTCTCCACAAAATCCAACAATCATGTCTTGTGACAATGACATTTCTGGAACAATTTTAAAAATATTGTCCACCAATTCCATATATTCTTCACGAGTATGTTGTCTGTTCATTGCTTTTAACATGGCATTGCTTCCACTTTGTACCGGCAAGTGAAGGTATTTGCAAATGTTTTTGTGTTTTGCCATGACATGAATTACATCCAAACTCATATCTTGAGGGTTTGAGGTAGAAAATCGAAAACGTGTTTTTGGAAACTTTGTAGCACACATATCCAGCAACGCTGCAAATCCAACCGCAGTTGCTTGTGCCATTTCTGAGGCTTTTTTAAAGTCTTTTTTTAACCCGCCACCAAACCATAAAAAACTATCGACATTTTGACCTAAAAGGGTGATCTCTTTGTAGTTTTTGTCGACCATTGATTGTATTTCTTCTAAAATACTTTTTGGATCTCTACTTCTTTCTCTTCCTCTTGTAAAAGGAACCACACAAAATGTACACATATTGTCACAGCCTCTTGTGATGGATACAAAGGCGGTAACTCCGTTTGAATTTAAGCGAACCGGAGAAACATCTCCGTAAGTTTCATCCTTAGAGAGAATTACGTTTACGGCATCTCTGCCAGAATCAACTTCTTGTAGTAAATTTGGAATATCTCTATAAGCATCTGGGCCCACGACCAGATCCACAATTTTTTCTTCCTCTAAAAATTTTTCTTTAAGTCGTTCTGCCATACAGCCTAAAACGCCTACTTTCATTTTTTTGTTGACTTGCTTTACAGCATTGTATTTCTGTAATCTTTTGCGAACCGTAGTTTCTGCTTTTTCTCTAATAGAACAGGTGTTTACAAGGACTAAATCTGCCTCTTCTAAAATTTGTGTAGTGTTGTAACCCTCTTTGTCTAAGATTGCTGCGACAATTTCACTATCATTCATATTCATTTGACAGCCGTAACTTTCTATGAATAGTTTTTTAGTGTTTCCTTCTTTATTTTCTGTAACAAGGGCTTTCCCCTGTATTCTTTCATCAATGGTTTTTTCTACTTGTTCCATGTGTCAATTTTCATTTGAATGGTGAGCAAAGATACAACCAAAAACTAAAATTTATGACAAATTGGCAGAAAAATACCATGGATTTTGGATTAAAAATGAAGTAAAAAGAGTCCTTAAAATAATTTATAAAAAAAAACTACATACTTTTGCAGTCTCAAATCTCGCAATTCCGATTGCGATAATTCCGACAAAAAGAAAGATACATGGCAAAGAATTTAGTAATTGTAGAGTCACCAGCGAAGGCAAAAACGATCGAGAAGTTTCTTGGAAAAGATTTTCAAGTTGAGTCTAGTTATGGTCATATTGCAGATTTACCTTCAAAAGAATTGGGGATTAATGTTGACGGAGATTTTAGTCCAAAGTACATTGTATCTGACGATAAGAAAGCAGTTGTTAAAAAACTAAAATCTTTGGCGAAGAAGGCAGATATGGTTTGGTTGGCAAGTGATGAGGATCGAGAGGGAGAGGCAATTGCATGGCACTTAAAAGAACAATTAGAATTGAAAGAAGAACGCACAAAGCGTATTGTATTTCACGAGATTACAAAAAAAGCCATCTTAAAAGCAGTAGAAACTCCCAGAGATATTGACTATCATATGGTAAATGCACAACAAGCCCGTCGTGTTTTAGATCGGTTGGTTGGGTATGAATTATCACCTGTATTGTGGCGTAAAGTAAAAGGAGGCTTGTCTGCAGGAAGAGTGCAGTCCGTTGCGGTTCGTTTAATTGTTGAAAGAGAAAGAAATATTCAAGAGTTTACTGCACAAACACATTATAAGGTTGTCGCAGAATTCTCGAATTTGGAGGGAAAGAAATTTAAAGCAACCATTCCAAAGAATTTTGATTCTAAAACAGCAGCAGCAGAATTTTTAGAGTCTTGTTCAAACGCTGATTTTTCGATTGCTGAGTTGACCAAAAAACCTGCAAAGAAATCACCAGCAGCGCCCTTTACAACCTCAACATTACAGCAAGAAGCTTCCCGAAAATTAGGATATCCAGTAGCCAAAACAATGCAGGTTGCACAACGTTTGTATGAAGCGGGTCTCATTACCTACATGAGAACAGACAGTGTGAACTTGTCTGTGGATGCAAGGGATGCTGCTGAAGAAGAAATTACCAATTATTACGGGAAAGAATACAGCAAACAACGTATTTTTAAGTCGAAAGCGAAAGGCGCGCAAGAAGCCCATGAAGCCATTCGTCCTACAAATATGAAAATGCATACCATCGCTACTGAATACGATCAAACCAGATTGTATGATCTAATATGGAAACGAACATTGGCATCTCAAATGAGTGATGCCCAATTGGAGCGAACCAATGTGAAAATTGAAAATTCAGAAAACAAAAAGATTTTCACTGCAAATGGAGAGATGATCAAGTTTGAAGGATTTTTAAAAGTATACTTAGAAGGAAACGACAACGAAGAGGAAGAGCAAGCAGGCATGTTGCCCAACTTAAAAGAGAAGGAAACTTTAACCTACAATTTCATCAATGCAACTCAGCGTTTTACGAGTCCTCCATATCGATTTACAGAAGCTTCTTTGGTAAAACAGCTGGAAGAATTGGGAATTGGCCGTCCGTCTACGTATGCGCCAACGATTTCTACAGTCCAAAGAAGGGGCTATATAGAAAAGGGACAAAACGAAGGTTTGGAACGAAGTTACGAGCAGTTGGTTTTAGCTGATGGCGCTGTTAAAAATCGAATATTAACAGAAAAAACGGGATCCGATAAGAACAAATTAATTCCAACAGATATTGGAAATATTGTCAATGATTTCTTAGTGGCTAATTTTTCTAATATTTTAGACTTTGGTTTTACGGCTAAAGTAGAGTCTGCTTTTGATGATATTTCAGAAGGGGATGCCAATTGGACCGAAATGATAAAAGGTTTCTATGGTGCCTTTCACGAAACCGTAGAATATGTAAAAGAAAATGCAGAAAGAGAAAGTGGAGAACGTATTTTAGGAAAACATCCAGTTTCTGGAAAAACGGTTTTAGTTCGTTTGGGGAAATTTGGACCCATTGCTCAGATTGGTGCGCCCGAGGATGAAGAGAAATTGTTTGCAAGTTTAAATCCAACACAAAACTTAGGAACAATTTCTTTAGACGAGGCTTTGGAGCTGTTTTTATTACCAAAAACATTGGGAGTTTTCCAAGGAGAAGAGGTTATTGTTTCCAATGGTCGTTTTGGACCTTACATTCGTTTTGGAAGCTTATTTGTTTCTTTAGACAAGGGAGAAAATCCAATGGAAGTTGATTTGTCAAGGGCGGAAACGTTAATTGTTACCAAACAAAAAGCAGATGCACCTGTAGCTTTTTATGAGGAATTACCCGTTCAAAAAGGCGTTGGCCGTTTTGGACCTTTCATCAAATGGAATTCAATTTTTATCAATGTGAGTAAGAAATATGATTTTGACACGCTTACATATGATGAAATTGTCGAGCTTATTGAAGTGAAAAAGCAAAAAGAAATCGACAAAGTAATTCATAATTGGGAAGATGTTGCGATTCGAGTAGAAAAAGCAAGATGGGGAAGGTTTCATGTTTTAAAAGGAAAAATTAAAATTGAACTCCCAAAATCGACCGATATTGAAAAGTTGACCAAAGAGGAAGCTGTTAAAATGATCGCTGCAAAAACGCCAAAAAAGAAAGCGGTAAAAAAGAAAGTTGTCAAAAAGAAAGCTACAACAAAGAAAACCGCTGCGAAGAAAACAGTAAAAAAGAAATAATTAGTAAGTATCTTGCATACATCTACTTAAAAAAATTAATGAACCTAGAATTTTTAACCCCTGTAAAAGAATCGGTTGTAGCACATCTTATGCTGCAGCCCGTTTTGTCTTTGGGGAAAAAAATTACAATCCATTCTGAAAAAGAAGGATTTCCTGATCTAGAAAATGTTCAAATAGCGATTTTTGGCGTGCAAGAAGATCGAAACTCACAAGATAATTTTGGTTGTGGTGAAAATCTAGATTTTATTCGAAAAAAATTATACGAGTTATTCCCTGGAGATTGGCAGACCAACATTGTCGATTTGGGAAATATATGCAAAGGGAATGCGGTTTCAGACACTTATTTTGCGGTTTCTGAAATTATTACCTCCTTGTTAAAGCAGAATATTATTCCGGTAATCATTGGTGGAGGTCAAGACATTACCTATGTCAATTACAGAGCCTATGACGCTTTGGAACAAACAGTAAATATTACGGCCGTTGATAGTAGGTTTGATTTGGGTGATTTGGAAGACGAATTAACTTCACAGTCCTATCTCAGTAAAATTATTATGCAACAGCCCAATAATTTATTTAACTTCTGTAATGTGGGCTATCAAACATTTTTTAATGCCCAAGAAGAGATAAAATTATTAGATGCCATGTTTTTTGATGCTTATCGATTGGGTGAAGCAAAGAATTTAGAGAATATTGAACCTGCGTTTCGCAATGCAGATATTGTTTCTATTGATATAGGTGCAGTGCGACAAAGTGAGGCACCTGCCAACAACAATGCTTCTCCAAATGGTTTTTATGGAGATGAGATCTGTGCCATTTCAAGGTATGCAGGAATTAGTGATAAGGTATCTTCCTTTGGAATTTACGAATACAATTCGAAATATGACAACCACCACCAAACAGCACATTTAATAGCACAAATGATCTGGTACTTTATAGAAGGAGTCAACGCTAGGGTGAAAGATTATCCATTTTCAAGGAAAGAAAATTATCAAAAATTTACGGTTTTATTAGCGGATGATGATCCTTTAACCTTCTATAAAAGTCATAAAACGGGAAGATGGTGGATTGAAATTAATATTTTATCCAATAATAAATACAAAAGACATGCGTTAATACCATGTACATATCAAGATTACATTGCCGCAACGAAGGAAGTTATTCCAGAAAAGTGGTTCAAAGCAATGCAAAAATTGGTCTAGTTAATGGCGAAAAAATGATTCCATTAAAAGGTACTGTTAGAATTGGTTATTAATAAAAAAAATAATAAGTTTACGAACTTTTTAGATAAGATATCAGACAATATGAAGAAAGCAGCAATATTTGCACTCTTAATAACGGTTTTGTACAGTTGTGGCTCTAATGATAGAGGCGAATTGGTAGGGGTAAAAGCCAAAAAGAAATGGTTTTCAGAGAAACCCTACGGGATGGCCTTAATTCCAGGGGGGTCTTTTACCATGGGAAAACAAGATGAAGATATTATAGGAACCCTCAACACACCGACCAAAACGGTGACAGTGAGACCTTATTATATGGATGAAACCGAGATCACAAACAATGAATACAAAGAATTTGTTTTTTGGGTTCGAGATTCAATTACTAGAACTGCCTTGGCAAAAGCTGCAGAAGATCAAAGTCTGATTGGTCAAGCTGCAACTGGAGGACCCGCAACTTCAACAGGAATAGAAGCCTTTGCATATGCAGATTCTGATACTGCAAGAACTGCTTATCAGAAATTTCAAGAAAGTAAAATAACAAGAGAAAATTTAAGACCTTTAAACTGGGACGTTGACTTATTTGCATTGAAAGAATCTCCAGATGAGTATTATGTTGAAGCCATCGATTCATTATATATTGAACAAGAGGATGCAGTAGCCGGGATTCGAACTTTTAAAACAGAATATATCAAATATTATTATTCAGAATTTGATCTTGAAAAAGCTGCGAAGTCTCGTAAAAAAGAAGCGGGAAGAAATTACAGATATGATACTGTTTTAGAAATCTATCCAGACACCACTGTATGGATCAAAGATTTTAATTATTCCTACAACGATCCAATGCACCAAGATTATTTTCGCCACCAAGCCTATGGAGATTACCCAGTGGTAGGGGTTAAATGGGATCAAGCAAAAGCTTTTTGTCATTGGAGAACAAAAAAGAAAAACGATTATTTACGCGGTAAGAAAGCTGCATCTGTACCGGTCTTTAGATTGCCTACAGAAGCAGAATGGGAGTATGCCGCTCGTGGTGGACTTCAGTTTGCAACCTATCCTTGGGGAACTGGAGGCACGACAAGTGATCGAGGTTGTTTCTTAGCAAACTTTAAGCCCGTGAGAGGTGATTATGCCGTAGATGGTGCTTTGTATACAGTAGAAGCAAAATCCTACAATGCAAACGATTATGGTTTGTATAATATGGCTGGTAATGTTTCAGAGTGGACAAGTACTGCATACAATGGTGCTTCCTATTATTTAAGTTCTACTATGAACCCAAATGTAGAAGATCGAAAAAATAAAAGAAAAATAGTGCGTGGAGGGTCTTGGAAAGATGTTGCCTACTTCTTGGAAGTTGGAACAAGAGATTTCGAATACGCAGATACTGCAAGAAGTTTTATCGGTTTTAGAACCGTTCAAGATTATATTGGAGATATTAATAAATAAATAAATAAACTAAACCCCTAATAAAAAAAAAATTATGGCACAGTCAAAAGCTTACAAAAAAGGAATGAATTTCGTATACGGAATGGGAGCAGCAATCGTTATTATTGGAGCCTTATTTAAAATACAGCATTTAGAATATGGTATTTTAACCGGAGGCGTCATGTTAACAATTGGTTTGGTCGTAGAAGCGATTGTTTTTGCGATTTCAGCTTTTGACACCCCTGAAGAGGACTTAGACTGGTCCAAAGTATACCCTGAATTAGCAGGAGAAGAGAGTACCTCAGAACAGCAAGGAGCTGATGGTTTACTCTCTCAAAAACTAGATACATTGTTGGCAGAAGCAAACATAGATTCTAAATTAATGGAAAGTTTAGGAACGAGCATGAAAAATTTTCAAGGAGCTGCAGAAGGTTTGTCTGCTGCCTCAGAATCTATTTCTGCAACGAACAAATACAACGAGCAAATGTCAATGGCTGCCATTCAAATGGAATCTTTAAACGGATTGTACAAAGTACAAATGGAAAGTGCCGGCAAACAAACAGCTTTAAACGAAGCTGTTGTTGAAAATACAGAGAAATTAAAAGAACAAATGGATTCTCTAGCTAAAAATTTATCTTCTTTAAACGGAGTATATGGTGGAATGCTTTCTGCAATGACAAACAAATAATAATTAGTTCTACTAAAGAAAGAACACTAACTTAAAAAACTAATTAGAATGGCAGGAGGAAAAATGAATGCAAGACAAAAAATGATAAACCTGATGTACTTGGTGTTTATTGCGATGTTAGCATTAAATATGAGTAAAGA
>Ga0206677_10002552_pt1 | contig 15898 bp, 11 predicted proteins | sample M130m12015metaG_FD_155475 | JGI IMG/M metagenome (GOLD analysis project Ga0206677, IMG submission 155475) | Ammonia-oxidizing marine archaeal communities from Monterey Bay, California, United States - M1 30m 12015 | ecosystem: Environmental > Aquatic > Marine > Intertidal zone | place: USA...
AGCACGATGGCACCCTCCCAATCATTGGTGTCAACACCTTCCAAAACCCGAACGCTCAGGTGTTCGATGAAACTGCAGCTGACGATTTCGAGATGGAATTAGCCAGAGCAACCCCTGAAGAAAAGGAGAATTGCTTGGCCCGTGTGACAGACAGACAGACTTCAGAGGCCGAGGCGACCAATGCAGCGCTCAAGCAGTTGCAGGAAGTTGCTCGGCTTGGTGGAAACGTGTTTGAAGAATTGATGGAGACCGTAAAGGTGGCAAGTCTTGGTCAAATTACCGATGCGCTGTTCAATGTTGGTGGGCAATACCGGCGGAACATGTGAGATTCTCACAGCCCGTCAATGGGCGTTCATGGAATGAACTAGTCGGGAATTAGTTGTGCTACGACCCCTTGGAATTGTACCGTTGACTTCCGGCTCCGATTAACATAATGATCCAATACAGAATATGGGTTAACTTCTACAGCAACAGGGCCATGGTTTTCGGAAGAGAGTTGATCAAGGTAGCTTAACTTATACCGGCCAAGAACATTGAATTCTAGAGTATCATCAACTGGGTCTGCTCTTGGATATGGGAATATAAGAAGGTTCAATGCAACATCATAATCAGTGTGCATATTGATACCCGCCTCGTACGCGTATTGTTTAGTCAATACGTCGATTCCAATTTTAGTCCATTGAAGGTAGTTTTTTGCATCAAAAAGAACAAATCTGTTGTTTACAATACATGCTGAATCAATTTCATGGCCCTGATGACTCATCTTAACTTGTTTCGCCCTCTTTCTTTCGATGAATGGGCGGTGGGAGTTCAGTACTTTGTTCATTTGAACCGTTAACTGGACATCGCCAATTGTCCACAAAAGCATATTTTCCCATACATAATTGAAAGTTTTGCTAGACACTGCAAAGAGATGTGGGGCCTGTCGACTTGCGGATTGACGTTGTAAAAAATTCTTCAACAGTTGTATTCGTTTACGGAATTTTTGAACTTTCGTACCGAGAAGTATTTTGGAAACAAATGACAATTTTTGATTCACCTGGGAGATTGCAGTTTGTTGTGTGAAAGGCAAGGAATTGGGTATGTTAAAAAATCTTGAAAAGAAAGTCATTGAAACATTGTAACATTCCTGTTGTATATCGGATAATTTGGAGTGTTCCATTGAAAACTTCTCTCGGGATGGCGTCAAAAAATATGGCGTCCCATTTGACCAAAATGGTTTTTTTTCCCTAAACGTCGTTCTCCAGTTTGCACGTCCAACAGTATTTGATTTTCGTTTCACACGTTGTTTTAGGATTCCATGCGTATGAATATCATGAATCAACGTTCTCATGGAGTGGAGATTATTTGAATACTGATTTAGGCTTCTAAATGACTTGGAAACCTGTTGGGATCTACGCTCACGAGTACTACTTCGCAGATACAAAAAGAGCCCTTGCATCAATCGAGACATGACACTTTGAGCCTTTTCAGAATCTAATCGATCTAACTTAGTCCATTTTGGAAATACCAAAAACATAATTTCGCGATCTAAAATTGAAGATGAATTGATTTCCGTGGGGTAAAGCATACCAACAAAATCGAACTGCAATGAATTTGAAGTCTCATGTAAGACAAATTTAGACAATTCTTTACAATTTTCGAGCATTGTTGTTATGTTCTTTAGTGATGGTGGAATGAGGGTTTCACGGTTCAAGCATGCAGATTGAATTCTTGTTGAAAAATCACCTATATCGTACTTTTTTCCTTCCAGTAAAGGAATATAGGTAAATGGGCCAGTCCTCATCTCCAACCAAGTCATTAATTCACAACCCGAATGTAATCATTCGTCTTCTAAAGGTAATTGGTACTCACTACGGATTTCAGCATTGAAGGGAGAAAAGTGAACATTCTGTTCACATCGCAGCATTACTTGCTGAACAGTTTGTAATTCTGGATCAAAAAGTATAGACAATTGGTCTTTAACAACAAAATTGGCCAAATGGAATATCACTTTAGAGGAAAATACGTTCCAGTCATTGCAGTCCGCCTGGTTAACAAACCAGCGACCAAGTAACTGCGCTTCATCATAATGATTTTCAGTAAGTGTGTTGTTGATCGATGCACGCAGTATTTCCCATTCACAGTTTATCCGATCAATATGGGCGTCTTGAACCTCTCCTGCATCAATGCCATAGTAATGTGGAGTCCATCTACGAATAAATGCTGAATCGATTTGTTGGACTGAGGCATCGTTGGGATTCATTGTTGCCCATATGAAAAAGTTTTCAGGAAGCCTAACCTCTCCATTGACAAAGTGTATTGATTCCGTATCCCCCATTACATTTGATAAATATGCTATTTCTTCGGGATTCAACTTCAAAAATTTTGAGCCACGATTGGGATGAGGATCACTTCCTAACCGCTCCATTAATTGAAATACTTCACCAAAAATTTCGTAAATGTCGCCCCGATTTACCTCGTCAATGAGCAAGATGAAAGCGCTATCTCCATCAATAAGAGCGTTTCCTAAAGATTTCAAAAAATGTCCTGGGACAAACCGGTATTCGATGATTGGAGTTCCAAATCTTTCAATTTCCAAACCACCATGGTTGACATAATTTGTTGGCGCTCCATTTTGGTCATAGATGACGACAGGCTTGAATTCACCTACAAAATCAGCATAAGTCGTCGAGGGGCTGAACGATATTTTTGTTGAATGTACTTCATTCCATGCGCCATTACCCCTAATTTGTTCAATTTCGGCTTGTAGCGAATAAGATTTTCCAGTCCCAGGTGCACCATACCAAAGCCAATTTCCCGGGTAATGGTTGATCGGTGCAGGTTCAATTTCAACTCTCCGAGATGATTCAACCAAAATGTGATATTCATTTTGGCTTACTTTTTCGATGACAAGATGTGATATCCTGGCGAATAATATACGTCTAAAAAAATCCCACAATTCATGACATCGCTGAGCTGTTCCTCGCAGGTACCAATAATCACCACTTCTTGTAATTTGGTGGATGGGAAACTCAATTAACTCTTCATCCCCAAATCGAGTCATAATACTGTTCAATTTCACTGTCCACTCCGACAAAGAAGGTCTCACCCATACTTCATCCTCGTTGAAGCAGTAAAAGGTATCTTCATTGTTGAGAAATTCTGAATGTAATTCGTGGACATGTTGAATTAAATTTTCCTTGCTTAGGTAGAAGCGATCTTGTGAATGGTCATAGATGTGATCGTTTGTAATTGAGCCAGCGATATTCCATGTGCCAGAATCTAGGAAATTTTGCAATCTCTCCACTTGCCCATCTGCTGAAATTTGGAACATTCTATTGTTATCTCGATCATTACGATTACCATTCAATGCATAAGTCTGTGCAATTGGAGTTGGAAAACGGAATCTTTGTGGGGGCATCTGAGGATCACGGACATCATCTATGCTGGGGTTTGTATCTGTCTCGGGAATTGGCGGAGAAACTCTTATTTCGGAATCCAAAGGAGACTCCGCTTCATTCGTGGAACGATCCCCGGGGTTCATGATTTCAGATAAATCTTGCAATATATTACGCTTATCGTCAAACCCCTATGATGTCTTTCAAAGAAAACCCAAGATAGTATATCTTTGGTTCATGGAGGTGTTTGGTCATGTGGGGAACACTAAGTTTTGGAAGGATTATTGATTGAAAAGCATCCCATGTATCACAGTCTTGTTCCGCTTTCGCTGTTTTTTTACCAATGGTCCAATACATGTAATTGTTTACACTTCCGGGAATTACGCCTAATGTTTTGAAGGCGAAACTGACATCATTTGAATAATTTCCAAAAGCGTATGTATCGACCAATGCATCAAGACGGCGGCGGTTTTTCTCCCACTGTTCTTCTGTGACCTCATATTCTTCATCCGAGTGGTCATATGACTGGATATGATTGTTCTTGTATTCGTGCCAGAGGGCATAAAGATGAATTCTTAGATTGTCGACATTAAGGAGATACATGTTGTCATCGATGGAAGTCCCTCCTAGAAATTGGTAGGTTACCTCTTGCCATTTTTTGGGGCAGATCTGTAAATTACGATTATTTCGGACCGTCTTAGCCGGTTTAATTCGATGCCAGCATGTAGTGTTAGCAACTGGATCTAAGTAAATTCTTTCAGCGGGTTGCCCACGGAAATTAACGTTGTGAATGACACCGCGTTCTTGGCTCATGGCTTGAGCACGCCATCACGCTATTTTAGTGATTTCTTCTCCAATTGCTCTTGCCATCAGTGGAGGGACAGCGTTACCAATTTGGCGGTATTGCGATGTAAACGATACTACAGAAAAATCAAAACTATCCGGGAAGGATTGAATCCGAGCGGCTTCCCTCGGTGTTATTGTGCGATCGGCAGTTGGATGAATGTACATGTATGTATCAACTGCCATGTGAGCCACAAGTGTAGGAGACGGTTTGTGACCTGAAATACGTCGCATTTTGTCCTTGAAACTCTTTCGATTGTACCATTTGTATGTTTTTTTCCCCTCACCGGTTTTGCCATTCCAAACCAATTCTGTTTCTGCGTCCCATTGCCAATCACCTGGAAAGTCGAGTTCAGAGGGTTCAATCAAATCATATGTCACTCGGCGTTCTCCTTCGGCAGCAGTAAGCAAGGGGAATATGGCTTGATCTCGAGGGTTTACTGCCCGACCAGTGTGGCAAGTGAGAGGCTCCTTTCCTGTGGGGATTCTCTGGGTCCGTGGATCTTCTCGGCCTGCTTGTTTGTATATCCCCTTTCTCATCGACAACTGATAACGGTTAGGTTTAGCACTCAGCGAACCACCATATCGCTCGAAGGGACCCCCCTCTTGGCCCACTCGTGGTAGATCATCAATGGCATCATTAGCAGTCCATTTGCGTCCTTTCTTAGCCGAAGGGTGTAAGAACTCATCCTTGGGGCTATCCGTTTTCCAACCAATGAAAATTAAACGTTTCCTTGCTTGTGGAACCCCGTAATCATCTGAAGACAGGACCTTCCATCTGCATTGGTACCCCGCCATTTCAAAGGCTTGCCTTACTAAAGTTGGAATGATTTGTTCGTTTTTGTTTTTTGATGTCAGCATCCCAGGCACGTTTTCCATAATGTACCATCGTGGTTGGAAATGTTCGACATATTTGACGAATTCGAGGAACAATTCATTGCGGGGGTCTTGAATAAAGCTATGTCGTAGTTTATCCGCTTTCTCATCCCCCCAAGCCCACTTTTCATGAGTTCCTTCCCGGAGGAGGCTGATAATTTTTGACCGACCAATGTTCGAAAAACCCGGGCATGGTGGTCCACCGGCGATAATGTCAATTTCCTCTTTTTTGATTTGTTTTTGTGTGAGGAGTTCATGCTCCATTTTCTCGGGACCAAAATCCGTGATATCTCTGCACATTGCTACATGCGAAGGGAAATTATGATAATAGGTGTCTACAGCTTTTTGACAATGTTCAACAGAGCCTACGACCTCAATACCAGCAAGTTCTAGACCTAAACTGAGCCCACCTGCACCTGCAAACAGGTCAATGGCCTTGAGTGACCTGCCCCCCATACATATACATCGATGACGAGGGTTCTTGAACACTGCGTCACCATGAATGCGGTTGAACAATGTCATCCCAAGTCCCAACGAGGGTCTCAGGGAGTTGGTCCAAATCGTTGAGGCTGAGCAAGTAGGATATTTCTGAAACTGATGAAGGTATGAATTTACCCAACTCTGCTGGAAAAACAGGTGATTTTTCTTGAATTGGACAAACAACAAACCTACCGGCAGTCCATGTTGAGTAGTATTCATTTTTACGATCAGCATCGTATTTCATTGACACAAGTAATTCTTCGACTCTACTTCTGCAACCGTGCAGGTCCGACCATTTTAGCAAATCATCGATGAACATTGGTAGTGTTTTCCCATCCGAGTCCGAAAAGAGGTGAAGACCGACTAAAGTGAGGCGTTTTCCAATGTTGTGATCCAATTGAGCAATGTGATTGATTCGCACTCGGGGAGGTTCATCGCCAAAGGATTTGACCTCAACAGCCCATTCCTCTGAAGCGACATCATGGATACCGCCATCGGGACCTCGCCAGCATGAAACAATGTGGTTCGGAGTGTGAGCATTCCCAAGTTTCATGATTACTGCCATTTCTGCAATTAGGCCTTTTTGAGCCATTGTAGACAAGGGTTCGCGCGGTGAAGCCCACAAGGCTCGATGTTCATCGACGATCCGCTTGATAGCATCAATCGTGATTTTACCATTCTTCATTTCGAGGAGGATCTCGGAGGCAAACAACTCCATCATTACCTTCCATCGCTTTTCTGCGATGATATCCACTGTTTTCATATACTCTCCATCAACTTTGAAGGTTTGGTCTTTCAAACCAATACCTGCTGTTAAACGTCTCGATATTGTATCCACTTCACCTTCTATTTGGGCGATTAAATGGTACCTGCCTCGAGCATCGATTCCGACATAAAAGCCATTTTGGACTATTTGAGTATGCGGGGAATCATCGGTAATGTTGACATTTCCCTCCAAAACATCCAATTCAACAAGCCCCATAACGGCCCTAACTTCTTCTAAATATTCTTCTTTGTCATTCATTCAAATCACCTTTCAATCCACGTACCGTCAATGCAGCCCTAACATCGGAAAGGGGCCCTTCTGTCTCAGGGAAACGAAGAGCTATGCCAACGATAGGAGTAGGTCCGGTCGGAAGATCCACTCGAGTTACTGTATTTCGAGTGTTTTTGGAGCCGGGCGCAACGAAGTACACCAGCAATGCAGGTTTAGAAAGACTTGCCTTCTCCGCTTTTTTAATGTCATTTGGGCTGCTAATGACTCGAATGTTCCCTGTCCCTTCTCCATCCACGCCGAGTTGGGAACGCCCGACGTAACGAGGTTTCATTCCATGTGGCAATGAAATTTGAGGAATTGAAGCATTGGGTGTAGTGGATACCTGTTCCCAATCCCTACCAGCGTGAATAACGATGAAATCTTCTAATTTCGCCGTTTTTTGGATGAATTTAACCAAGCCCGAAGTGTCAAATGCAGCCGTAGGAGGCCCGGGGAGTTCGATCGTATCAAGGAGTTCTATGATTGAGGATTTACTCACATCACTCCAAAGATATCCTTGCTTGTCCAAATCAGATGGGGCTCCGATTGATTGAAAGAATTTATTCGTGACTGAAAAATTATGCTTGAGTTTAGCAGGATCATATATTGGTAAATGGACACTTTCTGTCGTTCGATTAGAGTAGTTATAAATATTCTTTATGGCATACTTCATTTTATTTCTCGCCGTCGGGATTAATTCCTCATGCCATGGTATACGAACGGCTACTTCAGTTGGATGAACTCCTAAAGCAGCATATCTGTCAATGTCATTTCGCACTGCTTGCTCTGCCTTGACCAACCATTCGAACCAAGAATAAATACGCTCAGTAGTGTGAACTCTCACGAGATCTTCGTAGCCATGACGGTAACCAAACCAACGTCCCATTTGCATTAAAGAGTCGTACATCTTAGTTTGGCGCATGTACATGGACACCGTTAGTCCTTCCAATGTAAGACCTCGACTCAATTTATTTCCACCTACAGCAATAACGTTCAACCCCAACGGATAGGAATCGTAATCCAAGATTTCTTCGGATTCCGAATTGATCATCATGACGTTAATTTCTTGCATCCAACCTTCTTCATCAAGCAACAATTCGCTAAATTCGGAAAACTGTTCTATCTCCTCAAATTTCGAACGGAATTCGATTTCCCAACGTTGTTTGAGTTTCTTAAGAAAACCATTGCGTAGGAACGGCGATGTAGACTCGAGTTTCCATTGTTCGATTAATGCTTGAATCATGTCATAAATGACTGATTGATCTAGTTTAAGCCGAGACACGTGAACCAACATGGAATGATGGAGTGGGTGAATCGCAATACCCCTTCTTCTACGATATTGTTTCAAAACCCCAGTTAGAATGAAATCCATCATTGCTTTTTTCAAGGCAAGAGGTACTACCTCCTCAATCTTTGATTCCACTTCGATTGCTGCCTCCATCAGTTCCTCAGCTGTATTTTCAGGATGCAACACCACGTAATTACCCTCGTTGTCCTCGGTTCCAAAAAATACATCTGCCCCGAAGTATCCCTTTGGTTTTGCCAAATTCATGATAAAATCTCGAGGATAAAGGCTCTTCCCAAGCTCCTTACTTTCGATAAATGGATCGATAAGAACGTTGGCATAGGGGGTTGCAGTATATCCGATGTAAGACGAATATCGGAACTTTTGAATGATTTTCCGAACCAATAAATTCGTTTTTGATGGATCTGTGTCGTCATCAAGAGGTGTTATTTCTTCATCGCCGTTACCCTCAAGTGAGGCGTCCGCAAAGTCAATCGCATCATTGGCGGTATTGATCGTTGCGTGATCGGCTTCATCGTCAATAATCAAGACCTTGTGTTTATCTCGCAATTCTTTAGGGCAATTCATAATTCCATTAAGCAAGTGTTGGAGAACAGATGTGTTTTTTTTGGTAATCCCTACTAAAACTTGATTCTTAGCCAAGGTCGTCTTTAGATCCTCGCCAATGATCATGTATTCACCTGAACCTATATCCGAGTCAATATCTGTCAAAAAACGGAATCTCGAACTGCCCGGTGGTGAGATCGTTTTCAGCGCCTGGGGGCGTTTGATGGTTGCCGCTCCAAAAACGTCCTTGTGCAGACGAATTTGAGTTTGCCGCCTTAGGTCATTTAAGATACCCGAGAGCACAATTATGCACGTAAAACCTTCATCTACTGCCCGGGAAATTAATCCGGAAAAGTGTCCAGTTTTTCCGGATTGAACATAGCCAACAACCAAGCCGTAACATCTCTTCCCAGTATTAAAATTATGAGTAACCAATCGAATGATGTCGCTTGTTGAACTTTGTATATCATCAAGTGATTCTTTAGGCAGTTTGCCTAGGGATTCTTGCCATGAACGGAAGGCGTTGAAATGACCACTCTTTGGAGTGGAGGCAGTGCGATTTAGAACCTCCTCATGATCTAACCCAGTAACAAGAGATCTTGAGACCTTATGCGCTGTGGCCCCTTGGATGTTACGACTGATTAAAGCCACCTGATCCTGTGTTAGCCCATCAATGAAATCTTGCAAGGTGTTGTTTGTTCGCGCATGCGCTAAACCTCTCAATAGTTGAATCCGATCAGTCACGTACATGCCACTCCCTAAGTACTTCCAAAAAATTTCGACGCTCTTCTGGGGTTCCGGAGAGTTCTAGAATGAGAGTAGATTGGCCTTCCTCGATCGATTCAATAATTCGCTTCGGCTTCAACGATTTCTTTCTTTGACGGACCCGCGATGCTGGATCTGTTATTGAAACGCCAGGTGTATCTGCAGGTCCCTCTTTGATAGAAGAGGAGATTGAAGAAGGGTTGGTGCCTTGCTCTTGGCGCTTTTTGAAGGCCTTACCTTCGCTCCTGTAACGCTTGTCAAATGCTTCTGAGAACGTCAATTCTTTCCCCCCATGTATGTTGCCCCATTTACGTGGTTTCTTAGAGTCAATCAAGAGCCTTCTAAGAAACTCTTTGGGTAATTTGACTTCTGTTTTGGTAGGATTTAATCCAAAAAGTTTGATGTAATCCGATGGTATATCTATGAAAATTTTGCCCAACTTGTTGTGTTCATCATTTCGACCAACATCAGTGAACATACCTTGCCAGTTTCCGTATTGAATTAAGCGATCGTTGCGGTAAATGTAAAGGCCTTGCATATCATTGGCCCGTTTGTATCCCTTATTGATCCGTAAAGATGATTTTTTTTGGACCGTTTTTGTATGTGGGAGAATTATATACTCTACAGGAACGTTTAGGTTTGCCTCATCTGAATCGTAAGCAATTGTTTGAATTTTCGATGAGACGGTCCCGAAATCAAGATCTGTTTCCTCTGGCATGGCGGGGTGCAGAGCTTTGATCGGTTGAGACTCTATGTCCCCGGTACCTAAGGTAATCTCCACATCCCCTTTCTTGATAATCCGGTGGAAAGTGAGGCCAAGGTGGATTAAAACCCGATCATATTCTTTGCTGAGAGAGGTCATAAAGTTTTCATTGATTGCGACAAACTGGTCTCTTGCGTGTATCTCCTCTAAAAGAATGAATGTTGACCAATCTTCATCAATCATTTTTTTGTAGCACAATTCATATGCAGCGGATTCTCGGCCGCTGGAATCACTTTTAGGGAAGGTCATTAATTTATTTTGGTTGTGTTTTAGTATAAATGGTGCTGAGATCCTACGCAGATTTTTAGCAGCACCTTGCACCCCTGAAACAATCGTCACTTCGTCTGCCTGAGCAAGTGAAGAAAGTTTGAGGCCAACCCCGAATACACCCAATTTTGTGGCGTCAGTTTTCTTTGAGTGCCCGAGTTTCATAATGTCATCAAAATCGCCTTCCTGAATCCCCGAACCATCGTCGAAAATGGCTATGAAGAGTTCTTTTTCCGTTTCCCCCGGAACAATTAGGATTTCTACCTTGTTGGCTCCTTCGTCAATACCATTATCGACCAAATCGGCAATAGATTGGCCCAAATCGTAATTTTGCCCTTGATAGACCCTCATCATTCCTGCTGGATCGGAGTCCCAATCCGTCGTTTCAACCGCCATCGTTAGGAACACCTCGGGAGAGTATATTAATACCTTGACGGTAGTTAGAATATGGCAGATCATGGTCTTCTTTGGGCTGAGTTTTTGGAGAATTGCAAAAAGCAAGACTTAGATGAAGAATTGATAGAAAAAGTGTTTGAATATTTAATGAAGCACCAATACCTCCCACAAGGATCTAGACTCGGCAAACACATTGAGTTGAAACGAATATTAGAACAAACTTTGGAGGCAAGTAAATGAGATTGAAGTACCTCGTCCTTTCGGACATAGGGCCTTTCCGAGGACGCCATATCTTTGATTTTTCATCTGACGATACACGAAGTGGGTTTGCATTTTTTGCCAAAAATGGTCGTGGTAAAACCTCAATTTACAACGCCATGAAATGGGCATTATTTGGTAAAGTTCGGCGGAAAAGTAAACTCGTGAACGACAAGGTCGTTGAAGGTGCCCTAAAGCCGATTGTGGATGAGCAAGACTATGACAACATGCTCATGAACTACAACGCTTGGCAAGATGACACACCCCAGTCGATGTCGGTTCTGTTTGTCGCAGAAGGTGATTTCGGTGAGATACAGGTTCAAAGGACTGCAAGTTGTAATGGTATGGCTCGTTCTGATAAGCAGATGGACATCTTACTTAGTGTCTCATTGAACGGCAAGGTATTTGATGGAACTGAAGCTGAAGAAGAAATCGGAAAGGTATTCCCTATTGAACTGGAGCGGTTTTTTTTCATCGATGGCGAGGAAGTAGAAACATACACTACCATGATGAAATCCTCCACTCAAGGAATAATTGATGATATCAAATCAATCTTGAGGTTGCCATCATTAACCAGGGGTATAGAAGATCTTCGCTCCATAAAAAAAACATACAGTGAAGCAATAGATGCTGACAATATACAACAGCAGAAAGATCTCAAGCAAGGGGATAAAGCCCGTACATTACACGGTCAATTAATGATGATTCGCAAACAAATTTCAGAGACTGAAGAAGAAATCTTGAGGCTTCGAGAACGGAAAGAGGAATTTGATGAAAAAATCAAAGGTGTCGGGGAATTGCAAACTTATGCCGATGAGAAAATGAGAGTCGATGCTCAAATCGAAATTTTAGGGCCTGCTATGAAATCTAATCTCGAAACATTCATTGATGATTTCTCAAATGCTGCTAATATTTTGATGTGGGGTAAAATAAAACCGAAGTATGAAAAGACATCGGAGGCGAATGATAACCTACAAAACCAAAGGTTTGAGATGGATCGCATCGATGGTGAAATACGAAAGATCAGCAAGACCATTGCCGAATTCGAATCGATTTGTGACAAATGCCACCAAGAAGTACCCAATGCCGAGCAATTTATCCTCGAGCGTGAAAAGGAGCTTAAGGGACTGGAGGTAAAAAGACACGATTTGAAGCAGGCCAGTGGAGCAGATCCAATTAAATTAAGGGCAAAGTTGAGTGCATTGGAATCTTTTCAACCAAATCATGGATCCCTCGAACGCCTTGAAAGGTCTTACAATGCTCAGAGAAATCTTGTCTCACAACTTTCCAATCTTCATGAAAGGCAGAGGAATTTGTCCGACCATGTTTCGGTAGATAGCGCTAAAGAAATTACTCAATTAGCCCAAAAATCAGCCCGTACAGATCAAGCCCTCCTGAAAAAGGAAGAGGAACTTCGAAACCTTAAATTCAAAGAAGACGAATTAGACTCCAAATACAAAAACGCTCGTCCGAGTACTTCTGATTCAAACAAAATGGATTCCGTTTATCAACTTCGTGATACAATTTCCCGATTCATAGTAGCAATTAATGACACCGTTAAATCGTACTCAGACAAAGCAACCGAAGAGGTACAACAAGAAGCATCCAAGGTATTTCTGCAATTGAGCAATTCCCCAGCTTCTTTCAGTGGAATTAGACTTACAAAACAATTCAAAGCTCGAATCTACGGATCCGACGGGAGACCCGTAGTTGGGGCTTCAAGCGGTATGGAAGTGATCATGACGCTCTCGATTATCGACGCTCTTCGCACGGTTTCTCGGCTCGACGCTCCTGTGTTTTTCGACACGCCAGCGCGTTCACTCGACAAGGATCACAAAAATGGAATGTTAAGGTATTTCTGGAGAGAGGACAGATCACAGTTTCTTATTTTCGCCCATTCGGGAGAATTTACTGTTGATGAGATTGTCAATGACGAGGTAGCGGTGTTCAACAAAGCCTGGGAGTTGTTATGGCCCGAAGATCTTGAAGAAACATGTATTCATTGTTGGTCTGAAAACGTTGAACATGTATCCAAACATGAACGGAAATGTGCAGACTGTGGTAAAATTACTGATTCACGTAGTCGGAACACGAAGGAAAAGGAGGTTGTGATTCATGAGTGAATACATTCCGAAAGATGGATCTTTAGATGTTTCCAAAACAGTTCATGAATTTATGTCAACAATCGAATATGATCCAAAGAAACAGACCTTTGAGGAATTAAAGCTCTTTACTAGTACTCAAAAAATTGAGATCTTCAAGCTGGGATTTTCTATAGGGTATGTAAATGGTTTATTATCGGAGGGTAACAAAGAGAACGGAGACAGAAAGACCGTGGCCCCAAGAGGATTCCCAATGGATTCGTATCGCTTAGTGATCGAAGAAGAAGCGGTCAAGAGAAAGATGTCAATTGGAGCACTTATTAGCGCGTACGCTGATGCTGGCCTACTCTACTTGAAAAGTCATATTGATTCTGGTAAGGACTTAATGGAATTGGTGATTCCCTAGGGAGACATGTAAAAATCGTTCTCTCCAGGGAATTGATCCGTATATCCAAGTTGATTTGCTAAGTTCCAAACACGCATGATCTTGATAACTTCTCTTGCATCCATATCCGCTCCTTTTTGAGTGAGCCCAAACCTCATCCCATTGAAGAAATCTCTACCCATGCCGCCCATGTTTCCGTCGGAATGTTCCGTTTTGACATATTTGAATGCGTCCCACAATTTATTTGCCCCAATACGGACAAGAAACCGCCCAAGAGGTTCTCCTTTGAGCGGCCTTCCCAATGTGCGGGGGAAGTTTTGAATCCTTTCAAGAGTCTTTTCGTCGAGAACCATTGATTGGATTTGTTCTGCGCATTCACGCCTTTTGGCATGCTCGCTTGGTAATTCCTCTTCGATCTTCCTTAGATATTCGTTGACCTTGTCAAATAAAATCCGCAAAACGATCCAAGTGTTGTCATCAACCTTACCTGAGTCGAAGACTTTTATGAGATCGTATTTGTGTTCAGTGAGGCTTGAAAACCATCCGAGGGTATGTGGGAGGGTTGAACTGAACATAGTGGTCTGTTTGGTATTTCGGGAGATTGCTTTTACAACATTTTTCAACATCTGTAAGGCAAATGTCTGTTTGAGGAAATGGTTGATCTTCAGTCTTTCCTTTGCATATTCAGTCGTCACATAACCATGGTAAAATGTGAAACATCGTTGAGGACCTAACGCCGCTGCAGCAGGCTCTCCGATCCATGCCGCCCACATTGTGGAAGCATCGATCGCTTCGACCCTATTGACCGCAGGATGTTGCTCTTCCCATTCCGAAAAACGGTCGCCCATTTCAAGTTCAAGAGTCTTAACCATTCCTCTTCTGTGAGCGTAATACCACCCATCTAATTCCTCTTTATGCTCATCGCTGTATTTGTTTAACTCCGGGTGTGGCGCCTCATTTACTAACTGATCTGTCGATTTGATATTATTCTGCATGTTTGCGTAACGGCTGATTAGGGAGGGAAACTGTATTTTATCAGCGGCGTTTTGGGATGAGATTTCAACAACACGTATAGGTACCCGGATTGCGTGTACATCTGTACCCTTTCGTGCTTCGTCAACAATAACCATTGTTGTTTGACCACCATTTACAATCGAAGGGTTTTCGATGGAGATAATTTCATTGGATTCGATTTCTAAATTAGAGCAAACAATGGTTAGTCCGTTATTATATGCGGCGAAACGTTCAGGTTCAATTTTAATCGTATCCCGCATACCTTTGTTTATGGAAGTGTCTCCAAGGAAATCACGAACATTTACCTCGATCATCTTCCTGCCAAAAGAGCGAAACATGTCAGAGAGAGTAAGACCGGTGATATGGCCCATATGAATGGCATGAGATGAATGAGGTGATGGATCCCTGAATACTTTGGGGCGCTCATGTAGATGCTTTTCAAATATAAACGACCCCTCACTGCTAGCAAATGATTCATTACTTGCTGCATAGTGTTGTTCTGCTGTTGCTGAATCTATGAGTTCTACAGGCAGCATAGATCCTTCATCGAAGGTGAGAGTCCCATCATATATCCCTTGGCTGATTATCAAAAGAGTGGTTTGGGATCTCAAATCAACACCTTGTTTAGCCTTTAGAGAAAATTGACGGTACAAAAATCCCAAACCCTTCGTTGATGTCGTATACTCTTTTTGTTGTTGGGCATGTGAAAGAAATTCTTCTGCGTGAGTTCTAATTTGTTTCAAAGAATTAATGGATATCGTTTGATTGTAAGCTGACTTTTCCACGCAAATAATGATTCCTTGTAGGTCACCTTCCATCGCTCTCCCACCAAGGATTGGATGATCTTCTTCTGGGCTTACGTAATTCAAGTGCAAGCCAGAAAAATATGTCTCGATTGCCGGGAGATAAGTCTCGAACATAGCATGAGAAAGATCCTTACTTGGATCGTTTGCTAAAACTCCATTGATAACACTCTTCACGCTTGTCATGAATTTAGTAATTTAGAGTATTACATAAAATCCTCGGTATTTTTACAAAATGGATTTTATGTAGAAGAATTTGGGATATTTTCTGTCGCCGAAACCATCATATGAGCATCCGATGTGGACAAAGCATGGAAGAACACATTGAATTCAACCCATCGTACACACTTTTGACCTACGCACTGTCCCCAGGTGAATCAGTCAACGTCGAACCCGGAGCCATGGTGGCTATGGGTGGCGTCGAGATGCAAACCCGCAGCAGCGGCGGCGGGCTGTTCAAGAGCCTCAAGAAGATGGCTTTCGGCGGCGAATCGTTCTTCCTAAACACCTTCACTGCAGGCGCAGCAGGTGGCTGGGTCAGCGTTGCACCAGGCTCCCCCGGTGACATCCAAGGCTTCGACCTCGTTCCAGGTCAAGCCCTGTTCATTCAGGGCGGCTCCTACCTTGCTTCAACCCTCAACATCCAAACTGACACCAAATTCCAAGGTGCAAAGGGCT
>Ga0206677_10002558_pt1 | contig 15875 bp, 33 predicted proteins | sample M130m12015metaG_FD_155475 | JGI IMG/M metagenome (GOLD analysis project Ga0206677, IMG submission 155475) | Ammonia-oxidizing marine archaeal communities from Monterey Bay, California, United States - M1 30m 12015 | ecosystem: Environmental > Aquatic > Marine > Intertidal zone | place: USA...
ATGTATGGTGATAACATTTTAAAAGATTATATACATGATAATGAAATGACAGATACTAAAATAAACTTAATCAACTTAGAAGTTATTTAAAATTAAAACTTTATAAAAATAAATAATATGAGCGCAACTAAATTTAACGGATTCGAAAAGTATTTCATTCAAACAGCATTAAGACACGCTATTGAAGAAGCAGAAAGAGATGTATTAGCAGCTGAGGCCGACGGTAAAAGACCTATATATGCACCAGGCTACTTCACTATGGTTGGTAATGAAATCATACACAAAGTAAATCGTATGACACTTAAAAGATATCAAGACTAATGATCTATTCACTTAAACAAGTATTAATGGAGCGTGACGGTATGACAGGTATTGAAGCCGATCAAGACATTAAAGAAAAAAGAACTAGAGTATTTAACGGTGAAAACCCTGAGTCAATATTATTTCACGAGTATAGGTTAGAACCTGACTATATATGGGAGCTAATTGACTAATTACAAACAAAATACGATTACTTACAGATAATATAAATGTAAAAAACATAACAATATGAAGACATTATTAGAGCAAATTAAACCAAATTACATAGAATGTATTAAATCAAGCAGTTACACGTACTCTTCGTCTAGAATACTAGCTAAATTAGAAAGTACATCGTTTTACGGTGAACTAACTATAAATGATATACGAGATATATACGATATGTGTGGTATTCCTAGTGTTAAAGTATCTGCTTGGGATATGAGATATGGTGATAACATTTTAATTGAAGACAATGAATAACTATGTTATACATGAACGAGCTAGTGATAAGGCATTTGCCAAGATCACAATGCTTAAAATCGAAGCTGAGCAGCTCAACGACGATATAAAGTTAGGTATCACCGGTCCAATAACAATGGAAGAACTAGAATTAATGTACGAAGGTACGTTAATAGAATTACAAACATGGCAGTATATAACAGAACTAATAGAAAAATCAAATAAAAATGGGTAAATTAATTACAGATGAGCTAATAACTCAACGAATGGAATCAAAAGGTTGGATTGAAGGCTGCGATGATGAGCATGCTAGAAACCAAGTACTTGCATACTATGAGTGTAAGATAACCGATAATATGCAAAGACCTGAATTTAGTATATACGAAGAGTCTACTCGTGATGGGTATTCAGTTTGGATCGCAACGGCTGATCCTAGCTCAATATCTATATGCGAAGATGTATATTACTATGACCACGATTTAACAGGTGTTATATACGAAGCTATACTTGACTACAATGATATATACTGTGATGATGAACAACTTGTTGAAGACGCTATCACTATGCACTACGAAGAATTATTGTGTCGAATGGAAAATCGAGTAATAGAAGAATTAGAAGATGAGGGTTATTCTAGTAAAATAGTTGCTCCTATAAATCCTTTGCATTACATAGAAATGATTTCTCAAGATATTCAGTTTGATAAAGACAACGAGAGCTACTTAGGTTTTATAAATATAACTGTAGATGATACTTACAAGTGGTTGAGCTACGCTAATCAGGTCATTAAAGATCGATCTAGATACGAGATCATAGCTAATCACTACGGTTTAACTATACAAAGAGCTGTTCAAAGCGAACTAATATTTAACAAATTAGAAATTACAGATTAAATACGATCACTTTGTGATAATATAATAAAACTAATAAACAATGAATCTACTTACGCAAAATTCAAAACTAAAAAAAACATCTAAAGAGTTAGGTCTACGAGTATTCAACTTCGGTATACCAGCTTACAAGTCGTCGTCAGGTAAACTAACTTGCCCTATGGCTGATGAGTGTGTATCGTTTTGCTACGCTAAAAAAGGTGCTTACATATGGTCCAATGTTAAACCAGCGTTTGAAAAGCGTTATGAGTTAAGTAAGACAGATCAGTTTGTTAGTAAAATGTATGACGAAATAGTTAAAAAGAAACCAGATTATGTAAGGGTACACGACAGTGGCGACTATTACTCTAAAAAATATCTAAACAAATGGATTGACATAGCTTTATTATTTCCAGAGGTTAGGTTTTATAGTTATACAAATATGGTAGAGATGATGCTATACACAGATCTGCCTAGTAACTACGATATTATATTCAGTAATTCAGGTAAACAAAAACACTTAATCAATGAAAGACAACACAGACATACCAAAATCTTTTCTAGTCATAGCGATCTTATATCTGCTGGTTATGCTGATGCTTCATCTATTGACCTCATGGCTACACGGTGGTTCAGCGATACCAATAAAGTAGGATTAATATTTCACTAAAATTAAAATTATGAAGATAACAGTAGAACAGTACAACACAAAAATAAGTATTAAAGTAGATCACGATGACGTCACTTATGACGACTTTATGGAGCTAATCATGAGAATTAGTAAAGTAGTAGGTTATAATAGTAAAACAATAGAAGATTACTGGAGCGAATAGTAATTTACAAACATAATACGATCACCTATTGATAATATAAATATAAAAATCACAATTATGAATATATTTTTCTTACATAGAGACCCTGTAAAAGCTGCTGTTGTACAATATAACAAGCACGTAGTTAAAATGATCTTAGAATCAGCACAGATGCTTTGCACCGCACATCATTTGTTATGCCCTGAAGAATCAGATAATATTCCTTACAAGATCGCACATAAAAACCACCCATCAACAGTATGGGTTAGGCAATCCGCTGATCATTACGCTTGGCTTTATTATCATATGATTGCTCTTGGCGAGGAATATACTAAGAGATATGGTAAAACACATCTAACAATAACAAAATGTAAAGAAGTTTTAAGTAAGTTACCAGGCGGTATATTTAATATAGGCTTTACAGAACCTCCACAATGCATGCCTGATCAGTACAAGGTTGATAACGATGCTGTTACAGCTTATTGGAATTACTACGAGCAAGAAAAACACAGTGTTAAAAACAGTGACGAACAAATAATAACAAGAGAATGTATAGTTTAAAATGTAATTATTACAGCAAAAAATTTAACTCTATTAATGAATTAGTAGATGATATTGTTGTAAGTGGTATGGACCCTAATTATAGTATTACTAAAGACGATAAAGATATAGGCGAGCAAGCTATTGACTTTATTAGTTTTTAGATTACAAACATAATACGTTAGGCAAACGATAATATAATAAATAAATATAACAATTATGAGCACAATAACAGACATTATACAGGTTAATTCCTCAGCTATTCAAAGAGCTAAATTCAACAGACAAACTAACACATTAACATTAACATTTAAAAATCTTGCGGGTTATGATTATTTTAACGTACCTTTACATTTGTTTGATGGTTTAAGAGACACAGACTCTAAAGGTAGATTTATTAATAAGTATATAATTGGTGAGTTTAAATTCAGAAAGTATTAATATGACTGAAAACGAGATGAATATCTTAGCTAATAAGATTGCAGATATAATATTTGAAAGACAAGAGCAATATGATGCTCAGTTTCAAATTGATATGCAGAACATAGTTAAAAAAGATTATGAATATACGTTATATTACAACGATAAACGTGTCTCAGATGAAGATAGACTAATTGAATTAGAAAAAATGATGAAACACAGTATTGATACTGAAGACTATCTTAAAGCATCTGAATTAGCAACTAAGATAAAAGAGTTAAAAGACAAGTTAAACAAAAAATAAATAAGATGATTGATTTATTAAGAAATAAGTTTAGAAAAAGATTGCATTTAAATTATTTAAGATCTAACATAAATAGTCTTAAGTATGAAATACTAAATGATGCATTGGTTGGTAAGATAAATAAAAACAAAGTTGATTTATTTTATAAATACAATAAGCGTCTTCATCTAATAACTTTTTTAAGATAAATAATTATTTTTTTAATAAAAAAATATGGGTGCATCGAAAGAATTGATGATAAGATTAAAACAGAAACAGATTAATGAAGAAAAACATTATCTAAATGATAATGAAATTATACTAGAAACTTTATACAGTTATGAAAACTGTGACAATAGGGCCTAGTATATACTAATAAGGGGCTAATGTCACACGAACGAAATCTTAAATATTTTACTTTACGTAACATTGTATACAGACGAGATCCTATCAATGATCTACCAACGCATGTATATGACTGGGGTAATTTTTATAAAGATGGTACTTTTGAGTGTTACAGCTTGTTCAGAAGCAGAGCTAAAATAACAACTTATAAAAGTTTAAAGTGGCACTTATTAGTTATTTGGTATTTGAATCCTAATCTCGAAAAAAGCGGTTTAAAAAATATAGCAAGTTTTATGTGTGAAAAGTCAAATGGTTTTGTTACCTTTGATATAGATAGTAGAGTGTTATCTAATATTGTAGATGAAGTTGAAGTTTGTGATCTTGAAAGACCACCAAAGAATAAACTAAGAAAAATAATCTTCAATGACTATTGTATGTTAACACCGACAGAAAAAATGTCAATAGTAGGTACAATGATTGGTAAGTCTAAAAAAGTACAACCAGACGATATATACCAATGTATGCTAGATATTAATGACATGGGTAAAAAAATAACTATCGGCAGAATAGCTGGCCTGTTAGATTGCTCAGCTAGAACAATACACAGAAATATGCAAGAAAACCTAAAAACAGAGAAAGAAATTTTAAATAACCAATTATAACTAATTATGAAGAAATACAACATACAGAACTATGTTAGGTATAAGGATGATGTTAAGAGATCTATGCCGGTTGATAAACCTTATGTTGAATATAACAGAAACGAATTAATAGTAAAATTTATGCCGCTAGTAGAAAACTTAGCGAGAAAGTTCCCAACATCACAACAAGCCTCAGGTATACTAAGTATTAATGACTTAATACAAATAGGTAATGAAGCTTTGGTAAGAGCTGTGGACAAACTAGATATAGAATTTCTAAAAGGTTCTGATGACGTAGAAAAAACTTTAAAGTCTTTCCTAAGTAAAAGAATAAAAGGAGCAATAAGAAGAAGAATAGATATGCACAGGGGTAATATGAGAATACCTGAACATAAGATCAACGAGATACGAAGCAATCCAAAAGATAAGAAAATGGTTGCAATGTTTTTTAATAGCATGTTCTTAAGTGTTGATGATCAAGTTCACGGAGATGGTGATGAGTCTACTGTTTTTCAAATACCAGATGATTCAGAACCTTACAACATACAGTTACTGAATATGTATTTAGAAAGTCTTCTTAAAAAGCATCTGAATGATAAAGAGTATGAGGTAATAAGATTATCTTATGGTCTTGATTGTGATAAGCATTCAGCAAAAGAAATAGCAAAGCTATTAAACATTGAAGGTGTTAGCAGTTATGTACGCGTAAGCGAGTTAAAAAAGCAAGCTGTAAACAAACTAATTGATAACGTCGACCACTCGCAAGTGATTGACTTTCTGTAAGTTAGATGTAAAACGTGATGTAAAAACCACGTGGTATATGTGATTATAATAATAAGCAAATTTAATAACAACGAATGATACTAAACGAAAAATTAGCTACTATCCAAACAAAGTTTAAATCTAAAAAATCTAGGTTTAACTCCTTCGGTAAATACAACTTCAGATCAGCCGAAGACATCCTTGAAGCAACAAAACCCTTTCTATTAGAGTTAGGAGTTTCAGTTACAATTAGTGAGACATTAATATCTACGGATCCTTTTCCTATATTAGAGTCTAAAGCTACTGTAACTGATGGCAAAGATGCTATACACGCGACTGCTGTCGTCGGTATTGATCTTGATCAGAAAGGTATGCAAATGCCTCAGAAGTTTGGTAGTGCTTCCAGTTATGGAAAAAAGTATGCTCTTGGAAATTTATTTCTAATTGACGATACACAAGACAGTGATGCTGTGAACAGTCACGGTAAAGGACCTAAAGCTAACAAAGATACTATAACGTCTGTTAAAGATCCGTCTTTTGCAAAAGCAAAGGCTTATATCAAGTCAGGTGGTAAGATCGAAGCTATAAAGTCTAAGTATTCTTTATCTAAAGAGATAGAGAAAGAACTTTTAAAGAAATAAAATGAATAAAAATGAGATATTAAAAAATCTAGACAACGACGAGCTATACTACGGAGACTATGGTAAGCAGTTCTTATCGAACTCTGACATAAGATCTTTACTAAGGGATCCGTTAAGCTTTAAAAAACCAATAGTTGGTAATCCAAACTTAGTTAAAGGTGGTTACTTTCATACATTGGTATTAGAACCAGATAAACTAGAGCAATACAAAATAATAGAGGCTGCTAGTAGAAATTCTAAGATCTATAAAGACTTGTCTGGTGGTGAAATGTGTCTGTTACAGAAAGAAGCTGATGAGCTTCAAGTATTAAGAGATAAGTTAATGGCAAACAATGTTTGTAAAGACTTAATTCAAGACGTAGATGTAGAGTATGAAGTTCCTGGTTTGATTCAGCTAGAAGATGAATGGTGGAAACTTAAAGCAGACATCAAGAACAATACTGAGAAATTAGTTATTGATCTGAAGACTACTTCAAACATTGACAAGTTTGCTTACTCAGCTAAAGAATACAACTATGATAGTCAAGCTTACATATACTCATCATATTTTAATATGGATATGATCTTTATAGTAGTAGACAAAATATCAGGAAAAATTGGTATATTTGACTGTTCTAGTAGTTTCTTAGAAAGAGGTAAGGAAAAAGTAGAAAAAGCAGTTGATCAGTATAGATTGTTTTACAAGAACAATGACTTTGATCCAGCACAGTACTTAGTTACTAAGACGTTATAGAATTACAAACAAAATACGTTTAAGTAACGATAATATAATAAATTAACAATTAAAATCAATTAAAATGGCAAGTATTATTAATGCAAGTATCAATTTAAACAATATTGATAAAACAAAGATTATTGAAGGTAAAAAAGGTAAGTACCTACCTATCAGTATAGTAATTAACGATGAAGCTGATCAGTTCGGTAACCAAGGTCCAATTACAATTGCACAATCTAAAGAAGAGAGAGAAGCTAAAACAGCTAAAGTTTATTTAGGTAATGTAAAAGTTGTATGGACTAATGGAGATAACGTAGCTGCAGCACCTAGAGATGGTCAACAAGCACCAGCTCAATCACTAGCACCGCAACCAGATGATTTACCATTTTAATGCAGTGCGAGTTTTGTAAAGAAGATATGTCAATAGAAGATTATGACTTTTGTGACATATGCCCAGAGTGCTTAGAAGATTCTGGATATTAAATTAAATTAAATTAAATACCGCAATTAAATGCAGACAGTAGAGATCAATGGATTCGAGATTGATGAATTCAATCAACATAAGCTTGAAGAGGGAAAAAAGCAGGGTATATGCCCTGTTTGTTCTCACGATAGAAAACCCAAGAATCAAAAAGCAAAATGTGCTTCTTACGATTGGGAACGTGGTCTCGGTACTTGTCATAATTGTAACACTAGTTTTCAACTACATACTTATAAACGTAAAGGTAATAGCGAAAAAGTATATATAAAACCGGAGAAAGTTCTTATGAAAGCTCCTGGTTCAAAAGTTGAGGATTGGTTTAAAACAAGAGGTATTTCCAAACAGACTCTTAGTGATTTAAAGATCACTGAGGGTCCTGAATGGATGCCACAGACCGGTAAAACCGAGAATGTAATAAAGTTCAATTATTTTATGGGCGGCGAATTAACTAACGTTAAATACCGAGATGGAAGAAAGAACTTTAAATTATTTAAAGGGGCTGAGAAAGTATTCTATAATATTGATAGTATTGTAGGGTATGAGTATTGTGTAATTGTTGAAGGTGAAATGGATGTGCTTGCACTGCATGAAGCTGGTGTAACAAATGCAATATCAGTTCCAAACGGAGCAACACTTAATTCAAACAACTTAGATTACTTAGATAGTTGTATAGATTACTTTGAAGACAAAGAAAAGATTATATTAGCTGTCGATTCTGATGAAGCAGGTCAAGCATTACAAACAGAGCTTATACGTAGGTTAGGGTCTGAAGTTTGTCACATAGCTACATTTGATGACTGTAAAGACGCTAATGAATACTTATTAAAGTATGGCTCTGAAAAGCTTACAGCTAGAATAACAGGAGCAAGACCAGTACCACTAGAAAATGTTACCACCTTCAGAGATATTGAAGATGAGATTACTGATTTCGTTCGTAATGGTTTTAAGAAAGGCTTTCAAGTAGGTCTTAGTAACTTTGATGAGATCTTTTCAACTTATACTGGGCAGTTTATAACTGTTACTGGTATACCAAGTTCTGGTAAGAGTGATTTTGTAGATCAAATGGTTGTAGGTTACAATCAAAACTATGGTTGGAAAACTGCTTTTGCATCACCTGAAAACGTACCTACATACTTACATGCTCATAAATTGATGCGTAAAGTTTGGCAGGGTATGCCTTCTAAAGAAGACTTAGGTGGTGATAAATGGAATCAAATAGCAGATCATTGCAATAGTAATTTCTATCACATTGATATGGAGCGTTATACATTAGATTCAGTATTAAAAAAAGGTGCTGAGCTAGTTAAACGTAAAGGTATTAAGTGTTTAGTTATTGATCCATTCAACAAAGTTAGAGATGTAGATACAAAGACTGAAGACGTTAATAGATATACTATGGAATACTTAAGTAAGATAGAGATCTTTGCTAAGAAGTATGATGTACTAGTATTTATTGTTGCGCACCCAACTAAAATGTATAAAGACAAAGACGGTAAGATTGAAGAGCCAACTATGTATAACATTAAAGGTGGTGGTGAATGGTACGATGCTTCATATCACGGGTTATTAGTTCATAGAGATTATGAAAACAAAACCGTTAAAGCTAAAGTTTTAAAAGTTAAGTTTCAAAACTTAGGAGAAAACGGGGCTGAAGCTAATTTCAAATGGGAACCAAAGTCAGGATGTTTTATACCTCACGAACCTGTTAATTTAGATGGTGAGAAAATGCCTTGGGAATAAATGGCTAAGAAAAGCCCATGGGATATGGGAGAATATATAGCTACAGATAAAGACAACGAAGCTTATGACTGGTGTATAAAAAATGGGATAAAAATAAGTCCTACAGCATATTCAGAGGGAGCTTGGTGGCTAGATATAGAAAACAATGGCATAATAAATAGAAGTCCTAAAAAGTTTCTTAAAACAGTTGTTTGGGAAAAAATGTACGAATACTATAAATACTATTACGAAAAATATGAAAACAAGATTTAATAATGCTAACGAAGCATATGAAGCTGTTCTAGATGAGATACTTCAAGAAGGTATAGATTTTGGTGATACAAAAGCTATATTTAATTGTGGTTTTTATATAGACAATCCTTCAGACAAGACTATAACAAATGCTGAGCGTAAGTGGAATGAAAAATATGCTGCAGCTGAATGGGCTTGGTATTTCTCTGGTGATCCTAAAATATCTAAACTAGGTGAATTACACGGTAATATACCTCCTATATGGAAACGTATGGCGGATAAGCATGGTGAAGTTAATTCTAACTATGGTTATCAATGGCAAAGAGATCATCAATTAGATTATGTAGTAAATAAACTGAGGGAAAACCCAGACACAAGACATGCAGCTATAAGTATATACGATGCTAAAGAACATCATAAATACACATACGATACTCCGTGTACTTACGCTGTTCAGTTCAGTATCATAAACAATAAGCTTTGTATGTCAGTCTATATGCGTTCTAATGACATCTGGTACGGTTTCTGTAATGATCAATATCAATTTGCATCATTGCAAAAAATGGTTGCAGATATGTTATCTATTGATGTCGGTTGGTACTACCATCACGCACACAACATGCACTTATATAAAAATAAACTTTAAAAAATAAAAATATGTATTATATGTACCACATACCAGGTAAAAAAATAGGAGTTACACGTAATCTTAATACTAGAGTTACCCTTATTCAAGGCTATAAGGAGGGAGAATACGAAGTTCTTGAGCAGTCGGAAGATATAGATTATATCTCTGATCGCGAAATAGAACTTCAAAAGTCTTATGGCTATAAGGTTGATAGACAGAAGTATAACAATTTAATCAAATCAAATAAAATGGAAATAAACGTAACAGAGTCAACAACAACTTTTCCTGTACCTAAGAAAAAACTAAAAGGTAGGTTAATGGATCAAGTAGGTTTGAGATGGCAAACTACTCACGGTGAATTTGAGTTAAACGCAGATTCAATACAGTGGATATTAAAAAACTCTAACATATCAATGTTTAATGATAAGAGATGCTTTATATACAATAAAGCTTTTGCAGAGTTTTGTAAGTCTATAGATGTAAGTGATGAGTTTTTAAATAAAGATACACTTTTAACTGGGGCTTTATCAACAACTACACCAGTTCCTGTAGTTATTACAAAACCTAAGAAAGTTAAAGAGTTAAAAATATTTAAGAAGATAAGATCTTGGGCAACTGAAAGAGGTTTATATGTATCAGGTGATCCTATAACTCAATACGTTAAACTACAAGAAGAAGCTGGTGAGTTAGCTCAGGCTTTATTAAAAGATGATCAACCAGAAGTTATAGATGCTATTGGTGATATGGTTGTAGTACTTACTAACTTAGCTCATCAAAGAGGTGTAAGCATTGAAAAGTGTATCAATGATGCATATAAAGTTATTAGTAAACGTAAAGGTAAAATGGTTAACGGAACATTTGTAAAAGAAACATTATAATGAACATAGAAACTAAAGACGAAATAGTATTAGCTGTATTAAAAAAGATGGACGAACGTAGTATCATCGGTCAAAAAAAATACGGAGCTACAATGATGGAAGAAATAGTTGGTCAAAAGAAAGATCTTAATAGGTTTTTAATTGATGTTCAAGAAGAGCTTATGGATGCTTTGTTATATATTGAATCTGCTAAACGTTGTTTAACTGATGAGATTGAAGAGGCTATGTTATCTAGAATGAACGTCATAGCTCAGAACGGAAACACTGGAGAACATTATGAAGAAAGTTTATAAACGCAAAAGTGGTAAACGTGGTCCAGTAAGAGCAAAGAAGGTATCATATGATGGTATCGACTTTGCTTCCGGGCTAGAAAAGCATATGTATATAGCTTTGCAGAAAGCTAAGATAAAATCTAAATACGAAGGAGAAACATTTGTTTTGTTACCTGGTTTTCATTTTGAAAACAAAGTATATGAAAGACAAGCTAACGGCAAGGGCGAATACAAAAACAGAGGTGAGAAAAGAATATTACCTATAAAGTATACACCTGATTTTATTGGCGAGGATTTTATAATTGAAACAAAAGGTAGAGCTAACGAATCATTTCCAATGCGTTGGAAGTTGTTTAAAAGACTAGTTATGAATCAATTTCCTAACGTAACATTATACAAACCACAAAACCAAAAAGAATGCGAGGAGACAGTAAGGTTAATCCTTTTGAAACGAAGAGGATAGCTAGACAGAAGTATGCTGAAAGACAGATCCAAAAGTTTGTAAAATGGAGCTGGGAAACTAAAGGCAAGGTTAGATATGCAGATATAAAACAATTACAAAACAGATATGATATAGAGTGTTATGCAAGAACCAAAAAAAAGTAAAAGAGCTTGGTCAATAGAGATTGGCCTATACCCAGGTGTGTTATTAGGTGTTAGAACATACCCGCAAGAGGATAGAAAAATACACGTACTGTACTTACCGTTTATAGATATAGCTTTCTATATGTATGAGCGATGATACTAAAATGAAGTTTGAAACTATAAATATGTTTTTAGATAATGTATTATCAGAGATGAAAACTGTTTCAATAAAAAGTACAAAGAAAGATATGGTAGCTTACATAAGCGCCTGGGAAAATGAATTATCAACTATTAAATTTATGATAAAATAATATGGGATTATTTGATAAAAGAGTAGCGTATAAACCTTTTGAGTACCCTGATTACTACACAGAAGGTTGGTTAAAACAAGCACAAGCATTTTGGTTACACACCGAAATATCGATGCAAAGTGATATTAAAGATTGGAAAGAAAATTTAAATGAAAAAGAAAAAAACCTTGTTGGGAACATACTTCTTGGATTCGCGCAAACCGAATGTGCCGTTTCAGATTACTGGACCCAGAACGTCGTATCGTGGTTTCCTAAACACGAGATACAACAGATGGCAATGATGTTTGGTTCGCAAGAAACAATACACGCAGTAGCTTACAGTTATTTAAACGAAACATTAGGATTAGAAGATTATGAAGCATTTTTACATGAGCCGGCAACGTCTGAAAGATTTGATAATTTGGTTGCGTACAAAGGAGATTCCACAACTGGTATTGGTAAGTCTCTTGCTGTATTTAGTGCTTTTGCAGAAGGTGTTAGTCTTTACTCTGCTTTTGCTGTATTATATTCTTTTCAAATGAGGAATTTATTAAAAGGCATTGGGCAACAAATGAAATGGTCGGTGAGAGATGAATCACTGCATAGTAAAATGGGTTGTACATTATTTAGACAAATGTGCTCTGAAGACAATCAGCTATTGAATTTATGTAGATCAGATGTTATTATGGCAGCTGAGACTATGGTACAGTTAGAAATTAAATATATAGACAAGATGTTTGAGATGGGTGATATAGAAGGTATATCAGCTAACGACTTAAAGCATTTTATAAAAAAGAGAACAAATGAAAAACTTGTGGAACTTGGTTATGTTGACTTGGGATCGTACTTCCCGTATGACGTTAAAGCAGCAGCTAATCTTGATTGGTTCTATCATCTTACCGGCGGGGTCACTCATACTGATTTTTTCGCAATCAGGCCAACAGATTATTCAAAGGCTAATGAAGGTGAGGACTTTGAGGACATTTGGTAGAATAAAAATAACTAATACAGAAATAGATAAACATTTATATGAAAGGCATGAAAGGTAGTAGAGTAGATTTACTAGAAAAAAAGATAGAAGCATTAATAAGAGTTGTTCAACAAATATTAGATGAGAATAACTATCTTAAAGACTTGGCAGTAGGTACATTAGAAACAGTTAAAAATATGGAAGGCTATGAACAGGCTATCGAAAAACTTAAAGAAAAAGTGGTTGCAGAGTCTGGTGAGGCAAAAGAAGCTGACACCAGTAGAAAGATTATCGAGTAGGTTAGGTTACATGGGGACGTCGTTTATGATGATGAGTCCCCATCTACTACCAGATAAGATAGGTATGGTAACATACGTAATAGCAGGTATAATATCAATACCACAAGTGTTTGTGGCTAAGCAATGGAATTTAGTCGCAGTTAATTTAAACGTAGCAATAGCCTACATAATACTATATTTAACATAAATGAGTTGGAATGAAAGTTGGATTAAAGGAGAAGATTACCCTGCGTGGGGTGATACAGACGTATACAAGAAGACAATATCCGGGGGATATTTATATCACGGAGAAACGCCTAAAGAGGCATACCATAGGGTCGCTAAAACAGTTGCTCGTAGGTTATACAAACCAGAAATGGCTGAAGCCTTTTTTAATTATATTTGGAACGGTTGGTTATGCCTTGCTAGTCCAGTTCTTAGTAACACAGGGACGGATCGCGGCTTACCTATTAGCTGTTTTGGTATTGACGTTGCTGATAGTATACAGGATATCGGTCAAAAGAATTTAGAGATGATGCTACTCGCTAAGCACGGCGGTGGAGTTGGTATCGGAGTTAATCAAATAAGACCCGCTGGCGCTAAAATTACAGGAAATGGAACATCAGACGGAGTCGTACCTTTTTGCAAAATCTATGATTCAACAATCCTCGCTACTAATCAAGGATCTGTCAGAAGAGGAGCTGCTTCCGTTAACATCAATATTGAGCACGACGATTTCGAAGAGTGGTTGGAAATCAGAGAACCTAAAGGAGATGTTAACAGACAATCACTTAATCTTCATCAGTGCGCAATTATTGGCGATAAGTTTATGCGTAAGCTTGAACAAGGAGATAAGAATGCTAGAAATAGATGGAGTAAACTTCTTAGAAAGCGAAAAGCAACTGGAGAGCCGTATATTATGTTTAAAGGGAACGTTAATAAGGCGAATCCAGAAGCATATAAAACAAACGGGCTAAAAGTTCATATGACTAACATATGTTCTGAGATAGCATTACACACAGATGAAACACATAGCTTTGTATGTTGTTTATCATCATTAAATCTAGCAAAGTATGAAGAATGGAAAGATACTAATATTATACATGACGCCATTTGGTTTCTTGACGGAGTTATGGAGGAATTTATTCAAAGAGCCAAAGGTCTTAGAGGATTCGAAAACACTATACGATCTGCACAGAAAGGGAGAGCATTGGGCTTGGGAGTCCTTGGATGGCATACGTACTTACAGGAGAAAGGTGTTCCTTTCGAGGGTTTACTTGCACAGTTTGAAACTAGGAAGATTTTTTCGCAAATCAAAATTGAAAGTGAAAGAGCCTCTAGAGCACTTGCTGAGGTTTATGGCGAACCTCTTTGGTGCGTTGGTACTGGCATGCGTAATACTCATCTTCGTGCTATCGCTCCTACTGTCAGTAATAGTAAGCTATCCGGTAATGTTAGTCCTGGGATTGAGCCGTGGGCGGCAAACGTATTCACTGAGCAGTCTGCTAAAGGAACCTTTATTAGAAAAAATCCAACACTTGAAAAAGTTTTAGAAGAACTAAACTTAAATAATTCTGACGTATGGAATAAAATACTAAGTGATGGAGGATCTATACAGGACGTTGAAGAGTTAGATGGTTTGTTGAACGGTATGGATATACCAATTAAGGATGTTTTTAAGACGTTTAAGGAGATTAATCAGTTAGAGTTAGTTAATCAAGCTGGACTTAGACAACAGTACATAGATCAAGCTGTAAGTTTGAATTTAGCTTTTCCTTCTGAAGCTACACCGAAGTGGCTGAACAAAGTTCATTTCGATGCTTGGAAAAAAGGTGTTAAGACTTTGTATTATACTAGAACTGAAAGTGTTCTGCGTGGAGATATTGCAGCTAACGCTATGAGTGAAGACTGTTTGGCTTGTGATGGCTAAAGGCTAAAAGTCATAACTTTTTAGCACATACAATAACCAAGTGCTATACACACTAGTTTGTGTAATTAAAAAAGGGCTCTCAATATGAGGGCCCTTTCTGGTTACAGGAATTTTGGGTATGGTACGCCCATTTTATTTATTCCTTTTCTTCTTAAACATTAGAGAGTACATTAACGAGTTCCACTCTTTTTTTAGTTTTTCTATCATATCTTTATTTTACATTACTTGATGAAGATCTTCTTTTACCCATACCAACTTTCTTTTTAGCAGCTGTTACTTTTTTCTTTTCAGCAGAACTCATCTCTTTCCATGGTTTAGGAGAGTTCTTACTAACTCTTTTAGATGGTCTGCATACTTTAGTGCTTTTATTTTTAGAAGACCCACATTCGTTGCCTTTTTCGTCAGTCCATTTTTCTTTAAACCAACGCTTTAGACTTGCGCCTTCTTTAGTTTTTCTTACAAATAACGGTGATTGTTTCATTACTTTTTCTTTTTACCTTTGTTTTTTCTACATTTAGCAATTGCACCACTAGCATAGGCAGATGGAAAAACATCGTACTGAGCTTTAACTTTATGGTAACAGGCGTCTTTTAATTTTAAAGGACTACCATTTTTATCAATAACGCCTCTACCAATTAAAACATCTTTCTTTGTGACTTTACCATCACCGCTTAGATCTGCCATTTTAAATGGACTGTTCATTCCCTTGCCTAAAGCTTTTAATCTAGCTTCATTATCCCAGAACTTTCTATCACTTGGACTTTTTTTCATTGTTTTATTGTTTTATAATTTATAATTCTTT
>Ga0206677_10002563_pt1 | contig 15847 bp, 15 predicted proteins | sample M130m12015metaG_FD_155475 | JGI IMG/M metagenome (GOLD analysis project Ga0206677, IMG submission 155475) | Ammonia-oxidizing marine archaeal communities from Monterey Bay, California, United States - M1 30m 12015 | ecosystem: Environmental > Aquatic > Marine > Intertidal zone | place: USA...
GGAGGGAACCTACTCAAAGGGAAAAAGATAAAAGTTTTAAAAAAACCGGAAAAGAAATTCAATATCAAAGAAGGTCTTATGATGTCATAGAACAGTTTTACTTAAAACCAAGAGGAGAGAAAAAAAGTCATATGGTTCATAACTATATTTACATTAGTCCTTTAGAAGATGATTTTTTTTACACAGTAACAGATACTAAGTTTGGGATGGCTGGTCAAGTATCCAGAACTAAATATCAAATAAAAAAAGTGATCTGTTCAAATTGTGGTAACCATGAAGATGAGGTAATTATTAAAATAGATGATTATCAGATCATGATAAGATAAATTATTAATAAAAGTCATTTCAAATCTATATGTATTTTGAAATTTACCCCTCAACTCAAACATCTAAAGGGGTTAGAAATAATTTAAACCGATAGTGACTTTTATTGTGATTTAAAATTTTTTGAATAATGATAACCATTCATGGGTAGTATTACTTTTGGATAGGTTTGTGGTAAGTTAAGATTTAGTTTTGTTGGGTGTGATAAAGACAGGTTTAATGATAATAGAAATTAAATCATATATGCCTTATATTATATTAAAAAAAGATATAATTTCACCTATTAGTTTTGAAAGAAATATCATAAATGGAATAAATATTATTGTTTTAAAAACAATCCATCTAAAATGAAGTTTTTTATGAAACAAATACATTTCTGTATTTTCTAAAAAATGTCCTTCAGCTTCTTTAATCTTTGTTTTGAATGAAACAATAAAATTTTCAGGTAATATTACTTTTGGCTTTTTTCTAAAAACATTTTTCCTTATTATATCATTTTTAAATCTTCCCTTAATTTTAAATAAATCATTTCCCTCCTCTTCTTGTATTAATGTTTTTCCTTCATTTATTTGTTTTAATTCTTTTAAACTGTAATCTTGTTTATAAATTATATCATAATCAAAGAAAAAATTATCCGATGTAAAGGCTTCATTTTCATTATTTGTGACTCTACCAAGAATAATCTGACTTAATTCATTATAAGCAAACATTGCTCCTCTAGTTTCATCTAAAAAATCTTCGCTTATTTTTAATTTTTCAAAAATTGTATTATCATTTTCATATTGACTATGAAGATTTTCAAGTTCATTATATTTTTCAAAATTAGAAAAACCTATAAACTTTAAAATTTTCTTCTGCCTTTTCGGAAATTTAATGAAAACATAAAAAATTAACTTTGTTATAAAAGTTTGAATAATTACCTCAAACCAAATAAAAATTGGAGAAATAATTACAAGAGATATCCAAAAAGAGGATGGAAGGTTCTTAATTAAGTAAATTATTTGTGTTAAAATTTCCAATACTTCTTATTTTGGTCCATAATCTTTTTTTTTAATTGTATAATAATAACTTAGTAAAAGGATTATTTATACACACAAAAACTATTTAAAAATAAACAATCCATCTTAGTTTTTTTATTTTACATCTAATTTCTGAATAAATCCCACCCTTTTTTTATATCAGATTTAATTTGATCAGAGAATATTTTTTCTATTTGGGATTTATTATCTGAAATTTTTATATCTCTTTGAAGTTTATCTCCCCTTGATGGAGAATAATCTATTTTATAAAAAACAAACTTTGGATATTCATTTGAATTAGAATTTGTTTTCCATAAAAAAAATTTTTTCACCATCTTAATTCCTTTTCTTTCTTTTACAAAAACCTCTTTTTTTATAATCTTACTATTTGATTTATTTGAGATTTCTTCTTTTTCTTCAGATAAATCAATTATTCTTAAAATCTGATTAATACCAACTTGATCCGTTTCAACTTTTTTATCATCTCTTAATCCCTTAAAAACAGGAGAAATTAAACTCACAGATGGTTTATTTTCCACTTTAGAGTAACTAGTTCCATTAAATTTGATTAATGACTTTCTTATTTTTTGGTCTGAAGTATTATTGATTATGTCTACTGATTCTAACTCAATCACTAACTCAGGCTTTACAAATGTAAAGGGAGTTTTTGAGCCTGATGGTTCAATTATGTTAGAATCAACTATAATTCTATTTAGATCTTTTAAAAAAGAAGTTCTTTGATCCATCGTAAATCCACTACTAACTTTTCCAATAATTAAAAATTCTTTATTATCGATCTTTACTCCAAATAGTAGTTCCTTTAAAAGGTCATAATCATCTGAATAACCCATTGAAAAACCTAAAATAGCAAAATCAAATGTAAGTTTAGGTTTAATCTTAAATATCGGTCCATTAAACCCTCTTACAATTAAACCCTCTTGATTTTTGTTATTTACTCGATCTTCAAATTCTGTTTTTATTTCTTTTCTAGATTCAACTTCAATTTCTTCAATTGGGAAAATGTTTTTCCCTTTTGAAAATAATTTTAATATAATTTCTCTTTTCTCTTCCCATAAAGAGTTTTCGTATAAAACATCATCATAATTCAAAATATCAAATATAACAATTTGAATTGATGAATCTTTAACTTTCAAATTCTTAACCAAATCAAAAGATCGACTTCTTTCTCCCACATTATTATAATAAATTTCCCCTACAATAATCCCCTCTTTTTTAACTAGGGTATCTATTTCATTAATTAATTCATCCCTTTTAAAAGATTCTCCATTAAAATTTAATAGTTGAGTTTTATCTTTATCTTTTACAATAAAACAGAGATGACCATCATATTTTGTCGATATTCCATACTTTTCACAATCAAAAACCTTAGTGAGTATTTCGTCTCCTCTGACAGGTATATACTTACTAGCTTGTTTTGATTTATAAGATCTAAGAATCTGTTTTATGTTTTCCTGAATCATTATTTTATATGATTTTATATTCTTGATTTGATAAATGAAGTATTAAACAATAAGAATTATCTTTAACTTTTCCCTCTAAAAAACCTCTGTATGGTTTCCCTCCATCATTAAAAACTAGTGGCTCGTTACCTTTTCCACCACCAAGCATCATAAATGAATTTTTATCTCGAAGTGTTTTTGAAATTTTATATAAAAAATCAAATGTTAAACCATTGATATGTTTTATTTGATATTTTGAGCTGAATACAACTTTGTTATAAAGTTTATTTTTAGGAATATATTTTCCTGTCCACCTTATAATATTTTCTCCAGAAATATTTGAATTTAAATATGTGGGTTTTCTTTCCTCTTTAAGATTTCCTTCAGTGTCAAAAACCTTTTCAGTTAAATTAACATTAAATACAGGATTTAAGTTCTTATCAGTATAAATTCTATCTGTTCTATCAATAAACTTTCCGAAAAGTTCAAAATCTATTTCTTTATCCCCATTTATTAATTCTTCAGAAAAGCTATCATATTCTTTTTGAGACGGTTCAGTCTTTCCAATTAAATTTTCCAATGTAAAATCTTTAGAAGATTTAATAACTTTCTTATTTATTGGTTTTTCACGGTTTTTGAGAGCTAGATAAACTTTGTTTTTTTGAGTAACTGATTTAAAAGTAATCTCAGCATCTCTTTTATTCTCGTCTTCTATTTTAATATATCTTATCATAACTAAAACATTGAAAAATCTAATTCATCCTCTATATCAATCTCATCATCTAAATCTTCAATAGATACATTTGATAATTCTAAAAATTCAAATTGGTTACTTTTTCCAACGCCAATGAAAAATCCTTCATCATTGGAAATCAGAAATGCATCATCTCCTTCATAATCCTCTCTATAATTGAATTCAAATAAGTATACTTCATCATTGGTGAAATATTTCTTCCATAATTCAATTTGATCCTCATAAATAACTAATTGATAAATTGATTTGATTGAAGATGAAATAAATTCATCTATTTCTACTTTTTTACAATTGTTTTCTATTGAGAAGATTGAAGGAACTTTCTCTACTTTTTCACCTTGAAGGTTAAATCCAATGAGTTCTGATCTTGAAACAGAATTACCCTCTTGATCAATTAAAACTTGACCGACAGATCCCCTTGGAAGAATGATTGATCCTTCATATAAATCGGATAAAACACATTCATCCTTATTTTTATCGTATACTACCTTTTGAGAAGTACCATAGAGTTTAGTTCTATCTACTTTAACAATTTCTGATTGAAGTAAATTACCTTCAATTTTAAAATTAATTTTTCTACCCATTATTTATTTTTTCTAAGAAATGTTCAAAAATCATAACCATCGCCATGGTATCCAATTCACAATACTTTAAAAGTGATTTTTTTATATTATTCCTGGGAGTTTGATCTAAATCACCAAATTGTAAGTAAGAGTATGCTGTCATAGCTGCCCCTCCATCATTAATCGTGTTAAATGATAAGTTTTGACCATTCACAGAACCTACGTAATCATCATTTATATTTGAAAAAACAGGAGGTAAACTCTTATATGGATCTAATTCACCATTTTTTAACCAAGAATGATTTTCGAAGTTTTTAGATGGAATTTGATCAGTACCGTAGATAGGTTTAGAATATTTTGATTTTAAAAATGATGAATCATTTATTACTGAGGGAAGAATATGTTTTATGCTATTAGAACCTTTAGAATATGGTGAATAATAGAGAGATACAATCAACTTATATAAATCAACCATATTATTATTTGATGGCTTCCATTTTCCCTTATTAGTCTGAGTTGGTTGGGAAATTTCTTTTATGAAATCAATAAGTTCATTTTTGTCAGGAATTTCAATAGAGGACTCATTTAACAATTGAGTATAAATCTTATTTAGAATCGTATTTTCATGATTATGGTATCTAAATATGGTTCCTTTTAAGCTTGTTGAAAATTTATTTTTTAGAGATCTTAAAAATTTATAGTTAGGGAATTCAATATTAGTATTTATATATTCTCCCTTGTGTTCTATTTTATTTTGATCTAAAAGGTGATATGAATACTGAAAAGCTACAGATTCATAGGGAGATCTATTTTTATGAAATGGAATAGCTACTGCACTTGTTTCAAAGTCAATAAAATGATAGGGTTTTTCTAAACCAAGAATTACATCTTTTAAATTATCATGATAATAAGGTGTATTATCATTTTCTTTATCTTTTTTAATTTGGATGAATTGTCTAAAGTTGGTAGACATCCCATTTTCATCCTCTAAATCTTTTTTAAGGTAATGTTCTTCATTTACCTGATTTATAAAAAAATTCCCAAGATTAGTTTCTTTTTTAGTTCCTTTCCACAACCTTTCAACTAATTTTGATTCTTCATCTATTTTGAATCCTGAATTTGTGAAACATTCATGAAACCCACTCTTTAAACCAAAAAATGAATTATTTCTATATTGACATTTAAAACAATCGTGATCGATTGGTTTCCATTCTCTATTGTTCTGTTTAAATATATTTGATAGATGATTGATGTAGTTTTCAAAACTTTTCCCCAGAATCTCTTGTGATTCTATAAAATCACATACTTGATCTACATTAACAGTTTTAAGAGGTAATTTACCTAATTCACTAATATGTAAATCACCTTTTACTTTAACTGATTTTCTTCCACCTTTATTTTCAATTTTAAAAAATTGATTCAACCCTTCAATGGAAGTTTTAGAAAGTTTATCAGCTAATACAAGGTTGGTTTTTATATCCATTTCAGGAAACAAATTTTTCACAACATATCTTTGAAAAGCTATGTCGTAAAGGTAAAACTTCCAATTTGGATTAAGAACTTTTTTCCCTTTGTTTACTCCTCTTTTGTATTCCTTAATGAAACCTTTGAATTCTTGATCATCTACACCTTCATATCCCCATGATTTAGATTTAACTTCATAAATAGTTAAAGAATTATTTTCTTTCCGAAGTAAATCAACTCTAATGAAAAGGTTATTGAAAAGGAATGCGGGTTCTGCTATTGAAACAATTTCATTTTTTAATTTAAGTTTAGTTATTTCAATAGATTCTTCATAATCTAAACTTTCAACTGTAATATTATCTTGATAAGGTTGATCAGATATTAAAAACTTAGCGAGTTCACCTACCTGGTAACCTCCCTCTGCTAATGATTCTAAAAAGGGATCATCTAATTGATTGTTCTGATAATCTGAATTTTTTGAGTAAAAAAGTTTTGTAGGACATTCCAATCCTTCTTTAAATCTAGACTTAGTTAAATATCTTTTACTACTCAACTTTAAGATATTTTAAAACACTGATCCAATTGGGAAACTTTTCACTTCCGAAGTGAATCCATTCACCTATGAATTCTGAAGCTCCGTTAAATCTTCTATCATCAATTAAATAGTCCCCTATCATAAGTTGTTTGTGATGACAGAGAATTAATCTTTTTCTAATTAATTTTTCATCAAAATGTTTGGCAACCCATAATCTTTTATGAGTCCACGAATCTGGATTATCCCAAGGTGCAGTAGAAAGAAAATAAACATCAAATTCTGAATGATTTAAAAGTTTGTTTACAGAATCTATCGAACCTTCAATTGGGTCCAAATTCTCATAAATACCTGGCAATTTATCTGGTCTTCCCTTGTAAGGAGTTACACCTCCAAGAGGATGTTCATTTTTACCCTTATCAAAATCAGCAACTACACCATCAATATCAACATATATTTTTTTCATATATTTATAAATCTGATTCAATATAAGAATTATGTCGAGAATTACAGCTACTAAGATTGAAGAACAAACAATGGCCAATTTTCAACAATAAAAAGACACACTGAAATTTTATCTGAAAGAGATTATGATAATTGCATGAAAATCAACTTAGAAACTGATGATCCATATATGGAATGTGAATTTAAGATGAAGATTGAATATATGATGATATAAATGAGATAACAGATGATTTAAATTAAATGAATGTGTTAAAAGAATGGTTAATTACAGTATATTTTGAGGATGGAAGTTGTATTGAAAATTTTTCAAAAAAAAAGTTCAGAGAAAATGGTATAATGGATATTATAAAACACACTGAAAAAAGATTTCCCAATAAAAAAATCATTTCAGTTCAGAGTTTATAAATATCAAAACCGTTTGATATGGTCATAATTTATTTGACAACTCGGTTTTAATCCTTCACCCACTTGTTCATCTTTATTATCCCAAAGTGGAACACCACTTAACCAATTACATGATGAGTAATTTGAATAATTAAGAAACATTTTCGTTCCCTTTTTAAAAGTTTTTGGTGTGTGAGGGTGATTTAATTTATTAACTTCATTTATGATTTTAAACACTTTTGGAAAAGAAGAATAAACCTCAATATAATTTTTATTTACATCAATCCATAGATTATAATACCACCTCAGAATAAACACAAGTATTTCTTTATCCTCTTCATCAAATTCAATGATAATGTTTTCAACCTCTTTTATCTGATCGAAATACTTTTCGGAAAGTTTATTAAATTTCTCTATTGAAACAAATTTTTTTTCCCTTCTCGAAGAGATATTTCTTTTTAATCCTTCTTTTGAGTCGTTAATTAATTTGCTAAAGTTCATATTTCAAATTTAATAAAAACACCCATCATTGAATAGGATTAAACTAACAAATGAAAACAGGGGTTTTATTTTATTAGGTGGAACTAATTACAAATTTTTTAAAGATTTCATAAGTAGAAACCCATATAAAAATTACTAGATACATTTAAATATTTAAAATAATAAATTTAAAATAAAATTAAATAATTTTTTGACAGTAAGTTTTATTCAAAGTGAGAAGAAGTACCAACAACCAACCTGATGATGTTGAGGTTAGAAATAGGATCTCCACTAAAATATTCATTTTCATCCTTTGCAGATAAGTGAATTTGATTAAATCCAGCCTCAAGGAATTGATGAGCGTTTTTATGATTTACTCCTCCTCCAGGCATAATGGTTATCTGATTTGAGTATTTTAAATTTAGTTTTTTTAGTAAATCCAACCCCTCAGTTGCTTTTGATTCTGTTCCAGAGGTCAATACTCGATCGTAGCCCAAATTGATTAATTGATGGATTGCTTTTTCAGGATCTTTTACAAAGTCAAAAGCACGATGGAAAGTAAAATCCAAACTGGGGCACATTTTTTTCCACCTGCTAAGGTGTTCTATAGCTAAAGATTTGTCTTTGTTAAGTGCGCCAATAACAATTCCTTGGATTGGAAACCTTTTTATGCGTTTGATATCCTTTTCAATTTGTTTAATTTCTGCCGAATTGTAAAAGAAATTTCCAGCTCGAGGTCGCACCAAAACATGAATGGGAAGTTTGCATACAGCAGTTACCTCTTTTATGAATTCAGATGAGGGGCTTAGACCATCCGCTAAAAGGTCTTGACACAATTCAATCCGATGAGCTTTTCCTTTGATTGCATTCAATACGGATGCCATAGAACTGCAACAGATTTCGACGATAATTTTATTCACAGTCTTAAAATTAGTTTATTTTTTTATTATTTTAAAATATGCTTATGCCAAGAGAGAAATAATGCAAACCTGTAGTTCCGAGGTTGATTTTTCCTAAGGTTTTTGTATAATGATACGACACCATAAATTGTTTGTAGTTGAGGCCAAAAACGGGTGTAAAATGACGGTGGTTTTGTTTAGCAGAACTTGGTTCAGAAGGAGTTTTTACAGGGGTAAAGTTCCTTCGATAGGAAGCGCCTAACCACAGTCGACCATTGGATACCAGCTTATAAATTTTAAAGTTTAAATCAAGGCTACTTTCTTGAGTTCTTTCAAGGTATTGGATCAAAAATGAGGGTTCAAAATTCCAGCCCTTGTTCGAGTATATTTCATATTGAAGAGAAAGTAGGTAGTGTTTGTATTTTGTCGTATCGAAATTTGGATTTTCTTGACTTTGCGAATATTTAGTAGGACTTAGCGTAATGTTCTTAATTGAAATTTGAGTTGATAAATGTGTGGAAACATATGCAGCCCCTACATCAACAGTAATATATCCAATACCACTCCTATTATTATTATTCAATAAAGGGTCGGTTATTCGTGGGTCAAAACTACTTTGGTCAAAACTATACCGAACAGACCCAACGCTTAATCCAAAAGAAAGTTCTTTGATATTATCATTTTTTGTAGGAAATGACCTGCGCGTATTCCATATTTCATCACTTAAATAAATTCGATAAGCATAGGTAAGGTAAGATGAGTTTTTAGAGTGATAACCGTTTTGATCTTTGAAAAATTGCCCCCCAAGGATTGAATTTTTGGAGGCTCTGTATTCAATGGTCAGAAGATTAGTTTGAGGTGCCTCGGGAAGATCAAACCACTGCTGACGACTTCCGGTGTTAATCCGCATAGTTTTTAGATTGGTTCCAGCCATTGCTGGGTGAATCATGTAGAGGTTTTCTGAAAGATATTCGTTGAATAAAGGAACAAAACCTTGCCCAAATGTTTTGTTAGTTCCCCAAAATAGAACAATAACAAGAGCAATTTTTTTTAAATTAGACTTCATTATTGTGGTCTTAAGAGGCTAAAATGTCCTTTGTATTCTTTTCCATTTTCAAAAAACACTCTAAACCAATAGTCATCCTGAGGGAGTTTAGCCCCATTAAAAGTGCCATCCCATCCATAGTCAAGAGGGTCAAGATCAACTAATAATCTTCCCCACCGATTGTAAATGTAAACTTTAGTTTTAGGTTGAAAATTTTCATTGACTCCCAAAATTCTCCAACGATCGTTTATGCCATCTCCGTTGGGGCTAAAAAATTTCATATGCCCCAAAACGGAGCCTTCAATTTCAACACGACCACAGTTGTTTTTATCTTGAATGTAAATTGTATGTATCCCAGGAAGTAAATTGTCAAAAAATGGGAGGTCTTGATAAATGCTTGTTGGATCGTCAATTGCGTATTCATAATTTCCAACCCCCAAATTATCAGCCAAAATTTCGATAGATCCTGTGTCTCCAACCAGATCAATTACAACCAAGTCTTCTTGGGTAAGCGAAGCTATCTCTGAGGATATTATTGTTATTCCAATTTTTTTAGAGCAACCTTTACCATCCGTTGTAGTTGCCGTGACTTCGTAAAAACCTCCTTCTGATATCAGAACTTGATTGTCTACATCATTAATATTCAAGGGATAGTCCAAACCGTTTTTTGTCCAACTGTAATTGTAAACTCTCCCGTCAATTGATTCCACTCCAATAGGAATAGGATCAAGGTTTAGACAGACGATGATCAAATCATCACTACGTCCAAACTCAGGTAGTTTGTTTACTTGAAGTTGGGCAACTTCCTTAACCCCAAGGCAGGATAGGGTATCGAGGTCTAAGTTATCAATACGTGCCCAAATTTTTTGAAGATAGGGGGTTTGCATGGTGTAAAAAGCGTCCTCATTTTCAATTTCAATTATATTTTGGCGTAAATATGCATCGGTTTCATTGGAGTAAAAGCTGATTTTTATGTTCTGAGAACTGAACTTCGAATTTGAATTGATAAGACTTTCTCTGAGATCTTCAAAGGTTGTTTGCCCCCAGTTTTCTATTCCTAAATCAAGTGTTTTTATTTCGGTTTCACAAGTTTCAAATTCCATGTAAAAATCAGAGTCAATAAGACTTGCTCCTACCTTTAGAGTCAGAGAAGAGGTTTCAGAACAATTGAAAGGGGTATTTATTTTAACAAATAATTGTTCGATAAAAGAAGTGTTTGTGTAGGCTTCAGGATTCAATATTTTTGAATTAACATCAAAGTCAGGCGATTTGAAAAATTCAAAAGTTTCTTCTTGAGGGTTTACTGAAATTAAGGATTGATAAGTGTTGAGGTTAAAAAGGGTTTTACCGTCATTGATCTCATCATTATCACATTGTTCAACGATTAGATTTTTTTTAAGAATTTCGGGGTATTGATGAACAATTGCTGTGATTGGAGTTCGATTTTCTGAGGGGCAGTCTAAGGGAATGATATCAACCCAATAAATGATGGTGTTTGTTGGTTGAATTGAAAATGACGTTCCTGTATGTATTAAATTACCTTCCGTATTACTGTCGTACCAATTAATTTCTGAGTTTGTTGCACTTGCCGTTAGTGTTTGTGTTTCTCCATAACAGGCATTGGTATTGCCAATACTGATTATTTTGGGAATTTTTAGACGAGTACTTGCAGTAATATTAAGTTCAGGATCTCCTACTGATCCACCGTACTCCACTACATAACCTTTTGCTTGAAAAGGTCCAGAGGTTGCAGTTATATTTGGCAAATCATTCCAAGACCCTGAAAAACCTATTGACGGGTCTGTAATATGAGCATAATCTTCGCCTCCAGCATTATTAGGTTCGTTTGTGTTCCAGTTGGCGTAATTCGTAGTACTACCGTTGATACCACCAGTCCAGAAAACGGTTCCTGCTTCTGGACCTGTTTCCCATTTCCAAGTTCCTTCAGATTCTTGATCTGATCCTCCTATCCAACCAACACCATTGGTTAGTTTTCCTGAAATATCTGCTTCATCTTGAGACAAGATTGTAACCAAATATCCTTTGATTCCAAAATAATTTTTATTCTCAGCCGCAGTTTTTGCTTCAATCCAAGAAATGTTTAAACTTGAAATAAATTCATAGTAATGTTTTGTTGATGGCAGATAATTGGCACTCCCGATAGTTATTGAAAAATATTTATCTCTACTTGGATTAGGATTTGTACTTGAAAAAATTACATTTTTAACAGCATTAACCAAATGACTCAAATCATTGTCAGTAGAGTTGTTTCGCAAGGTCAATTTTGCTTCTGCTACATTCCAACCACTAGTAACCTTTGGATGTGTTCCATTGAGTCTTAGAATGTCTTCACCTAAAGTGTATCCCGTTGATATTTGAATATAAACTTTTTCAATAGTCTGGGCATCATTATTTTGAATTGAAAAATCAGTGACAATATTTTGTTCAGTTTGGGAGCAATACATTTGATCACCTTCAGCATTTAAAACAGGAGGAGTACCAATTTGCCCAATCATTAAATTGACTCCAAAAAGCAGTAATCCAAGGGTGAATTTTTTATTAGAAATGGCTTTTGTCACTTCATGGATTTTTTGAATTGGCTTTTATGAACTTAAAGTGTCAAATTTAGAAAAGTAAAAATAGACAAATAGCTTTCATTATAAAGCTTGTCTTGCATATAAATCGTTTTATAAATACTGAGTTATTTAAGCAAAAAAAGGTGCTACTCTAGCACCTTTAGTTTTTTAATTTAAAATTTATGCAGCTTTAAATGCTTTTAATTTTACGATAAGTTGTGGAAGAACCTCAAAAGCATCTCCAACAATCCCATAATCAGCAGCTTTGAAGAACGGTGCTTCGGGATCAATATTGATTACTACTTTTACCTTGGAAGCATTGATTCCAGCAAGGTGTTGAATTGCACCCGACACACCAACTGCGATGTATAAATTTGAAGCTACGGGTTTTCCAGTTTGTCCAACGTGCTCACTATGGGGTCTCCATCCCATATCCGAAACAGGTTTTGAACATGCAGTTGCCGCCCCAAGAGTTGCTGCTAAATCTTCGATTAAATGCCAATTTTCAGGACCCTTAAGACCTCTACCTCCAGACACAACAATATCAGCATCAGCAATGGTAATTGTTCCTGTAACTTTTTCAACTGTAGAAATTTGCATGGTGCTACTTACATCATCTACAGTGACTTCACTTTGTTTTGGAGAAGTTTGAGTTTCAATAATTCCAAAGGCATTACTCGATAAGCCAATAATGTTTACTGCTTGATTTGAAGTTACTTTACTTAGCGCTTTGTTGGTAAAACAAGTTCTCTTGAGAGTTAAAGGTTCTGTACTTTCTGGTAAAGCAACTACGTTTGAGGTATAAGATGCCGATAATTTAACCGCTAAAAGTGGAGCTAAATATTTACTATCTGCACTAGAACTAACAACCACTAAAGAGGATTCATGCTGTTTTGTAACTTGTGCTAATGCAGCTGCATATTTTTTTGCGGAAAAACTTTCTGTGAAAGCTCCCGTGATGTTAACTACTTGGTCAACACCGTAATTCCCCAACTCACTTGAGTCAGCCTGGTTAAAAGTTATAGCTATTAATTTTTGATTGGTTTGGTCCGCCAAAGCTTTTCCATAGGAGGCTATTTCAAAGGCTACTTTTTTAAAAATCCCTTGTTCTGATTCTGTATATACGATTACTGCCATAATTTTTTTTTAAAGGGATTAAATAACTTTTGCTTCATTGTGAAGTAAATCTATTAGGGTATCAATGTCATCTGGTGCAATCAGCTTAACCTCTCCTTTAGGAGCTGGTTTTTGAAAGGATTCTGTTTTGGAAGCGGGACTTGCATCCAAAGGAGCCATTACCTCTAAAGGTTTTTTTCGCGCTTGCATAATCCCTCTCATGTTTGGGATGATTAAATCAGACTCTTCAACAAGACCTTTTTGAGATCCTATTACCAGAGGAATTCCACTTGTAACAACTTCTTTTCCACCATCTATTTCTCTTGAAGCAGTAGCTTGTCCGTTGTCTATTTCTAGTGAAATACAATTGGTAATGTATTCATAATCAAGCATGCCTGCAATTAAACCTGGAACCATACCTCCGTTGTGATCAATAGACTCCCGGCCAGCAATAATCAAATCGTAACTTTCTTTTTTGCATATTTCTGCGATTTGTTTTGCAACAAAAAAACCATCTGTTGGTTCAGCATCAATCCTGATGGCTTTGTCTGCTCCAATTGCTAAACATTTTCTAAGGGTAGGCTCACAACTAGAATCACCGACAGTGATTACGGTTACTTCGGCTTGTTTTTTTTGCTGCATCCAGATGGCACGAGTCAATCCAAATTCATCGTTTGGGTTGATTATAAATTGCACTCCTTGTGTGTCAAATTCTGTATCGGAGTTAACAAAATTTATCTTTGAGGTCGTGTCTGGAACATTACTGATACAAACTAAAATTTTCATATTTAAACTTTAATAATTTTCTTTTTTTGTTTGGTTCTAATCAATTTGCAAGCTTCCAAACTATATAAAATTTTATTTAACACAAAAATGATAAAAATTTTATTTAATTTCAATTTAATTTCAATTAATTTTTAATTGTTTTTTAAGGCAAAAAAAATTGTTACAATAAATTCTTTATGAGTAGTTTAAACATAAAAAGAAAAAGGGGTAGACCTATTGCTTCGGAGAAGTTAAACATAGAAGTTATCTTGGAAGCTGCATTAGATGTTTTTTCTGATCACGGATATGAAGGAGCTCAACTCAAAGAGGTGGCGCAAAAAGTGGGTGTAACGACACCTTTAATAAGTTATCATTTTGAAAATAAAGAAGATTTGTGGAAGAAATCAATCATTCATCTTTCTGAAAAAATAATGCTTCGTTATGAAAAAGTAAGAAAAGAACACCTACATTTAAAAGGAATTTCTCTTTTAAAGGCATTTTCAAAAGAGTATCTATACTTGATGGCTGAATTTCCACCAATGTACAAGGTTTTATTACAAGAAATGGGAAGAAAGTCTTGGAGGTATGATTTTGTTAGTCAGCATTTACTCATGCCGGTAGTTTGGTTTGGTCACAAACCCATTACAGAAAGTAATGATTTGGAAGAATTTAAATCCATACCTGTTGCAAATTTTGTAAGCATTATGTTTGGTGCCACTAGTAGTTTTTTTGTTTTAGCACAAACCCTGGAGGCAGAATACGGAATTTCTCCATTTACCAAAGAAAACATTGAGATTCATGCTAATATCATGAATGATCTTATCTTTAAACAATTTGAATAAAATAAGAGTCAATAGATAAAAAATAAATTTAAATACTTGCACCCAATGATTTTAAAAGATTTCAAGGAATTTAAAAAGCTTATTAGGGACTACCTTGCCACCATCTCCATGGCAAAAAGTAACCCAAGAAATGATTGATTATTTTGCCTCTGCAACAAAAGATTATCAATGGATTCATGTAGATCAAAAGCGAGCAAAGAAAGAATCCCCATTCAAATCAACTATCGCCCATGGATTTTTGTCCCTTGCATTAATTCCAAAATTCTTTAATGAAATTCTCACAGTGTCATCCCTGAAAATGGGATATAATTATGGAATGGATGAAGTTCGTTTTCCCCACCCAGTAATTGAAGGAGCCGAACTTCGTGGGATAGCCCATATAGAAAGCATAGAAGATCAAAAATTCAAAAGCATAAAGATTGTTTGGAACGTAAAGATCGAAATCAAAGGTATTCGTAAACCTGCCTGTGTAGCAAAAATTATTACGATCGCTTACGAATAATTTTATTAGATACTTAGATTACCGATGAAAAGTGTATCTTTGTATTATAAATATACTCTGCTTCAGAGAAAAGAAGTTGTGTTGCTTGCACATTTGTGCAAGAGGTTTGTAGAAAACCAGTGAGAAGCTTTCCAATAATTTGGAGGGCTTTTTTATTTTGGTTTTCTTTCTATTTTTAGTTGATAACTAGTTTTAGCATTCTGTAGTCTCTACAAATAAATCATTAATTTTAATTAAAATTTTCTCATGCTAATTTTTTCCACAGTAGTTTCATTTGTTTCGCTTTTGGGAGTAATTTATTTAATCCTAAAAAAACCACCAGATCGGGTTGCTTCTGATTTAAATGATTTAATCCAAAAAAGTATTCGTACAGAGTTTCAACAAAACAGAGAAGAACTTTCAAAAAATTTAAAAGAAAACCGCCAAGAACTTACCCAAGGATTAGAGCGTTTGACTGAAAAAATGGAACAAAAGTTAGCTTTTCTAAATGAGACGCTAAATGCAAATGCAAAAGAAAATAGGAGAGAACTGAAGCTTAATCTTAAAGAATTTCAGGAAGTTTTTTCTAAAAATGTCAAAGAATTTAATGAGATGCAACGCCAAAAGTTTGATCAGATGAAATTGAGACAAGATGAACTCGTGAAAACTACGGAGTTG
>Ga0206677_10002568_pt1 | contig 15799 bp, 32 predicted proteins | sample M130m12015metaG_FD_155475 | JGI IMG/M metagenome (GOLD analysis project Ga0206677, IMG submission 155475) | Ammonia-oxidizing marine archaeal communities from Monterey Bay, California, United States - M1 30m 12015 | ecosystem: Environmental > Aquatic > Marine > Intertidal zone | place: USA...
TAGTTACAGCAGAACGACGAAGTGCGATCTGTGCTTGCTTAGAATAAATAACTGGAGACCAGTTACCGTTAAAGCCGCCTGATGCGGATGTAATAGCCATTGGAGAATCCTTTCAAAGATATATGTGTGGCTTAAGGGGATAGACACTATATATTCCACTTGAAAGAGGCTCTTCTTATTAGGGTAGTCAGCATTGCTTGAAGGATGGCCGTCCTTTTAGCGCTGGGCCTATAATCTGAGGTAGTTCTTTTGGGGTGAATTAGTGCTTAGTGAAAAGCATACACACTTAAACAGTAGGTATGTATGCCCTTAGTTTTATCTACGAAGTAAAGATTGTCAACTATCTTTTAGTAATATCATAAATAAACTTGCCTTTACGTTGGGCGTCCATGATTTCATCTTGGCGCTTCTCGTATTCTTTAATACTCATCTTCTCTACCATTGATTCTGATAGGTACTGTGATGAATCATTTGTATCTGGTGCAGTGCGACGTGACTTCACAGAAGAAGCTGCGCCCTTATCCGCTGAAGGTTGCTTTGTCTTGATACCTTTGTCAGCCTTGTACAAGTCAATTACACGAGCTACCGATTGTACGTCTTCTGCGTTCTCATACAAAGCATCTTGATAAACTTTAGGCTGCTTGTCTGCCCACGCATGAAAATCATCATCTGCACGGATCTCAGCAAAGTCAGGGTGAAGTTTTAGTAGATCAACCTCAGCCTTCTCACGCTTAGCTGTTGTTCGCATCTCTTCGATCTCTTTCAATCGTGAGTCTAGGTCTGATGCTCGTTCGTTAGCTTTCTTGTCGGCAATAGCTTCGACAATACCCGCAACGTCAGGATACTTCTTAGACCATGCGTCAATGTCCTCTTGAGACTTAGGTAGTACCAACTCATTCTTAGTCGCAGCGTCAAGTTGAGCTTTTAGTTTGTCTAGCTCTGCTTTTTGCTCAGCTTCCTTTTCCTGCATATAGGATCGGATATCTGAGTAGCGTTTCTTGAAGCTTTTCTCTTCACCGCTTAGTTCTTCTTCTTCTTTTACCTTGGGTTCTTCTTCAACAACCTGTTGCTTAATTGCAACAGTTTCTTCTTCTTGAACCTCTTCAGGTGCTTCAGCTTCCACACTTTCTTCAGTTTCTTCGGCCATACCTGCTTGTTTTAGAAGATCTTTTAGTTCTGCTTCATCACGGCTAACCCGTGCAGCGTTACGGTTATGCGACATTGAATCTGTCTGAGTTGATACACTTTCCATGTATTTAGTCCTTATGTTAGGGGCCGACGATATTGTCGGGTAGCCTTATTGTTGGTAGTTGTTAGAAGGACTTAACGTCCTCCTGGGTTGATTTTTGTTTTACGTACAGCTTCAGTATTGTAGGTCGGTACTGCGCGGGTACTACCGTCAGCGTCAGTAATAAGCTTACCACCATACTGTGCTTTAGAATAGTCTTCTGTGTTCTCTCTACTCTTACGGGCACCTGCCATCATTTGATCAAGCAATGTAGGGCCACTGTCTGAGTCAGAATCAGAGTCGGAGGAAGAAGGGAAATAACCCGAATCAGAACCACGTGGAGTATCGTCTAGCCCAGGTGTAGCTACATTATCAAAACGAGGATCAGAAACTGTAGGTGTTGAAACCTTTCCAACGTAAGGGTCAGGAGTGACAGAAGGCTCAAGTTCCGTAGTCGTTATCTCAGATAAGTCTAGTTCACCAGGTTTAACTACGTCACTTCTTTGTACAGGACTAGTGAACAAGTCAGTTCCATTTATAGAATCTGAAATATTCTCAAGATCAAAAGATGGCGCTTCAGGGGAGGCCTCAGGCTTGTAACCTAATTTAGTACGCCACTCTCTAGCTTCAAGATCGCTCATTGCAGTAGGTACAGGGTTTCCAGGTGATCTTGAAATAGCTAAACTAACAGCAGAGTCAATTTCTTCTTGAGTAGGTGCACCTGTAGACTCTTCATCTTTACCTGTAAGTTTATCAAAAATACCCTTTAGAAATCCTGGTTTCTTTTCAGCAGACTCTTCTAGCAGATTTTCGTAAAAACCTTTATTGTCTGTGTACTCACCAGAGTCAATACGGCGTTTAATCTCATTTTCTGTGCGACGAGCCATGTCTGAAAAAGCAAACTTAGATAAAAGACCAAACAGAGGGTTTACCAGACCAATACCACCAGAGATTAACTGGGCTGTATTACCATTTTGTTCTTCAACCATTTTAGAAAGTTCTTCGGCTGTAAGCTTTTTGTAATTGATAGATTCAGGAGTAGTAAGGCCTCCGTCATCGTCATCTCCAGAAGACTGTATTGGTGCAGCTTCTGTCTCAGGGGCTTCACCCTGTACAAAGAAACCTTCAGGGATAACTGACATAGGTACTCCGTTAAAGAACGGGATCTGCATCGTAGCACCTTCTGCGTTAACATACATTACGTAAGTAACACCGCCAGTAGTAGTAATAGCTGAGCCACCTTCTGCATAACCAGAAATATAACCACCTTTATTCATCATAGGTTGTTCAGGTTGACCATCGTCTACAATCTGTAACTCACTAATATCAAAGGGAAGGTCATCCCCTCCCATTTCCATGCCGACAGGTTCTCCACCAATACGGCCATTCGAATCTAGTTGTTGAAAACCTTGTTTAGCTTCTGTACGCATATCTTCAAAGTGCTTAACACCATAGTACCTAACTACGTCAGCAGGAACAACGTACTCACCTTCGCTCAACTGCGCAGGGATATCGTCACGTACTTCTTCAGGAAGAGAACCTGTAGGTACTTCATTACCAGATATAGGGTCAATCTCGTCTGTACGAGACGACTTAAACATTACATCCATTTGTTTACTCTGGTCCATTCAGTATATCCCTCATATATTTTACGTTCTTGTAAGCTCGAATAGCCCCTTGTGCACGGTAAAGTTCGTCGGCTGTATGTAAGCCTTCCATTGAACGGTGTTGGTTAGCGATGAGTTTGTCCAAGTAAGCTATGAACTCTTCCCATTGCTGTTTATCATTTACGAAACTCTTAAGCGACATTACCACTAAATCCTTGTTCACCTGGGGTTGGGGCTGTTCCCATACCTATTTGTCCACCGCCTCCTCCAGATGTGTCCTGTACGCCTCCCTGAGGGGTCTGTGAGGCTTGTTGGCCCATTTCTGGGGTAGGGACACCCTCTGTGCCTTGAGGCTCTGTAGCAGGCTGGTTAAAGCCTTTTAGGATCTCTGCCTGAATTGCAGCATCCTGCATAGAGTTAGTAACCTTGTTAGGATCAAGGTCCATAGACTTAGCAATCTCACGAATGATGTAGTCCATCTTAGCAAACGGAGCCAAAGTAGGGTTCTGAGCAACTTGTAAGAATTGCATTAAGCGTTGTGAGCGAACTTCGTTAGCCATCAAGCTTTCAGTACCTGCAGCTTTAACTTCTAGATCACCCTTAATTTCATCGTCGTAGTCGAACTGCATATTGAAAGCGAAGAAAGCTTTACCTAGTGGACGTAGCAGATAGTCATCTACGTTCTTAACCACAGTACGAATAGAGCCGTTAGCAGCAGACATAAGCATACTAATGCCAGAAGCTGTGCGACCCACGCCAGATACGCCAGTTTGACCATGAGCAAAAGAAGGGAATCCAGTAGACTCATCTGCTAATACTCGTGCCTTATCAAATAGTTGTAAGTTTTCTTGTGCTACGTTAGGGAACTTGGTACCAAAAATTGCCTGACCAGGAGCACCACCTTGACGTCGGAAGACTTTTCCTGGGTAGATAGACAGATCCTGACCTGGAACTAAGTTGGATTCGTCAACTTCAATAATAAGGTTACCAGACAAAGCTGCGTTGTCAATAGACATCCGCATAAAACCATTCATCAAAGTTTGTGTGTCATCCATGTTCTCTGCAATACCAATACCAAAGAAGCTGTACGGGTTGTGTTCGAACGGAACAGCATAGAAAGGAATAGTCGTAGGCTTGAACGGGTTAAGCACAAAACGGATAACTTCGCCGTTACAAATCCAGATATTACAATTAACTTCGTCTAAGTCTTTGTATTCCTTAGGAATCTTAACACCATTCTCTTCTAGGTGCTCAACGTCTACAAAACCCCAGAACTCTAGAACTTCCCAACGCTCTGAATCTGGCTGGACTTCATCGTCCTGCATAGCCATTTCCCAGTGCTTCTGGATGTAGTTAGAGCCTTTGTCGATGGCTAGTTTGATTGAGTCCTTCATAAAGTATGGGCGGCTACGAAGCGTACGTAATTGCGTACGTGACATCTTGTGACGTTGAACTACGTACTCTGCATCCTGCATAGAGGCTGCTTCAGGGTCTGGATAAAAGTTCCAAACACTGACGTGCTCACACTCAGGAACCGTCTTAATCAACGGGTCGTAGTTTCCTTCGTCATCCCAGTTAGGATATTCTTTATCTACTGCAAATGGACCTTTCATAACACCCGTACCTAAAAGAGCTTGTTCAAAAGCCATTGAGCGTAGGTGAATAGATGCGCCTGATTCTAGAAGCTGATCATGGATTTTCTTTTCCATCTTCTTAGCTGCAACCATCGCAGGATGGAACGTCACTGTTGTCTGGGAAGTACCGTCGCCTTCTACAATCTTCTCGGAAACGCTAGACAGCTTTTCTTCTAGTGGACCAAGGCGACTCTTAAGGTCAACTAGGGTCTCACCAGGTTTAAGCTTGTTGCTGCCATCAAGAAGGTAAGGGGTAGAAGGTTTGTCTTCAGTAAGAGACTTAAGCGCATCTCCTGCAGCAGCAGCATTAGGGTCCAAGTTAATGTGAACTGATTCAGCTACGCCGTCAGGTAGAACCGTAGGCTCGACGGTAAGTGGAAAGCTATTGTTGCCAAACAAGACATCTACAATCTGTCCGTAAGCTGCAATAGTCTTAGTTTTAGTTACCTTAACAAATACACGAGACTTCTCAGTATCTGTAAACTGTACGTCTGGACCATATAGGCCTCGGTAGTTGCGATATGCACGTAGCCAACGATCTTCGTCACCTCTGCGTGAATCTTCTGATCGACGGAAGCGTTCCTCTACAAAAGCCACAACACTTGGTCGAGACTCAAAAATACTTTTCACACCGTCTTCTGCCGCTGTTACTTCGTCTGTGTCAAAGGATAATTCGTCAATATCTGCCATGTTTAGTATCCAAACTTGTTATCTGCGGCTTGGAAGCCACTCTTTTGTGTTGCTGGGTTAAAATCCCACAGAGAACTGCGTGGACGTGTCATGATGCCGTAACGTAGAGCATCGTAAAGGTGATCCTCAGCATTGGTGTCAACATCTTCAGGGTTACGTTTATCTAGCGGAAGGATGGGCAACTGTGCGATTGTGTTTGTGCATGAAGCCATGAATACTAGGCGGGGTTTCTCGGTAAACTCGTCAACTTGAAGTCTACGATGTATTTCGTTCTTACCCGATACTCGTGAACCTCTTGAACGATCTGAAGGTCGCCATCTGCAACCCTTATTGTTCATTTGTTCTGCGAGTGACGGACCTGTATCACCTCGGTTGTGCCAGAGTGACGAGTCAAGTACTCCGTAGCGGATTGTACCGTCATTCTTTTCTGCGTCAAGAACCATATCAGCTAAGTCTGAGGCAATAACCTTGGAACAATACATCTCACGGTATACTACCAGTTGTTCGTCAGGGGCTACTGCAATCCAAACAACACCACTATAACTACCATATCCGTAGTCACAAGCTCTAAACTTTACCCAGCTAGAAGGTACTTCGAAGTCAGGTACAACGTGTATGTTGCGATTGAACTCAGGAAACGCTGCCCCTTCGTTAATGTCCCAGTTACCTTCAAGAAGTTGCTTGCGTTGGTGTTCTGGCAAAGACAGAAGCATTGCTTCATAGTCGCCGCTTTCTGAGAGGTATGGATTGTCAAACAAACTAGCAGGAATAAACCTGCGCTTGAATAACGGTTGACCCTCTTTACTGTGTCCCTTAGGGTAGCGGATAGTCTCGCCAGTCTCTACGCTGGTCGCCCAGTAAGAGGAGTTAGCGGGAGCAGGGTCGATAAACATCTTCTTAACCCAACCGTGTCCTGCACCACCTGGGTTGGTTGTTCCTCGCATATACAAACCAAGCTTATTGGAGTGTGCACTACGAAGACGTGATCTCATATAGTCCCAAGCGTAAGGGCTAGACCATTGTGTAAGTTCGTCAAAACCAATCCAGTTAAAGGCTTGTCCTTGATACCGCGTAACGTCTGTATCTTTATCCAAGTAGGACATCCAGAGCCTACCACCTTGAGGACTTGTCCACTGAGACTTACGCTCAGACCACTTAATACCTGGAATCGCACGGGGGTATAGCTCCTGACTCTTTTGAATTAGTTCACGTAGTTCCTCAGTAGTGTGACGGACAAGTAGTCCACTAAAGTTAGGGTCATTCAACCCGTGTAGTGGATCTGCCAACATTGCATAAGATTTGCCTCCACCTGCTGCACCACCATATAAAACTTCACGCTCTGATGCTGATAGAAACTGAGACTGTGGGCCAGGGTTAGGTTTAAACACAATCTCCTGTGCAGCTTCTATATCAAATGGTTCAGCCTTAACTTCAGCAGGTACTGTTACCTTAGTCTTCGACGGTGTAGTAGCCTGTGACGCCTTTTTCGAGCTTTTCGATTTCCGCGAGGGTTTCTTGGAGCCTTTTGGCAAGCTGGCGTTTAATTGCAGATGCTTTTTTACGTCTTCGCTCAATTTCTATTCTTCTTCTTAAGCCTGAGTGGGTGATACTGCGGCCTGTCTGTGTTACCAGCCAATTTGCCACTTCTCTGTAACTGTACTGCTTTAGATGCTTCTTAGCAAGTAGTAACGCCTCTAGTTCGTGAGGGATAGCCCTAAGCAACTTTTCGTTGTCTGGATCTACCTCGTACCCGAATGGGACTCTACGTGCTGCCACTCTTACTATAGGATGCCAAACTTTCTCTTGGCCTTTAACTGGTTTAGGGAGTTCCCAGTATCCTAAGTCTCTTTGGAAGATAGTATTAGCCAAGGTTACTCGTTGACACCTTCTTTAGTAGGTAAGTAGAAAATACCTCCACCACCAGAAGTTACGTCTATTTTATCTACTTTGCCCATTCCAGCACGATCAAGCAGATCTTTCGCAGCAGCCATTTTATCTTTGATACCAAGTTCCGTAGGATCGTACAGAGCTTGCACCATAGCCATCGCAGCTTTGGGTGCAGTACGAGCAAAATACGTGCGGGTAGCTTCGCCAATTTCGTCTTTAAGAGCTTCAACAATAAGTCGTGTTGGGGTATTTTCACTGTATCCTGCCAATCTTTTAGCTGCAACTACGTCACCACCAGCCTCATCAAAGAGTACTTCAAGGAACTTCTGTTGGTTCTCTGTTAAGTTACGTGCCATGTTATTTCCTTACAATGGGTTGTCTACTAAAGAATCATAAGCTTTCCAAATATCATCAATCTCTGTTTGATATTCGTCCATTTTATCGCCTATACTATCCGTAATAGTCGTACTTTTCTCTACTTGGCTTCTTAAGTCAAGCAAAGTCTTCTGTTGTTGCAGAATAGTCTGCATCTGTGTACTGATCTCTGCTAGTTTAGCGTTTAAACCTCTAACATCGTTGTCTGAAACAGCCTGTTCTAGTGTCTGAATACGAGAACTTAGTGCGCCAGCCTTAGTATTAAAGCTTTCTGATTCCTCTACTACTACTGCAATACCACCCTCTACTGCGTAGAAACGCTGTAAAGTGTCATATCCATAGTATATACCCCCACTAAGAGAACCTAGCAGAGGCAATGCGGCAGCTACGTACCAACCTTTAAAAGTAAAACCACCAACCTTAAGTTCAGCGTTTTCCATATTACATCCCTGCTACTGGAGAACCGTTCTGCTGCATATAGGCATTAGCACCATAAATATCATCTGCGTTCTTCATATCACCAGATAGGTAACCAGACCAGCCTGTGCCTGCATCTGCCCACATAATCACAAACTCATCTGCGGCTTGTGTATACGTGATAGCTGTGTATTGACCTGCTACTAAGTTATTCTGAGCAGTATATGTGTCAATACTAGCTGTAAGTTCTGTATTGTTAGCCGCTGCCATAAACGCACCAGCTTGTTGAGCATACTTCTCTACCTGGTCAACCGCATTGTTGTATGTAGCAACCTCAGTAGCTTGGATAGTGTACTCGTCTGTAGAGAGCATATCTTGCAAGGCTACCTGCTCTGGCTTGGTGTCAGCTTCTGCAGCAATATCAGATACTGATGTAGCAGTAGCTAAAACAGAAGTAGCAGACGTTAGTAGGTCTACTGCCAGTGTTAGTTGATTCATAGCTGCTGTGTGTTCTTGTGTGAACAACTGTTTAGCATCTTGTGCAGTGGCATAGTCGTGACCAACTACTTTATCCAATGCCTCTTGGTATGCGAAGTACTGTGCTTCAGTAATCTTAGCACCTTCTAAAGCGTCATCAATAATAACTTTACCGACAGTAGCGTAACCTACAGAACCATTAACGAGCTGGCCCGATGCTAGAAGACGGTTGTTCATCAGGTCTATTGTCCCTTTGAGTTCCGTTATCTTCTGTTGGCCTGTCTGGTTGTACTCTGGCGGAGGGGGTGACTCTGCGAGTAGTCCTGAACCGCTCACTAAGAGAGCGATTGTCCCCGTTGTTAGTAGTAGTTGCTGCTTTAGCGACTTCATCTGTTAGATCCTCTCCAATACGTAATAAGGCATCCCAATACGTCTTGTTTTCATTATACCCTACAATAAACGCCTCAGGGTTGATTCTGTATTTAGCTACCGCGTCTTTCCCCATCAGTAAATTACCAGTTACTACGTCTAAGATAGGGCAAGGGGTTGATGCCAATATCATAGCCTTAAACACGTTAGGGTCATCACACAAAACACTGATTGCTGACACCTGAAGACCTAAACCACCAATTTGCTGAGGAGTACCCAGTAATCGGCTATTCTTTCTGCGGTTACAAGCTTCATCCTGCTTCATACCACCACTAGAAAGACCAAGTATGCTTAACTGTATACCTACTGATGTAGGCATCAAACAGGAATCGTTGCCACCCCCACCCATGACAGTGGGCGCTATACTCGACATTACAGGGGCAGCATCTCCTGCACCCGTAGCATTGTAGTTGTTTGTTACAGCTTCACTTGTATTATTGCTATCTACAGTAGAATCTTGGTAATTATTACTAAAATCCCCCGTAACATCGTTAGCATAAACGATAGCCGTCCACCAAAGCAGTATAATCGGTATCCAGATAATACACTGGCGTATATTGTACTTACTCATCACCCAAACACTCTTCAGACAAAACATCAAACAATGAAGGGTCAAGACACATAAGCTTGAGTGCTGCTTCGTCCTGTCCTATGTAAGATAAAGTCTGTGCATCTAGGTTACGCTGACAATTTGCATCACCTGTAGGGCAAGACAAGGGCATAACTACTGAAGAGTTGCTACAAGCAGTAGTTATACCTGTCAAAGTTACTAATGCAAGACCTAATTTACTTAGTCTGAAGGCGGTGTCTGATTTCTCCACGTGTTAGTCCTATGTCTTTCAAGTCACGGTCTGTCAAACTGGACAGGATGACGAACTCTGCTTTACGCTGCTGCGCCTCTTGCATTGCAGATGCTATCTTGGCGATACGAGCTAGTATTTTCTTAAACATTGTATATTCCTATGTACAAACGAAGCAACGAATTGTCACTTCAACGCACATAGTTATATGCAGGCAGTCCAAAACTAGAATTGCTGGTTAGGAATACCCGTTATGCTTAACCTACAGGGCTAAATAGCTCTGTTATTGTGATAATTGTGTCTAAATGGCCTGCAGTAGCAGGAGTCACTGTAATCTTGTCACCAGGCTGCAGAATAAGGTCAATGTCACGGAAACTTAAGTAGTCACCAGACGCAATATTCTTACCCTTGAGGAAGTGAGAAGAGTATGTGTCAGCAGAAACGTACCAAGCAACCTCTACATCCACATTACCACTGCCACCGTTAACTACATGGATAAAAGTTACCTCTGCAGTACAGTTATTCGGACAAACATACACGTCTTCTGTAGTGGTACCAGTGTTGTGACCATACACAGACTTCATCCGTGCCGATTTGCTTAGGTAACTAAGTGCCATTATTTATCCTTAGCAGGCTTCTTAGCCTTTTTAGGTTTAGCCTTTGGCTTAGGAGTAGCTTCAGCAACACGACAAATCTCAGTTACGTTAGCATCCTTGCTCTGAACATTGCCGTAGTTGTCTTCGCCTGCTGATTGGTTACCCATAGCGTCCCAAACATAACCATGCTCATCTACACGATAGCCTGCTGCTTCTAGTTCTGTCTGGTACTTGTGATAAAACTTCATTTACGTTTCTTTCCTGATGCTGTTGTAGACCATTTAACTTTCTTTGGTCCTGTTTTCTTTGCTGCTTCTTTCTTAGTTATCTTAGAAGCTACTGCTTTAGGCCTACAGGCGGGATAAGCTCGTTTAGACTTAGTAGCAGACTTACGTCCACAGGGCTTACCTGTCTTAACGTCTGTCCATTCTTCGCCAAACCACTTACCTAAACCACCCTTAGCTTTACTTTTTTGAGACTTTGTTGGCTTTTGTGCCACTATACTTACCTCCACGAGCTTTGTACGTTTTAGTCAACCAAGCAGAACCATAGGCACTCGGCCAAACATCAAACTTCTTCTTAGCCTCAGACTTAACTTTAGAGTATAACTTAGCGTTTGTTGGTTTAGGTGAACTAGCCATATTACCACTTAGCCTTATCTGCCCAGTAAGCTGCACTCATCTTACCTTTAGCGATGTTTTTACCATGACGAGCCTTAAAACTAGCACGTTTCTTCTTCATCTTATCGGACTCACCAGCCTTAGGTTTACCTGCAGTCTTAGCACCCTGCTCACCAAACCGAATAGTCTTAACCTTGTCGCCCTCTTTAGCTACAACTACGTGAGATTTCTTAGGGTGCCCAGGAGTACGCTTAGGTTTGTTAAAACCTGATACACCTGCACGGGTTAATCTAGGGTCTTTAGCCATGTTACTTTTTACCCATGCACTTGCCTGCCTTCTTGCACTTAGCAGGAGACGGACAATTCTTACATAGTTTAAACACAGGAGCTTTCTTAACTACGCCACCCTTGTTCATTTTAGTCTTAGTACCTTTACAGGCACACTTTTTCTTACCACACTTCTTACAAGCCATGTTATTTCTTTCCTGCTTTGGAGTTACGAGGGAAACTGCGATTAGCCTTCTGCGATAAAACACGAAGATTAGAAGGCTTGTTGTTCTTAGTATTACCGTCTTTATGATCTACGTCTTTACCATCGCCTCGTTTAACCTTGCCTGCTTTTTCCATAGCATAACGAGCTTTCTTACGATCACGATTAGCTGACATACGTTTAGGGGACTTGTCATAAGCACCCTCACCTGTTTTCGTGTAGTTGCGCTTACGAGGTTTCTTCTTAGGTGTCGGCATAAGGACGTTTCCTGTCAGGGTCTAAGACTTCATGACGAGTCAGATGCCCTTCTAAGAACATCGCTCGTTCAACATGGTCTAGTGTATATCTAATTCCAGTCTGATCCTCTATCGCTGTACGTACATAAAACACGTCAGACTTAGGGATGTGTACGCGGGACAACGTATTCGTGTCACCTGTTCGAAGAGCTTCGTAAAAGTCCTCTACTACGTTCTCTGATGCGTATAGTTTTATGCGGTTGGCCATTATTGTCAACACTTAATCTTTAAAGGGGAAAAGAGACACGTACCACAAACAAGAACAGAGGGAGGGATTGGTTCAATCGTTCGTAGCACGTGCCTTAGTAGGGCAAACAGACACAGACGGGAGGAGAGGAAAAACCATCTGCAGTTGCTACAAACAAGAATAAAGCAGGGAAAGGTAAGTGTCAACCTAACAATTTAATTGATCAATAGTATTGTTAAGTATTAAGAAGATTAGGTTAACAATGTAACATGGTATACTTCTAATCTAACTGTCTTAATCTGTATTGGTTGTTTATATTGTTTAATATATTGTTTAGTACCTGCTGCTGCTGCGCAGTTATATGGATTGGAAGGTACTTGGCAAGACATAAAATGACACAGTACCTAAAGAAAATACTAGATCGTGACATATCTGCACCACTTATTCACGGTCCACGTATAGGTTATCTACATATAGTGCCTAGGCAGGGTAAATAACATAGGGACTAAAAAACCCCGTGCGTGTATTTGTGTGTATACAATAACGTACTACCCCCCTACGGCCCACGCCCCTCCCCCCTGACGATTTAACCCTAAAAAGTGGGGTCAATCTCATTTTTAATAGGTTTTATGAGGCTAAGTGGTTGTTTTTATTGCAATTCGCAACTGATTGTTATTCGGTTATTGGGGTAAATGAGGGTTTAAAGCCTGGAGAATATCGAGCGTGGTCACAAACACCAATTGGATGCACCCCCCTTGCTCAATTACCCCCCACCCCATTCTAACGTTACCCCATTGTAACGTCACCCCATTCTAACGTTACCCCATTGTAACGTCACCCGTTAACTGATCAAGCAATCTGGTCAAGCAATCTGGTCAATCAATTCGAATTGTTTGGTTGGCCGGGTGCTCCTGATTATTGGCCGGGTTCTTCTGATTAAGTGTATTCAGTGGGTTAAATTGCAATCATCAGCAAAATAATTGATTGGCTAAGTTGCTGATTTATATAGGCAATCTAAATTAGTTGGGTTAAATCATGTAAAAACTGCATATTTTTACTTGTAAGGTTTATCAGTTTAGTTTCTAAGGGTGATAGAAATTGAAAACAAACAAGGAAAACAAAATGACATTCGATCAAGTAAAATATGAATACCTAAACGAAAGCTTTGAATATGCGTTAGCTAACCAAGAACAAGTGGACAAGCTTTCTGAGTGGTTAGATGACAATGATTATCACAATGCGGCGCAACAACGCTGGGATGAGTACCAAGAGGAATTGGATATCTTGCGTTCAGAGTTTTATTGATCTTAGAAGTGTGACCTTGCGGGGTCATATCACTAAGGCCACGCCTTAAGTCACGGGACTGTAAAAGACCACGTTGTTTGAAATTGTTGGCGGGTAGTAATGCCCAAACTTCTACCCTAGGGGAAACCCGATAATGGCTACGTTAAAATATCAGTACACTTGCGGCGATACGGATCAAGGTCCGCGTCAAGTTGACAAGGGATAAAGCAATAGACTGTTTCAGCATTGTTCCCGATACTTAAGAGCAAGTGTATCAATCTTTTAACTTAATGAGGAAAATCACCATGACATATCAAGTGACTTACTGGTGCGATTATTACATGGAAGAAAAAGCTGAATACGTCCAAGCGAAAAGCGAGGATGAAGCTTGCGACATACTAGACGCTCAAGGCTATGAAGTAATTGCAGCCATAAACGTAACATAAGAGGGAAATCACCATGACAAACTACGTTCGCAACATCCTAAAACTATACCGCCAAGCTACTAATGAGGACACAATCAACGGTGTCGAGTGGTATGCCCGTGCTGAACGCATGGCTATTTATATCGCAGATACTCATAAGCTTCCTGTAAATACTGTTATCGGTGTCATGGCCGCGCTATCACCTAACAATCGTTGGGAGCGTAATTGCAAAGATACTAACACAATGTGCGCTGCTTGGCAGAATGGTGACAGCTTAGACGATTTCAAGGTGTCATGCTACAACACGATGAAACAGAAAGCTTGGTCAATTCTGGCTGATGATTTACTTGATGACGATGACATCCTGACGCGATTGAACGGGCAGAAAATCCGCTCATTCTATTCTAACATCCGTGGTTTAGATGAAGTTACTATCGACGGCCATGCCCTAAACATTGCACGTGGTCAACGTGAGGGTTTGACCAGCGACAAAACCAATATGGGTAAGCGACAGTACCGCGAGTTGCAAACCGCATATGTTACCGCCGCTAAACGTGTGAAGGTTAAACCTCATGTTTTACAGGCAATCACATGGACAACATGGAAACGTGTTCACAACATATAAGGAATTAATACCATGACAATAACGCCAATAAAAAATGAGAACAATGTGACGGTTTACCATGTTGTTGATGACGGATGTGTCCAAGAGTTTTGGACGTATAAAGAGGCGAAAGAATACGTGACTTATGTAAAATCATTAGAGGAAGGAACAACAGAATGAAAACATATTACGTGGGCCTATCAATCCTTAATACTTTTGAGATTGAGGCAGAAAACGATGCTGAAGCGGAGGAAAAAGTGCGGCAGCTATCACTTGAAAAAACCTTAGAAGATGCGGATTACAACATCACGTATATTGATTTGATAGAGGAATAAAACAATGGACAATTACCCAGTACACCCTGATGAACGTATGTATTTTTGGTCAACTATCGGACACCGTGATGGCAGCCGAGGGGAGGAAACACAATTTGAAGTCAACATGGGCCAGACCCCTATTGGCGGCGAGTTGGAGTGTATCGTGATTACTGGGGTCCATGCAGGTGAAACACGGATGCACCCTTGGCTAAGCCTTAACGCCCTATGGGAACAACAACAGGAAGAAAAGGAAGAATAATGGCGTACGTTATTAGAACAAGAGACTTGGATCTTGACTGCACTTTCACTTGGCAAAGGGCAAAGGGTCCAAAATATTTATCTAGTAGCTTTCAACCATTCACTACAGTGAATAGTGTTTACCCAACTTTAAAAGGTGCGACTAGACAACGTGACTTTCTTAAGCGCATAACCCTATACGCCTTTTGTAATATCACAGTTGAGGAATTATAGGGATGTCTACAAGAACACGCCAAAGACAGTTGGAAGTTGTACGCACTTCAAGGGCAAAGGCCTATGTTGACAACTACAAGATGAATACGGGCTGCGACAGGTGCGGCTATGCGGATCACCCTGTTGCATTGCAGATGAATCACCTAGACCCCAGCACTAAAACTAATAGTGTTTCTATACTAGTCAAGAAGGGTGTAATGGAAACAATCAAGAAAGAGCTTGCCAAGTGTGAAGTTCTTTGTGCAAACTGTCATTCCATCCACACATACGCAAATAGGCATCACATACCTGAACAAAACATAGGAGAACAGTATGACCCGAACACAACAACGTAAAGAACGTATGCGCAAGCAACGCAACCAATCAATCCGCTGGTTTATCTATGACACCGCAGCCATGTTGTTTGTGGCCGCTACTCTTTACACAATCGGGGTTCTACTGTTTGGGCTGGGTAATCTGCTATGACCAAAGGAAAAGAAGATGACCCATGCGATGACTGGGGCGATCAACCTATCCCTAAACCGAAAGGAAAGTAACATGACTAAAGAACTTAAAGAAGCGCAACGCCGCATAGATCTGGGCGAACCACTGTCAACTACAGCCGCAGAGATGGGGCTAACACCCTCTGAGTTAATCGAGATGTTAGAGGCTCTAGCATGAAAACCAAGAAAAGAGCAGAGATCGCAAGAGTCATATCAGAATTATGGTTTGACGATACCTGGTCATATGAAAGTGGCGGCGCTTACCCGTACGTTACAAAGGACAACGGCGACGTTAGTTACACAAAAGAAGCGCAGGATTGTTTTAACGGGATCTACATCCAAGTTGAAGACATACTAAACTATTACACAAAAACAAAAGGAACAGACACATGAAAAATACACAACACACAATGATCCTAAAGCACCTACGTGCAACCACTGGCCTGACTGTTCGCGAGGCGATGATTGAGTACAGTATCAGCA
>Ga0206677_10002571_pt1 | contig 15794 bp, 13 predicted proteins | sample M130m12015metaG_FD_155475 | JGI IMG/M metagenome (GOLD analysis project Ga0206677, IMG submission 155475) | Ammonia-oxidizing marine archaeal communities from Monterey Bay, California, United States - M1 30m 12015 | ecosystem: Environmental > Aquatic > Marine > Intertidal zone | place: USA...
CGCATGCCGGTCAAGACCATAGCCAGTCCGGCCTCATCTGCCGCGGCAATCACCTCATCATCGCGAATGGAGCCGCCCGGTTGAATAATCGCGGTTGCCCCCGCTTCGGCGGCGCTTAACAGCCCATCAGCAAAAGGGAAAAACGCATCTGAGGCGACCACTGAGCCTTGCGCCAAGGGCGCATCCGCGCCGCAAGCTTCAGCCGCATCGGCACTTTTGCGCGCCGCAATGCGCGCGCTGTCAAGGCGGCTCATTTGGCCCGCGCCAATGCCGACCGTGGCTTGGTCTTTGACATAAATAATGGCGTTGGATTTCACATGTTTGGCCACACGCCAAGCAAACAGCAAATCGGCCATTTCCTGTGCGCTTGGCTGGCGCTTGGTGACGCAGGTCAAATCATCTTGCGTGATATGACCATTATCGCGATTTTGTACCAAATAGCCGCCCGCCACATTGCGCACAGACAGCCCCGCCGCATGCGGTGCAGGCAGGCCATCGCTCAGCAAGAGGCGCAGATTTTTCTTCGCCGCAATAATCTCGCGCGCCGCTTCATCCGCCTCGGGCGCGATAATCACTTCGGTGAAAATATCGGTAATGGCTTCGGCTGTCGGCGCATCCAGCGGCTTGTTCATGGCGATAATGCCGCCAAAAGCGGAGACCGGATCGCAGCGCAGCGCATTGGCAAAGGCCATGGCCGGTGTGTCGCCCAAAGCCACACCGCAGGGATTGGCATGTTTGATAATGGCGCAGGCCGGTGCCGCCTCAGCGGAAAATTCGCTGACCAATTCAAACGCCGCATCCGTGTCATTAATATTATTATAAGACAGCGCCTTGCCCTGAATTTGGCGCGCCGTGGCGACGCCTTTGCGTGGCGCGTCACCGGCATAAAAACCGGCTTTCTGATGCGGGTTCTCGCCATAGCGCAAAGCTTGGTTCAGCTTGCCGCCAAAAGCGCGATAGGGCGGCATGTCAATCTCAAGCGCGTCAGCCATCCAATTGGAAATCGCCGCATCATAGGCCGCCGTGCGGGCATAGGCTTTTTGCGCCAGACGCTGGCGCAAAGCGCGGTCCGTGCCGCCTTTGGCGAGCGCGTCCAAAACCGCATCATAATCATCGCCATCCACCAAAACCGCGACATCCTCGTGATTTTTCGCCGCCGCGCGTATCATGGCAGGCCCGCCAATATCGATATTTTCAACGCAAGCCGCATAATCCCCGCCCGCCGCAACAGTGGCCTCAAACGGGTATAAATTCACCACCAATAAATCAATCGGCACAATGCCATGCGTCTCCATGGCGGCTTGATGCGCCGCATTATCGCGTATCGCCAAAAGCCCGCCATGCACCATCGGGTGCAGGGTCTTGACGCGGCCATCCATCATTTCGGGAAAGCCGGTCAATTCCGACACATCCTTCACCGCCAATCCGGCCTCGGCCAACAGGCTGGCCGTGCCGCCTGTGGACACCAGCTCAACATTAAGCGCGGCCAGCTTGCGGGCAAAATCGACAATGCCGTCCTTATCGGAAACCGAGATAAGGGCGCGGGTTACGGGTTTTACATCAGACATTCGGTCTTCCTTTTCATAATGCCCATCGGGCTTTTTCATTCTGTCTAGCGCCGCACCCGGCGCGTGGCTTGGCGACCGGCATAGCGCAAGGCCCAGCGCATCAGCGTATCGCCATGCATCAAACGCCCTTGCACGGTGATTTGCTGGCAGCGTTGCGGCACACCGCTATGGCCCATATAAACGCTTTCTTCAATACGCAAATCACCCGTGGCCTCGCTGGCCAGGCGAAATTGCCAGCCATGGCCGGCCGGTGTCAGCAGCAATATCGCATCGCCGCCGCTTTGCAGGCTGGCTTTGACCTTAGGGTGTAAATGAAAGCGCAGGTGAAAGGTCGCGCCTTCGCGGGCCACATGGTTCATATCGGCCAGCAGTAAATCCTCACCGCGAATATCCTCACCCGACGCATCAATAAAAAACCGGCGATTATGGCGCACGCCATGGGTTTCCAAAAAAATCGAATGGCTGGTTTCCAGCCAAATGCCGCTTTTATCTTCAACGCGGCGATTGGTGATATGCCAGCCATCGCCTTTGACACGCGGCCCCAAACGGCGCGCCCCCATGCCGGAGCGTAAAAACGGGTCGGCCACATCAGCGTCAAAAGCCAAGGTCGAATGCGCCGCCAGGCCGCGCGCTGCCAATTGCCAATCGGCACCATGCACTAAATTCGGCCCGCAATTCACAATCAACCGGTCGCCGCCATGGCTCATTTCAAACGCCAAAGGCGCGGCATGAGCGGCAATACTATGCGCGCCGCGCGGCGGTTCGCCGACATCAATCAGCACACAGCTATCGCCCGCTTCCAGTCGCTGATAGCCGCTTTTCTGGGCAAAACTGATCGGCTTATCGGTTTTGGCTTTGCCTTGCGGGCGCGTCGCATCGAGATTATCGGGATGGCCCTCAAGCCCGCCTTGAAAGACTCCGAGATGACCGTCCTTATGGCGCAGCATGGCCAAAAGCGTTTGCATGCGCGCGCGCGCCGTGGCAATGGCGGTGGGCAATTCGACTTGGCGCGCTTTCAGCACCGCCTCAAGCGCCATTAAATCGGCCAGTAAATCAGCCAGCAAGGCCGGATTGCGCGAGGCATGACCGCCATCGGGCAGAATTTGGCGGCGCATTTCGCGGTTTAATAAATCCATGCCATAGCGCAAAGTCTGGCCTTGCTGCGGCAGGGCGCAGGCCGCCAGCGTTAAACCCAGTGCCGCATGTAGCCGGTCAATGCCATCATCACATTGGGTGGCCAGCTTTTCGAGCCAGCGCGTTTGCGCCGAAAAACTGGTATGAATACGCGCCATGGCCTGCCCGTCAAAACCGCTTTTGACCTCTGACAGCGCCTGCGCCCAGCGCATGAGCCGCCGCCCGACCAAAGCCGGTCGCATGGTGGCGCGGTGGTGAATATAAGGCGCCAGCGCCCAATGCAATATGGAGGCGCGCACGGCTTGATGACCGCCACCATTGGCAATGGCCAAAAGATCGGGCAGCCAATCAAAACTATGCAGGCTATCGCGCCATTGCGTGCTGGGCGGAGCCATCTCAAAGGGTGATTTTGTGACATTGCGCGCCACCCCGCCGGGCAAGGAATAATCCCCGGCCAGCCAGCTTTCGCCGCGCAATGCATGGCCCGGGCGCAATGCGGATGGATAATCAAACAGGGTCGGTTCATTGGCACCGCGCCATAAGCCGCGCCCGAAGAGAGACCGATAAAAAGCAATGGTCAGATTTTGCCGCAGCTTGGCGGCGCTGACAGACAGCGTTTCAAAGCGCGAGGCGAGACGCTGCGCGCGCGCCATTAGCGCACCGCAGCTTCACGCAAAGCGGAAATATTTTCGGCATATTTATCAGGGCCGCCCTGAAATGTCGCTGTTCCGGCAACCAGCATAGAGGCCCCCGCCTCAATGACCCGCGCCGCCGTGTCGCGATTAACACCGCCATCGACTTCCAGCTCAATATCACGCCCGCTCGCATCAATCATGGCGCGCAGGGTTTTAATTTTCTCAATTTGGCTTTCAATAAAGCTCTGTCCGCCAAAACCCGGATTGACCGACATCACCAAAATCAGGTCAATATCGCCCATTAAATTATCCAGCACGCTGACCGGTGTTGCCGGATTAAGCGAAATGCCGACCTTGCATCCGGCCGCCTTAATGGCTTGCGCCGTGCGATGCGGATGCGGTCCGGCTTCGGGGTGAAAGGTAATAATGGCCGCGCCCGCATCAGCAAAGGCGCTGATATAGGGGTCAACCGGCGCAATCATTAAATGCACATCCAGCGGTTTAGAGGCATGCGGGGCCAGCGCTTTGACCACATCAGGCCCGATGGTGAGATTGGGCACAAAATGCCCGTCCATCACATCGACATGCACATAATCACAACCGGCGGCGCAAATCGCCGCAACTTCCTCGCCCAGACGGGCAAAGTCAGCAGACAGAATAGAGGGGGAAATTTTGATATCAGCCATTTTGGGTTCATCATTTTTCATCATTGGGGCCAGCCCCGTTCACTCTTTTGTCTAAAGCGTTTTGTCGCCAACGACAAGATAGGGCGCGCTCTCGCACCGCCTTATTCAGAGTTTTTTTGACGCCTAGGCCTCAGCCCGCTTTCTGCAATAGGGCGATAAAAAACCCGTCCATATTCTCATCCGGCGTCAATCGCCTCGGCGCATCGCTTTCAAGGCGGGTGAAATCAGCGCGGCTTTCCAAAAAATGCGCGATGCGGGCATCGCCTTCCTCATGCTGCAAAGAACAAACACTATAGGCGAGAACGCCCTCGGGCTTCAGCCAATCGGCAGCGCGCGCCAAAAGCGCGGTTTGCAAATCCACCAGCCTGGCCATTTGCCCTGCCGAGCGATGGCGCAATACATCAGGGTGGCGGCGCAATGTGCCGGTCGCGGTGCACGGTGCATCCAATAGGATGGCGTCAAAAAGTGCCGTGGGTTGCCAATCCAATGCATCGGCGCAAATCACTTCCTGCATTTGCCCGTCCAATTTGGTGCGCGCCATATTGTCGGCAAGGCGTTTGAGGCGCGGCGCGGAAATATCAAGCGCGCTGACCTGATGACCGGCAGCAGCCAGCTGCAATGTCTTGCCGCCCGGGGCGGCGCATATATCGAGCATATGAGACGGCGCGGTGCAGGCCGCCATAAGCTGCGCGGCGGGCTGACCGGCGGCGGCGTTTTGCACCCAAAAATCACCCTCGGCAAATCCGGCCAGCTTGGTGATATCGGTGCTTTCGGCCAAGCGCACATGGCTTGGCGGTAAAAATACGCCGCCATATTGCGCCGCCCAATCCTTGGCGGCGGCGGCGGATTTAAAACATAAATCAAGGCTTGGCCCATCGGCCAAAGCGGCGGCAATGGCGGTGGTTTTTTCAACCCCGTAAAAATCCAGCCAATTATCGCGCAGCCAATCGGGCAGGTTTAATAGCGGGTCGGGTGCGGGCAGCTCATTGGCGTCTTGGGCGCGCGCAATATTGCGCAATACCGCATTAATCAAACCGCGATAGGGTTGCTCGCGCCGTCCGGTGGCCGAGACGGTTTCGTGCAATGCCGCGTGTGACGGCACATTCATATATATTAATTGCGCCGCGCCAATGGCCAATAAGGGCCGCGCCAGAGAACTGAGCGGTGGCATTTTTTTGACATGGCGGCGCAGCAGCGCATCAATCTCGCCATAATGGCGCAGTGTGGCTTGCACAATCGCATCGGCCAAATTGCGGTCGCTATCGCGCAAATCGGCCAGCTTGTCGCGCGCTTCGTCTAATGTTTTGCCGCGCTCAATGGCGGCCAACATGGTGGCGGCGGCGCGTCTGGCGCCGGTTTTACCGCGCCCTTTTTGGGGGCGTTTTTTATCTTGCGAACTCATGTCGCGGTTACACCACCTTGCCGCGCGCACGGCAAGCCCCCATATAAAGGTCATGTCAAATGATGAAACATCGGAGCAGCAAAAAAAAGCTGCTCAAAAACAAGCCTTGGCCGAGGCCGCCGCGCGGCGCGACGCGCTGAAAGCCGGGCCGCGCCCGAAAGAACAAGGCGGTCAAGACGGGCCGGAGCCGACCCGTTATGGCGATTGGGAAAAAGCCGGAATTGTGTCGGATTTTTAAATATCGGTTTTGCAACCACAGGTTGCTAGAAGCGCATCATTAAACGCGTTAACTTATTCTTGGCTTCAACTTTGTACAGGCAAAGAGCCGACCTTAGGGTCGGGTCTTCTGCTGAATACAAGACCCATATGGGAAATATGCAGGACCTCTTTGCCTACGCAAAGTTGGAGCCCGGCCCGACACTTATGTCGGGCTGAGGCCAAAAGTTGAGGGAGTTTTGAAATGCGCGTAGTAAGAATTTATCTCGCCCTATGGGCGGCGTTAATGGTTTGCGCCATGCCAAGCGGTGCACAGGCTAAAGAGCGGCTGGCCGGGCCTTTCCCCTTCGAGGTTTTGGAAGTCATTGACGGCGATACGTTTCGCGCCCGTGTGCGTATATGGCTGGGCCAAACGGTTGATGTAAAAGTGCGGTTAAAAGGCGTGGATACGCCGGAAATGCGGGGCCAATGCGCGGCAGAAAAAGAACTGGCGCAAGCGGCCAAAAAATTCGCCGCCAAATGGCTGGCTGAAAATCCGGCGCAGCTTGTCGGCGTGCATTACGGCACTTATGCCGGTCGGGTTTTGGCGCGCGTGCAACCGATGAGCGGCGATAGCCTATCGGCGGCGCTTTTATCTGAGAAACTGGCCAAGCCCTATCGCGGGCGGCGCGCCAGCTGGTGTTCTTAATCAGCGCGCTTAAATCAATCGCCGCGATTTTGTCGGTTCTCAATCAAATCATCAACCACGGCAGGGTCGGCCAGCGTTGAGGTATCGCCCAAATTGGAAAAATCATCCTCGGCGATTTTTCTCAAAATACGCCGCATGATTTTGCCCGAGCGCGTCTTGGGCAGGCCGGGCGCAAATTGAATGAGATCGGGCGAGGCAATCGGGCCGATTTCTTTACGCACCCATTGCACCAATTCCTTTTTCAAATCCTCATCGCCATCAAGACCGGCATTCAGCGTCACATAGCAATAAATGCCTTGGCCTTTAATATCATGCGGATAGCCGACGACAGCCGCCTCGGCCACTTGGGCATGAGCCACAAGCGCGCTTTCAACCTCCGCTGTGCCGAGGCGATGGCCGGAAATATTCAGCACATCATCGACGCGGCCGGTAATCCAATAATAGCCGTCTTCGTCGCGCCGACAGCCATCGCCGGTGAAATAAGTGCCCGGATATTGCACAAAATAAGTGTCGATAAAACGCTTATGGTCGCCATAGACCGAGCGCATTTGCCCGGGCCAGCTATCGGCAATGCATAAATTGCCCGAGGCCGCGCCCTGCAATTCCTTGCCATCAGCATCAACCAGCATGGGTTTGACGCCAAAGAAAGGCCGCGTTGCCGAGCCGGGTTTCAGCGCGGTGGCGCCGGGCAAGGGCGTGATGAGAATGCCGCCGGTTTCGGTTTGCCACCATGTATCGACAATCGGGCTTTTGCCCTCGCCGACAATATTATAATACCACAGCCAGGCTTCCGGATTTATCGGCTCACCGACCGAGCCGAGCAAGCGCAGGCTGCTGCGCGAGGTGGCTTTGACCGGCCCGTCACCTTCGCGCATCAGGGCGCGCAAAGCGGTCGGCGCGGTATAGAAAATAGTGACCTGATGCTTGTCGCAGACCTGCCAGAAGCGCGAATTATCCGGATAATTCGGCACGCCCTCAAACATTAGCGTGGTCGCGCCATTGGCCAGCGGCCCATAGACAATATAAGAATGACCGGTCACCCAGCCAACATCAGCCGTGCACCAATAAATATCGCCGTCTTTATAATCAAACACATATTCATGCGTCATGGAGGCATAAACCATATAGCCGCCGGTCGTGTGCAAGACGCCTTTCGGCTTGCCGGTCGAGCCGGATGTATAAAGAATAAAGAGCGGGTCTTCGGCGTTCATTTCCTCGGCCGGACAATCAGCATCAACCGCGGCCTTGGCCTCGTGATACCAGACATCGCGCCCGTCTTGCATGGCCACGCCGCTTGACGTGCGCGCCACCACAATCACGGTGGAGACATCAGGGCATTGCGCCAAGGCGGCATCCGTATTGGCTTTCAGCGGAATATGTTTACCGCCGCGCACCCCTTCATCAGCAGTGATGACACAAGTGCTTTCGCAATCGAGAATGCGTCCGGCCAAAGCGTCGGGCGAAAAGCCGCCAAATACGACGGAATGCACCGCGCCAATGCGCGCGCAGGCCAGCATGGCATAGCTGGCTTCGGGTATCATCGGCATGTAAATCGTTACGCGGTCGCCTTTTTTCACCCCACGGCTTTTCAGCACATTGGCAAATTTGCAGACTTCTTCATGCAATTGCCGATAGGTGATTTTGGCGTCATCGCTGGGTTCATCGCCTTCCCAAATAATCGCCGTTTGGTCGGCCTTTTCGGGCAAATGGCGGTCAACGCAATTGACGCACGCATTCAGCGTGCCGTCCTCATACCATTTAATCGACACATCATCCTTGCCGTAATGGGTGTTTTTAACTTTCGTATAGGGCGTCATCCACGCCAAACGCCGGCCATGCTCGGCCCAAAACGCATCCGGGTCATCAAGGCTGGCTTGATACATTTTCTTATATTGCGCGTCATCAACCAGCGCCTTATCGGCAATGGCTTGTGGCACGGCAAAAATTTGTTCTTCAGACATGTGACCCCCCTCATCGCTTGCGGGCTTTTTCAGCCTCCATCGATTTAAGTGGTGAATATATCGAACCGTATCGCCGCAAACAAGGCGCATTCCCATCTGCGCCGTCGTCTTGATGGGCGTTTAATCGGCAGCGGGATTTGGCTTTTGCGGCGGCAAAATAATCATGCCACCCTCAAGGCGCAAATCCAGCCTATATAAAGACGCCCCCTGACACGGCCCGCTGACGCATGCGCCGCCCGCATCAAAGCGCGCGCCATGCGCCGAGCAAATCAGCCGGTCACCGGCGGCGTTTAGAAATCGGTCGGGAAAAGTTTCCAGCGGCAGTCCCATATGCGGACATTTATTGACAAAGCCTTTGAGCGCTGCGCTCTCATTGTCATGCTCATTTTCATGCTCATGATTGGCCCAAATAATAATATCGAGCCGGTCGCGCGCGGTTGGGCCGGTCAGCGTAAAGCCGCGCGCGGCATTTTTCGGCATATCGGCCAGCGCACAAATCTGGCGCGCCTCGGCGGGCCACCAATCCGGCACGGTATTGGCCGACGGGTTGTGGCCGGATTCATCCATAGGGGGGTTATCTATAGGGGTTCTCGGCATTGGGGTTCAGCCCGGCCAGCTTGCAGACATATTTCCATTCCTGCGCCGTCACCGGTTGCACAGAGAGCCGCGAATTATTCACCAGCACCATATTTTCCAATTTCGGGTCGGCTTTGATTTCCGCCAAGGTGATATGATGGGCGGCGGTTTCAAGCGCCACAATATCAACCATGCCAAAACGCCCTTTCGGGTCGGTATGGTCGGGGTAATGTTCTTTAATCACCTCAACCGTGCCCATAATGCGCTTCTCATTGACCGAGTGATAAAAAAATCCTTTATCGCCCAGCTTCATGGTTTTCATATGTTTATTGGCGAGAAAATTGCGCACCCCGTCCCAATGCTCGCCCTTGCCCTTGCGGTCTAGCTGGTCTTGCCAGCCCCATGTATTGGGTTCGGATTTAAAAAGCCAATATGCCATATTTCTCTCCGCTTGTGTCTCCGCGTCTCTGTGCGCCCCTGTCTGTGCTTCTCTTTGAGCAACAGGCTTAGCTATTCGGGTCAATCAGGCTGCCGATTAAATGGCTCCAGCGACTTACTTCAACCTTGGCGAACAGACCGGCTTTATTATAGGGGTCGTTTTCAACAAAGGCTTCGGCGACGGCGCGGTCTTGCGTATCCAGCACCAGCATAGAGCCGATCATGGTCGTGCCATCATCGCTCATAAACGGGCCGCCCAGCAGCATGCCGCCTTGTGCCATCACATATTCCACATGCGCCGGACGGGTTTCAAGCCGCAGGGCTTCGCTATCGGGTTTATCAAAGGCCATAATCAAATACATGTCTCTCTCCTTTTTCGGGTTTATGTTTCGCGTGTAAACGGACGCGCCAGCAAGCCTAAAATGGCGTCATCGACGCTGCTAGTGCCGCTCACCACATTATCGACAGCGCGGCAAATCGGCATATCCAGGCCGTGTTTTTCAGCCAAAGCGCTCACCGCGGCGGCGCTCATAGCGCCTTCGGATACGGAATTGCGCGCGCCCAAAACCGTGGCGGCATCAGCCCCCTCGCCAAGCGCACGACCCAATGAAAAATTGCGCGAGCTGTCACTGCCGCAGGTCAAAATAAGGTCGCCCAAGCCGGACAGGCCGTTCAGCGTTTCAGCCTGCCCTCCCAAAGCCGCGCCCAAACGTGACATTTCAACAAAGCCGCGCGCGGTAATGGCGGCGCGCGCGCTTTCGCCCAGCCCCTTGCCCATCACAATGCCACAGGCAATGGCCAGCACGTTTTTAATCGCCCCGCCAATTTCAGCCCCGATAATATCATCGCTCAAATAGGGGCGAAAATGCGCCGCACCGATATGTGTCGCCAGCCAATCGCCGCGCTCCGCATCGGCGCAGGCCAAAGTCACGGCGGTGGGTTGGCCGCGCGCCACATCACCGGCAAAGCTGGGGCCGGATAAAACCGCCAAACGCGCCGCGCTCACATAGTCCAGCGCGACATCAGACATCAGCTTCAGGCTGTCGCGCTCAATGCCTTTGGCACAGAGCACAATCATCGCCGTTTCATTCAAAGCGGCCAGTTCGGCCAAAACCGGACGGGCAAATTGCGCCGGCACGACCATTAAAATAATATCGGCATCGGCCAAATCAGCCAGCCGGTCGGTGGCGTGAATATTTTCAGGCAATGGCACATCGGGCAAAAACGGCGTGTTCTCGCGCTGCCGATTAATTGCCGCCACCGTGTCGGCCTCATGCGCCCAAAGTTGCACGCGAGCATGTTTCTGCGCCAAGACACAGGCCAAAGCCGTGCCCCAAGCACCGGCGCCCAGCACGGCGATGTGCGGATTGTGATGCGGGTCAGACGTGTCGTTAGACATGAACATATCTCCCGACGCGGATGGAAAAAGGCGCCGCGCCCCGCCGCTTCATATGGCCTGTTGTTTCACGCTTAACCGCCTGTCGGGAAACTTGCAAGTGTCTTGGCGCACGCGCGCCTCAGCGGCTGATGATGGGGTGTGGATAGCGCGCCCTAAGGGAGTGAATAATTTATTGATTGTTCATTCGTAAGGGGCTAAAACAAGCTTCATGTCTGAGTCAGATACCACACGCGAGAAAATTATTGTCGCGGCGCGGGAGCGTTTTAGCCATTATGGCTATCCCAAAACCACCATTGCCGAATTGGCAGAGGATTGCGCCATGTCGCCGGGCAATATTTATCGCTTTTTCAAAGGCAAGATTGATATTGCCGTTGAAATCGCGCGGCGCGAGGCGCTGAGCGCGGTTGAGGTGATTGAGGCGGTGCTGGATTGTCCGGTGCGTTCCTCGCGTCAACGCCTCGAAGAAGTGGTGTTTGCCGATCTGCGCTATACGTTTCATTTACTTGAAAATCAGCCCAAAACCCTTGAATTGGCGCAAATTGTTGTGTCGGACCGGCCGCAATTTCAAATTGAAAGCCTGCGCCGCGAGCGTCGCGTCTTTCAGCGTATTTTGCATGAAGGCCAAGCATCTGGCGAGTTTATGGTCGATAATGTGCCGGCCACCACCATTGCGCTGCATGCGGCGACCACTAAATATCGCTATGCCCAGCTCTTTACCAATCAGACCTTGGCCGAGCTGGAACGCGAATTGGCGCATGTGATGACGGTGATTATGCGCGGCTTAATGCCAACAGTGGAAGGCCATGCCGTGCCTGAAACGCAGATTCCCAGTGGCACAAATATCGCCCCCATCGCCGCTACGTCGGATGTATCTGATATATCGACCATATCGGGCACATCGACCGCATCAGGCAAATCCGCTTAGGCCGCCCCCAATAAGCCGGACACCGAGCCTTTTTCGACCAAAATATCCCTAAAAATGACATTTAAATCGCCCGAAATAGGGCTTTTGATAGTCACCGCCTCTAAAAAGATAATTAAATCAGTAAGATAGAATAATTTCATCCGCGCCAAAAAAATATTGAATAAAATTCAATTTATTCATTGTTTTTTATTATCGAAGGTGCTATATAATAGTCATAACGCGGTGACAGGAATATGTTGTGGCCTCGTTATAGAAGATGAACCCGAACGCAGTGAGACAGAAACCATGTTGAAACAAATTTTCTCCCTGACACATTTTGTAAGCGCTCCGGCCCTTGCATCGGCCCTTTTGGCTCTTTATGGCGTGGCCCTTGTCACCCATACAGTTGCAGGAATTAACATCGTCTAAGGAACCCTCCCTCCGAAGACGATACGTAATCATAACCCTCCCATTATGATTACAAACGGCCTCCCTCCAGGCCAATACAGGCTCCGATGGTCCTCCCCCATCGGAGCCATTTTTTTTGATAATTTTGGATGTCGGCGCGTGTCAGTCGGATAAGGGCCATCGCGCCCGCGCCAGTATGGCCATCGGGGCGGCGTCAATATGACCGGCGATAAAACGCTCGGCGCCGGCGCGCGCAATCATCGCCGCATTATCCGTGCACAGCGCCACCGGCGGCACAAATAGCGCAAAATTCTCGGCCTCAGCGACATCCCTCAAGGCCTGACGCAAATATTGATTGGCGGCAACCCCACCGGCGACCACCAGATTAAGCTGTGCTGCTGATGATAAATCATGGCGAAATATCTGCATGGCGCGGCGCGTTTGCGTGCTCAGACATTCCGCCACGGCGGCCTCAAAAGAGGCGGCCAAATCCGCGACTTTATTATCATTGAGCGGCGCGGCTTTTTCAGCCGCTTGGCGCAAAGCGGTTTTGAGACCGGAAAATGAAAAATCACAATTGAGCGGCAAGCCGTTTTCATCCTGGCGATTATCCGCCAAAAGCGGGCGCGGCAGGGCATAGGCGGCGCGATTGCCTTGGCGCGCGCGCTGTTCTATTTCAGGCCCGCCCGGATAGCCGAGCGACATTAATTTTGCCGCCTTATCATAAGCCTCGCCCACTGCATCATCGCGGGTTTGACCCAAGAGCGTGTAATCGCCCAGCGCGGTGACGCTCAGCAATTGGCAATGCCCGCCCGAGACCAGCAGCAGTAAATAAGGAAAGGCGACGGGGTCGCTGAGTCGCGCCGAGAGCGCATGGCCTTCGAGATGATTGACCCCGATAAAGGGTTTTTGCGCCGCCAAAGCCAACGCCTTGCCGGTGGTTAAGCCAATCAGCACACCGCCAATCAGCCCGGGGCCGGCGGTGGCGGCAATCGCATGCATATCATCAAGCGTCATATCGGCGTCTTGCAAGGCGGCGGCGACCAAAGTGTCGAGATGGCTCAAATGCGCCCGCGCCGCCAATTCCGGCACCACGCCGCCATAGGGCGCATGAGTGTCAATCTGGCTCAAAATCTGATTGGCCAAAATCCGCCCCGGGCCGGTCGGCGCGCCGTCTTTAACCGGCACTTCAACAATGGCGGCGGCGGTTTCGTCGCAGCTTGTTTCCAGCCCCAAGACATATATATGGTTTGCCGCCATCAGTTTCCTTGCTATGAGATGAGCCGTAAGGGACGGCAAGTATCATCTCTTTATATAGTGTCTTTATATAGTGTCTTATCTATAGCCCTATATAAATGACTGCACATGCGGTGCAAGTTTTGTTGCGCACACGGTAATGCAGGATAATGGGCGGGTAATGGAAACGGGTTTGGCAGAACAAGAAATTATCATCGGCACACGCGCTTCGCCTTTGGCCTTGCGTCAAAGCGAGATGGTCGCCGCGCAATTATGCGCCGCCCATGATTTGGATGAGGCGCGCATCGGCCTTGAAAAAATATCCACCAAAGGTGACCGCGCGCTGGACGGCAAATTATCCGAATTGGGTGGCAAGGGCTTGTTTACGCAAGAACTTGAAGCCGGATTATTGGACGGCTCATTAAACTTCGCCGTGCACAGCCTCAAGGATTTGCCGACCCAAGACCCGGACGGTTTGGTATTGGGCGCCATATTGGCGCGCGCCAATGCCGCCGATATGCTGGTGCCGCGACCAGACCTCAATGTGCAAGATTTATCCGACCTGCCCGAGGGCGCGCATATCGGCACCGCCTCCTTGCGCCGCCAAGCACAATTATGGCGCGCCAGACCGGATTTGAAAATCAGTGTCCTGCGCGGCAATGTCGGCACAAGGCTGGATAAATTAAGCGCCCAAAATATGCATGCCACATTGCTTGCCGCCGCCGGATTGGCGCGGCTTGATATGACACCGACAGGCGCGCTGCCTCTCGATACGGATGTAATGCTGCCCGCCGCCGGCCAAGGCGCTTTGGCGGTGCAATGCCGCGCCGATGATGAGGCGGGCTTGGCCTTGCTTGCGCCCTTGCATTGCGCCGACACGGCTGCCTGTGTGACGGCGGAGCGGGCTTTTTTAAACGCGCTTGACGGCTCGTGCCGCACCCCGATTGCCGCTTTGGCCAAGATTAAAGACGCCACACTTTATCTGCATGGCCGCCTTTTGGCCGAGGATGGCAGCGATATGGTTGAGATAAAAACCAGCGCCGCTTTGAGCACGCCTGATGCGGCGGCGCAATTGGGACGCGCAGCGGGCGAGGCCTTGGCCCGCCAAGCCCCGCATTTGGTCGCCGGATAATGCGCCTTTTGGTCACCCGTCCGGCCATGGATGCGGCAGCTTTGGCCGACCTTTTGGCGGCACAAGGCCATGATGTCTTAATCTCACCGATGATTCATATTGAATTAAATGCGGTGGAGCTGCCCGATGCGACAGCGCATGGCGGGCTGGCCCTGACCAGCGCCAATGGCGTGCGCGCCCTGATGGCGCATCTGGCGCAATTACCAAACGCGCAGCGCGACGCACAAATGGCGGCATGGGCGGCGCGTCCGGCTTTTGCCGTTGGTCCGCAAACCGCAGCCGCCTTGCAGGCGGCGGGGTTTCAAAATATTCATCAGGCCGATGGCGATGTCGATGCTTTAATTGATCTCATCGTGGCAGATTATGAAGCAGATGATGCAGTAGATGATGAAGTGGATTTGCCGCTGCTGCATATTGCAGGTCGCGACCGCGCCGGTGATTTGGTGGCCGGGCTTAAAGCCCAAAACATTGCCTGCGGGCGCGCGGTTTTATATCGCGCTGAGGCGGCAGCAGGATTTTCACCCGCCGCAAAGGCGGCTTTGGGCGATGCGCAAGAGCCGGTTGAGGGGGTGGTGATTTATTCGCAACGCTCGGCCGATATTTTTTGTGCGCTTTATGCCGCCCTTGCCGATGAGCTGGCGCAGCGCGAAGCGGCGATAGCCCCCCCCACGGCTTTTTGTTTGTCTGGGGCGATTGCCGCCCAAATGCGCGCCGCCGGTTTTGAGGCCTTTGCGCCGCCGCGTCCCGATAGTGCGGCCTTGCTGGCTCTATTATCGCCTAACCGATAATGCCACGGCGCGTCCGGTCGCGGTGAATTGCAAAAGCGCGCGAATAGAAGCATAATTTTACCATGACAGCAGACCCAAAGCAGCCGTCGGAAATCATTCCGCCGGACGCCAGCGATGGTGATGCCTCCGCTTCTGCGACAGCCAATGCGGGGGCGCATTTGCGCATGCCGCATTTTATCGACCAAGCGCGTGATTGGCGTCTCTTAATATCGGCACCGCGCGCCGCCCTCGCAGCCTTAACCGAGATGATGCGCCAGGCCATTGGTGGGCTGGTTTATCGCCTGACGCTGACACTCTTGCTGGCCACGGCTCTTGGCGTGACGGGTTTTGGCATTTGGCAGGCGCGGCATATGCAATTGCCGAAATTTGACAGTTTTTGGCACAGCGTTGAAGCCGACACGATAAAAACACCCGTTAAAGAGACGGGCAATATAGAGACGGGTAATAATATAGAGACGGGCGAGACGCTCGCCGAGGGGTTGGCGACAAGGCCCGCTCAAGATATGACGGCGTTTCAGCCCAGCGGCGAGTTGAGCGATTTAAAAGAGCAGCTTTCCGATTTGCAAAAAGCCCCGCAAGATAATGTGCCGACCCCGCTTGTCCCGTCGCCTCTTTCTCAAGAG
>Ga0206677_10002572_pt1 | contig 15777 bp, 13 predicted proteins | sample M130m12015metaG_FD_155475 | JGI IMG/M metagenome (GOLD analysis project Ga0206677, IMG submission 155475) | Ammonia-oxidizing marine archaeal communities from Monterey Bay, California, United States - M1 30m 12015 | ecosystem: Environmental > Aquatic > Marine > Intertidal zone | place: USA...
AGCAGTATTCTTCAGAATTTAATCAAGAATTAGCGGATGAGTTGGACGCCCTAGACGGGGATCAGACAACTATACCGATGGTAATCGCTGATTACGCAACGCTGCGTGACCGAATCCGTGCATGTGAAAAAGAGAAGGATAATATCTAATGGGCTTTTGGGCAGACACATTCGGCGGCGGTAACAGCTTTACGGAAAGCGTAGCAAATACATTTACTCCTAATGATGGCGCATCCTATGTGGGTGGAACATTAGTTTACGATGATGATGATAATGACCCATCAAATAATGTTGTTGTGCCGTCCTCTGACATAGGCGAAGGCGGTACATATTCAGGATCAGGTAATAGTACCAGCACGAATAATTCTGATTACAGCCCTGCGTTTAATAACCCGAATGCTGAACCTGAAACGGTAACAGGTGCAGCACCATCTGGTATTAACAAGGTTCTAGGCTTCGCTTCTCCTGTTGGTGTTATTGGGGCTATAGCGGGGTGGGCTAATGGCCTTGACCCAGAAACCCAAGAAAAAGGCGTGTACGGCGGTAAGCAGGTATATGAAAATAAAGAAACAGGTATGCAGTACTCCTATAATTTTCTAGGGCTTCCTTACCAGGTAGAAGTGAACGAAACCACAGGTCAGGTACAAGACTTCTTACGCAAAGACGCATCTGGTAAATACCCTGGCGACGAAGGATATGACCAATCATCCTCTGGTTATGAGAAAATGGCCCAAGACGCCCGTGATAACGGCGACGATGATCAGGCAGACGCTATTCTCCAAGAAGCCGCCGACAACGCTACTGAGGACGATGGTAGTAACTCTACAACGTCAGGGGCAGAAACCATCATTAAGATGGCTGAAGAAGCTGGTATGGCTACCAGCAACGAACAAATACAAGCCATCCTAGATGATCCTGCGGGGTGGCTAAAGGCTAACGGTGCTTCGCTTTTAGAAAAAGTACCTAATCTTGATCCTGAGACTGCAGGAACATTGCTAGACCCTACTAACCCTAACTATTTATTAGGTGATAGTCCTACTGTTGCAGTAGCAACTACAGGTGATGCATCTACAGTTGATAGTGTAGTTAATCCTGGCGCAGAGACATATGACGCTAGTACAACCGCAGATCAGCTAGGAACAGATGCAACAACAGTAAATGCAGCCACAGGTGAAATTCGTGACGAAAACCTAGTAGACGCTGCTCAGATTGATATGACGGGCGCTGCTACGGGCGTTAATGCAGACGGTACGGTGAGTGTTACAGGCGAGGCTTTAAATGACTTTGCCACACAAAACATCAGTAACATCATTGATACGTCTACGGTTGCAGGAAAGCTGTTAGCCCAGAAGCTGGGCGAGGGTAACTACACTGATAGTAAGGCTACCATCCTAGGGCAGATGGAGATTATCTCTGCCGAATTTAAAGACAGTAACGGCAACCCTGTAATACCGCCTTGGGCACAAGCATTATCCCGTGACGTTGCAAAGACAATGGCTTTCTCTGGTATTTCTGGAACCGCCATGACGGCTGCAATGTCGAATGCGATTATGGAAGCAACCTTGGGTGTTGCAGAAAAAGAGGCCACTTTCTTCCAGACGCTAACAACAAAGAATCTGGATAACCGACAAGAAGCTATAATCAACAAAGCAGCCGTATTGGCTAAATTTGAAGTAGCTAATCTGGATGCACGTCAGGCCGCTGCGGTACAAAATGCTAAGGCATTCTTGGAAATGGACTTGGCTAACCTGACTAATGAGCAACAGGCTGAAGTTGTTAATACTCAGGCAATGGTTGATGCCATCTTTAACGATCAGTCTGCTATTAATGCCGCCCGTTTGTTTGGTGCAGAGCAAGCCAACGATATGCAGAAATATTATGACAATATGAATGCACAGATTTCGTTGCAAAACGCTGAACAAATTAATCAGATGAAGCGATTTAATACTGGTGAAATTAACGACAACCGTGAGTTTAATTCTACGCTAGAGCAGTCTCGCCAAGAGTTTTATGCAGATATGCAATACAACTTGGATCTTGCTAATGCCAAATGGAGACAAACAGTAGCCACTACAAATACAGAAATGGAATTTGAGGCGGCAACTCTAGACGTTAAAAATGCGTTTGATTTATCTACAGAATCAATGACCCGACTGTGGGATCGTGTGGACAATCTTTTGGATTATATCTTCAAGGGATGGAATGCAGAAGCTGATCGTGACGCCACTATATTGGGCGCAGAGATTAGAGCGCAAGCAGGACAAAGTAGTGGTGGTAATGGCATTATGGACGGCCTCATAACTCTAGGTGCTGCATGGATCAGTTCTGGTCGAGGGTGGCCTTCTGATAAACGATTAAAGACAGACATTCAGTATCTGAATACTGAAAAAGGCTTAAAGATTTATAGCTGGAAATGGAACAAAGAAGCCAAGCGTATAGGGGCAGATAAGTTTCCTGCTTACGGGGTTATAGCACAACAAGTTCAGAAGAAATATCCGAATGCTGTTTCTGTCGGTTCTCATGGCTATCTCACAGTTAACTACGGAGAAATCCAATGAAGTTTGAAGATGCAGTAAAGAAGTCGATTAAGGCTTTTATGAACGGTAAAATACCCGCCGCTACCAATAAATTAAGCGAAGAGGGAATATTTCATACCCCTGCATACTTCGATGAACTTGAAGAAGAAATGTTGTCAGAAGACAATGATGAGGAGATCGTAGATGAAGATGTTTGATTTCCCAATTGCTGGTGCAAACTACGCTGCAGACACCCGTAATTATCCTTGGCACAGGCCCCCTGATATCGTCAGTTACGATGAGGGTGTTGATTATTTAATTAGAAAAATGAATGAGCCAGAAGAATTAGAACTGGTTTATGCTCTTTTAAAAATTGATACGCATGTTGCTACGGTAGTAAATGCAATCCTTATGCAGGGTATTTCCCGTGGTAAGTTTTCTATAGACTTAGCTATCTTAATGGCAGGCCCACTAGCCCGTTACATTGGTATTATAGCCGACGAACAGGACATAAAATACGACATGGGCCTCAACGATGAGAACCGTGTGGTAATTACCCCTACTTCCCTAAAACTGGCGCTTGGCATCTTTGATGATGACGAAGAAGAAAATCCTGATGAAATTGTGGAAGAGGCAGTAACCAATTCAGAGGGTGGCTTAATGGCTACACCAACAGATGCAGAAACAGCCAGTGAAGAAGAACAGGCTGCAATGCTAGGTTTATCAAATGATGAAGAAGAGGAGCCTGTAGATGGGTTGGCGTGATACACAAGCGGCGGTTTCTTCGGGTAAAAAGAATTATTACAAAAACGAAGATTCATTTGGTTTAGCCTTTTCAAAGGGCGCAGACATCATTGCTAAAAGCTGGATGCAGCAAGCGGCTGATGAAAAAGAAGAAGCAAAGATTAAAGCTAAAGAGGAAAGAGCGGCACGAAGGGCTGCGGCTGAACGGCAACGTAAAGCAGAAGATAAGGCACAGAAGAATAAAAAGAATGCCCTTATCTTATCTGAAACTTTTTCTGGTACAAACAATAACCCGCAGGCGGTAAACTATTTCCAACAGCAACTTACCTTGATGGACGGAGATGTTGGTGCAGTTATGACTGCTACTCAGAATATGGTGGAAAGCGGAAGGCTGGAATTTACAACTGAAACTGAAAGCCGTGAATTACAGGGGCCGCTGCTACGGCGTAGTGATGTAGATCTGGATGTTGCTGCTGAAAGTACGGGAAATGCTTACAGGGAGGCTCAAGATAGAGGGGATAATGAGGCGGCAGATCGAATTGCACAACAGTCTTCCGATTTAGTCTCTGCAGGAACAGGTAGTCAGACACCTGATAAAAGCCCGATGGAAGCAGGAATGGAAAAGCAGATGGATGCTATTCTTGGCCCTGAAGGGGAGAATGATGCTTCCCTTGAACCCGTAGAAATAGAGAAGCGGGGAATTAAAATCACGCCATTCGGGGAAACCCCTGCTAAACTCGACTACACAAGATTAAAAACCCTAGAAGATATTGAGTTATATAAAGATGAACTCAAGGGCGACAATGTTACCTTAGATGCGGATCTCTTAAAAATACTAGAAGACAGAGAAGCACTGCTTAAAGGAAGAAGTTTAAAAGCCACCATTAATTCTCTTGCTGGTGATTTAGATGCTGCAAAAAACCAGCTTCAGACCGCAGAGTTATTAAAGGAAACGAATACAGACGAATACGTTGCTATTAAAGCACTTGTAGATGCTGAAGAGAAAAACCTTAAACCGTGGGAAACTATCGTAGAGCCTGACTCTTTTGTAGGATTGGATAAAGCTGCTTTGGAACAGAAGCGGCGGGTTGCTAAATCTTTGGGCGCTAAAGATGATGACCTAAAGATTATTGATGCAGAAATAACGGCATTAAAGGAAATCAAGGAACCAATCGAGTGGAGTACAATTACTAAAGATAACTTTGAAGGTGAAGCCAAAGAACTTGAAGATGCTGGTGATGCCGATGGTGCTAAACAAGTTAGAGAATACGGCAAGGCAATGTCTGCAGATAAGCCTCTAAGTATAGTCGAACTTGGTAAGCTGGATAGTGTTGTCCTTGATGCCTTATCTTCTACGGTTACCGATGCGGATTATAAATCAAGAATTGATGATATACGGGTACGCAAATCTGCCCAAGCAACGGAAGAAACCATAGATAACTTTGACATTATGAAGTACAATAAGGCTGATGCTTCCGTTCTCCAAACAGCCATAGATTCCGCAGAACCAGGGCCAATTAAAGTACAACTTGAGGCTCTAAAGAAACACCGTGAAAATAACCCAGATAACATTGAATTGGATATGTCGGCTGGTTTCTTAATGACTACTTATACGGTGGATGGCGAAACACTTGTAGCAACAACCGCCCCAACCAAAAATGGTCAGCTATATGACATAGATCGACGAAAAATAATCCCTGCAGATGCCAACCCACAGAGTAAAAATGTTAAAATGCTTGGGGCACAGGCAACACTTCTTACACAGATGAATGATAAGGAACTTGTACCGCTTACCGAAAGCCGCCGTGAAATGGCTTATATGCTAGAGTCAGCCCAGCGCCTAGAAAAGTTTGTTGATCCTGCACAGGGCGGTAAGCCCGAAATATTAACTACGGTGGGCGGGGATGTAACCCGTGGAATTGACCGATTAGGTAATGAGTATAACGCTTTGAATAAACTGTTCTTAGGTGGGGCCAGTGAAGCTGAAGTATTTTCTTACATTGATACATCACTAGGTAACTTAGGGGAAACCGCAAGTATCGCTTCACAGTTCCAATCAGAGGTTCTCAAGTTTGCATATTTGTATGCAACCGTTTCTCTGGAACAGCGTGGCGCAGGACTATCTAACACTGACTTTGCTAATGCTCTGAGAATTGTAAAGGCAGGATCAGATTACACAACCTTTAGTGGCAATCTTCGTGCAAGAGCAAAAGAAGGTATTGGTAAAGTAGAAGGCCGTGTCAGCGATATTACTGATACAAGCGCATATATTAAGCTTCTAGATCAACTAGACCCATCAGGTAACTTGAGTAGTGGATATAAAACCTCTGCCCAAGATTATCTAACAAACCGTGGTCTAGGGGATATGTATACTTACGCAAATTCTGAAGTAACTGCACCTGTACCAGACCCAACTAAAACTGTGCCTAAAAACAAGCCACCGGGTCAAAAGGTAAGTGAATATAAGGCCTCAGATACCTTTGCTGCAGATAAACAAACATATAATGAACAGTCACCAGAAAATCAGAAAAAATGGGCAGAACTTATGTCAATCACGCATGGCATAGATGTCAGGCTTATTATAAAGGCATACGGCGGGGGAAGTAATTAATATGGCTAACTTAACCCAAGAGCAGTTAGATTTTCTTGAAGAAAATAATATTGATATTACGGGAACTTCCTTAGAGAATTCAAATGAAGAGGAAGAAGAAACTTCCTCGCCCGTAAATCCTGACGTACAAAAGTTTTTAGATGACAACCCAGACCTTGATGTAACTGGAACATCTTTAGACCCTCTGCGTATTCAAGGCGGCACTGCGGAAGAGTGGCAGGCAGAAGTAGAGAAGTATATTCCAAAAGAAACCGCCGTAACCGATGAAGTGGAAATGCGTGATGATTTCACCTATCAAAATCTCTACGGCGAATACACTAACCCTGAAGGTGAACTGGTAGAAAAGCCAGATTACGGTGCTTGGGATGCTATTGGGGCTGCATGGCAAGATAAATTTAATACAACAGGCGAAAAGAAACCTAAACAGGTTCTTCGTGATGACTATAAAGACTGGTCTGCCGCAGCTAGAGATCTGTATGAAGGCAATACGTTCTATGAGGAAGACGGGAAGAAAATATACGATAGATATGTTCCCGTTATGGATGAAAACGGTGAAGTCGTAGAATATAAATACGAAAAGGTTTTAATCCCTGACCCGTTAATGGATCAAAGTGGTTTTAATCGTATAGTAGATCAGGCTGGACGTAATATTTACCAAGAACTTGGTGGACTATTTACTGAAGCCGCTATCATGGGCGACAGTGAATTTGCTGAAAGCCGTGCCGATATGGATCTTTCTGGCGGCGAAGAAATAGGCGCTACTATCTTATCTATTGCCGCTCCTACGCTACCCGTTGCTAAAGCATTCAAGTATGGCGGCAAGTTTATTAAATCGCTGAAAGGCGGGGAAGAGGCAGGGTCTGTAGGAGTATATGGCACTGTTCTAGCTGAAGGTTTAGCAGGGGCTATTACAGAAACCGTCATGTCTGGTGAAGGCGATGAGGGGATGTTTATAAAAGGGTCACGGGTTCAGGAACTTATTCCTCAGTTAAATGAAGCCCAATCTGAAAACATTGCTATGTTTGTAGATGGCCTTGCTCTTAATGGTATTATGGATGGGGTTTTGTCTCTTACAGGCCGCATGGCGGGCTATGGATACAATAGACTTGCAAGTTCAGGAAAGCTTGGTGCTAAAAAACAATTAAAAGCAGCGGTAACCGATGGCACGGTTCTTGAAGTTGCAAAATACCTAGACCCAGAAATTGTAGACCTTTCACCTACAGAAATAAAAATGCGTCTTCATTCACTTGCAGATAAGCTTAATAATAATACCACCATTAAGCTTGCACTTGGAGACTTTGAGGGCGAGATAGCCAACGATTCAGTTAATGCATTAATGATGTCTGCGGATGCGTATATCAGAGAGACACGGGCAGGTTTAAAAGACACACTTTCTGCCGCTGAATTTGAAGAAATGGTAGAAAAAGAAGCAGCCCGAATGTCTACGGCGATGATTGGTTTATTTAGAAGCCAACAGAGCAATCCAGGGGTAGCTGCCACTGTCGATGCGGTTCCTGAACAAATAGGTACTTTTATTAACGAAGCTGCAGACCAAGGATTAGGCGGTAGGACTTTAGATGAGGCGGCACAGGACACTGCCACTGCCTTAGTAAAGGGTTCAGATGAGCAGGTATCTGCCATCAACAATCAAATAGATGGTGTTTCTGCTCAGACAGATGAAATCTTGGCTTCACAGGCCACTGTCTTACAGGATAATCCAATTGTTCAGGATGTTCTGGGGGATGTTACGGGATCTGCAGGTTTATTAAATACAAACAATAATGAAATGCGACAGGCATTAACCGAAATGGTTAGTGGGCCTGTGTATGATCAGTTTGTTAAAACTATGGATGCAGTGGACGCTGGCTATAGAGCATTACCTGAAGCACCTATCGATGCAGAACTTCTTAAATCTAAGCTTGATGATGTTGTACAGGCTGCAAATGATTTTGACGATAGTGGATCAGGGGCAGCGACTGTCTTGCGGGATATGTTCGACGGGTTTGCTCCACAAAAGATAGGAACCGCTACAGACCCAATGCCAATAGCTGGTGAAGCGGCTTCTTCTGCAATAATGGAAACACCAGAACAAGTAATAGAACGCATTAGTGAAAACGTCACCTTCTCTGATCTTTACGATATCAAAGCAAAGCTGGCGGGTGTAATTGATAGCTATCGTGATAATCCTAGAATACAACAGCGACTTATAGAATTCAGAAATCACATTACAGACTCAGAATCTGGTCAAATGGCATATGTGATTGATAATGCCCCAGTGGATGTATCAAAGGCATTTAGTGATGCAGACATGGCATTCAAGACAGCTAAGTCTGAATTTGCTAACTCTGAGCCTGTGCGGCGTCTGACCGACAAAATGCAGGAAATGCGTAGGTTTGATGATCCTACTAATCCTTATCCTGGACCAGTAAAACGAAATGAACCTGACGTTGTATTAGGATCAGAACAGTTTGTTGATGAGGTAATTCAAGACGGTACGGGTACTCTAATGAACCAATTAGAGTATATGACAAAAAATATCGAAAGCATTGATGACCTTAAAGGCCCTTTCCGTGACATGTTTATTTCGAAAGCGGCAAACGGGTTGCGTGATGCTATAGCAAGTGGTGCAGCGGATGGAGCAAATCCTGAAAGAGTACTACTGGATGCATTTAAGCCTGTTCGTGATCAAATACAGGCGCTGGGCGATGCAGATTTATTAAAACGTATGGAAGATGCATACGAACAGGTTCGATCCGCACATATGGGGCTTGGTGACGTAAAGGCTGCTAATGATGCACTGGTTAAAGAATTAGAGAATGCAGCACAGGTAGCACAAGAGGGTATCGTGGGGCAGCTTATTGATGTTCCTATGGGTAGAGCAGGAACCAGTGTAGGCCCCAACGCTTCTACCGTAAACTCAAGTGCAAAACAGATTATTAGAAACGTGATGGTATCTTCTAACTCAGAGAATGAGATTAGACGCCTAATGGATAAAATTGCACTACTACCAGAAACACAACAGGTAATGGCTAGGGATGCATTACAGGCGGTGGCACTAAGGGAAGTAGGCGATAGGATATTTGGCGGTTCATCTACCACCATGCGTTCTGGAACCAAAGCCCGCACAAGTGTTGCACAAGGCTCAATTAAAAAGCTTACTGCAGATGAAGCAAGTAATCTGTTTAAATCCATTAACACGGTCTTCGGCAAAGACAGTAATATGTCTGAGGCGGTAACTGACGTTGTTAATATGATGTACCAGACATCACTTCCTAGTCGTGTACGGGCTTCTCAGTCAGGCTCAGACACTATCATTAATGCGGCTAGGGATAGTAGTATTAGGGATGCGGTATCATCTGCAATTCTTCTTACTGCAGGTTACATGAACCCTACTGCCGCCATGCTGCGTAAAATTACTTCTGTTCCTGTTGCACAGGCAGAAGCATTACAAAAAGAAATAGCAGCACATACTCTTGCAGTTATTGTAACAGACCCAAAGAAATTTTCTGAACTGTTAAAAGCTACTGCGGGCGGCACAGACCCCACTGCGTTACAAAAAGCTACAACTATCGCAAAACAGATGGTAGAACAGGCCGCTGCAGGTACACGCTATGAAATTCGTGTTCAGGAAGAAGATGCATTTGGTGAGGAAGACTCTGGAGCAGTAGACAGAGATATGCTGCAGTTATTTGGTGTTATCCCATAGAAAAACCCCCAGACCTAAATCTGAGGGTTCAATCTAAAACGACTAGGAACCGACCAAGGTTCTAATCACCTACTGTTATATAAAAACTAAGCCTTGAGGTCAATCGCCTTGAGGCTTTTTCTTTTATATAGTTTGCACAAATATGGCATCTTCTTTCGGTATATCGAAGAACTTTTCGCCAAACGCAATCTTCCTGTTAGGTACATCTACTTTAGTCGCATTTAGCACCTTTTTGCGACCTATTACGGCGGCATGGGTAAGGCTATTATTGAAGACCATGAATTGTGTAGGTTTACCTAAGAACTTAGCCTTACGAACAGGAATATGAATGGTATCGTACTTAAAGTCTTTGCCATGCCAGACGGTCTTTACCTCAACTTCACAGTAAAACCTCTTACCGTCTTTTTCTACTACAAGGTCTACGTCATATTCATTGTCGTGATCCGTACAGGTGTAGCCCTGCTTAGTCCAAAACTCTTTAGCACGGCTTCTTGCGGCTTCATCATACTTGCTGAAGTCTTTCGACTGAAATGCTTTGTACATGCGTGTTCCTGTTGTAAAAATAGGCTTTGTTGAAGCCCCGATGCCACTCACGGTGGTAGTGAGACTTTGGGCGGTATTGGCATACAAACTCCCCGTCAAAGAAGGCTTGATAACCTAACTCAAACGGAGAATCTGATGTATTATGGAGCATTACCGAATTGGACATGCACCTGTCGCACATTCGTCTTCTGTTAATTCTAGAAGGCTGTTTGCACCGTCTAAATCAACAGGCCAAAGATTGTCGGAGTAGGTTTTATACTCATCATGCGTAACAACCTCTTGCGGTAAATACGCATAGCCCAGATCTTCGGCTGTTTTGGTAGGATCATTACGGTAGATAAACGAAACACCTACATAGCTATCCCAGTTTTCCATAATCCAATCGATGATGGCAGGGATTTCACCCACGTCATAGGAAATGGTTACGGAACAGTTGTGATCAACGTAATGATCCATCATCATTTTGTATCGATCTAGCTGTTTTACTGCTGTTTCGATATTAACGTATTTTCCATCAACTTCGGTGAATTTAACATCATTATAGACCACAGGAAACGTAACCAACACGCTGTCTGGCTCGAAAGGCTTTGTAACTACTTTATAGTTAGCCGCTTTAAGAACAGGAACCAACGGATCGTGCTTGGAGAAGGTTACATTGTTGAACACATACTTCCCTAAAGGTTTGTGAACCCCCTCAGTCGTATCAAATATTTTTGAGAGGCTTCCGCTTGGCTTAACGGTGCAGATATTCTGTGGGCGTGGCAACCCAAGTGTATCTGCCATGCTATTTGCGCCCGTATGGGCCTGATACTTTAGGTTTCTGAGCCTATTTGGTGATTCAGGCCCATGAAAGTCCAAAAACTTCACGATACCCGTCAATCCAACGCCGCATAGACGCAAGAACTCATTTAGTTCATGCCATGAACGCTGTAGAACCCCGTCATCTAGATTAACGCAGGTTTGGCGATAGTTTGCCCGTGCGATAACCCACATTGCACGTTCCAGAGCAGGGGTATCTGACAGGAACTTGCCTAGATCACACTCGACTAGGTTGCAAAAACTCTTATTCCCTAAAAGTATTTCAAAACATGGATTCCCGCCTTTAAAATAGGGCGCTCTACGCTTTGCAGCTTCTGCATTAACAAATCCTGGTTCGCTTCCACCAGCTTCAACCATGCGGTCAAATATGTAGGATAATTCCCACTTTGTAGGTTTAGAATGGAATACGATTGAGTTATTTGATTGCTGGCGGTGTTCGTTGTCATGTTTCCAGAAATCTTTTTTCGCCACAATGAATTCATCGATCTCTGGATCATCAATTGGCATCAGAGCAATCTCAGCACTTCGACGTGATGATAGTGTAGTGCCTAGGTGATTAAGTATGTCTAGGATATCTATGCGAGTGAGAAGTTTACCTGCACGTTTATTGAGGATGCCGCATATCTTAACGAAGGCAACGGATATTGTATCATCACCCGACGAAATCCAGCCGTAACCTTTTAGGCGTTCACCCGCAGGACGTATTTCTGAGAAGTCTAAAATTAGAGTATCAATCGGCTTTTTAAGCGCCAGCACTTTACCTATGCTTTTAGCCCACGCCTCTGCGCTATCACCCACAGTTATTTGATGTACTTTTTTTCCATCATCACTGATGTATGTTTTTTCTTGATTGCCCTCAATGCCACGCTCTGTTCGGGTGGATCTAATAACCTCAACCTCTACAGGCTTTGCAAACCCGTTAAGTGTGCCCCGGACAGGCTCAAAGCCTACTCCACAGCCCTGTAGGAGAAGCCAGAACTGATCCACAATATCATGCACGGTTTCAGATCGCCCAAAGCTGCAATTAAACTGCGATGCCTCACGGTTCTTGGCTACGTCTGTACCACCTAACCAAAGGGTGCGTCCTGATACGGTAGCCTGTCGGTTGACCATGAGGTCACGAAGTTCTTCAAGTTCTGAAAGTTCAGATTCAACTAGGGTGCTACCTTTAGCACGTTCCCACAGCCACTTCTGGTGGTCAATCACACGGTCAACTGTCTGCTCCCATGTCTCAAATATCGTACCTTCATCATTCAAAGGGCGGTTATATGTGCGGCGTGTAATTACATTGGCACGGGTTGAAAAGGTTTGTTGGTTACTGCTCATTGTGGCTCCCGATTTCTTGTACTGTTTTTGGTTTTAAATAAGAGGAACAGCCTTTGGACTGATCCGATGTTATGATGGGTAAACCCGCATCTTTGGCGTCCTGTGATACGCCTGTGTCGAAGTAGAGGTGGCAGATCATGTTTGTGCAGTCACACTCACAGAAGGTCTGATCCCTGTACGATTTCACCTGTGATCACCGCTGCCTGAGATAACCCCACGGGCCATGCGACTGTTAAGTTTATCCAGATTGCCCTGGGCAATATCCTCAAGGCCAAAGCCAAGGTCTGTAGCAAGCAGGGCTACATACCATTGCACATCACCTAGTTCCGCAGCCATAGCGGCCCGAAATTCTGGGGTAATATGACCGTTGCTATCTCTAAGCAGTTTTTTGTACTTGCCACATAGTTCTCCCGCCTCAGAGCAAAGGCCAAGGAGCGGATAAACGATGGTATCAGCATCATCATAAATGGCAGTCTTTCCCGCCTGTGTTTGATAGTCTTGCATGTTCATAGATGCTCTCCCCGCTTATGCATTTCGATTAAATCTTCGATGAAAAACTTCATCTTGTTCAGGTCATATAGCGTGTCTGTTCCCTGCTTTTCGCCCAGCCTGTAGCAAGCCTTAAAGATGTCACCACGGCTCTTAGACATTGCCTTGTGGCTAATCAGATGCCGCAGTTCTTTGGCGTGTTCAGGGATCTGATAATATGAAGTAGACAGCCCATCTGATGCCACCTTCTTGCGGTCATGGGTGATGTCGTAGGTAGGGTTTGGATCTTCGTTAAGATCATACCAAGTGTCATCCATCCCCATTAGTTTGGCCTATGTTTGCCGTTGATGGGGATGATCTTGGCGTCTTGAAGTTTCTCTACAAGTTCTTCATCAGGCTCAAATTCTAGATCGCTTTCTTCGTACTTATCTAGGATTGCCATGATGTTACCTATAGACGCTAACAGGTTACCGCCTGCATAGGCATTGAACTCTAAGCCTTTAAGTAACAGGGCCAGAAAGGTGTTTTCATCTTCTGTCTGTTCGTCTGTAAGGTTGGAATACGCATCAACAACAGGCAGGCCTTCATCGTCCAAAGATACAACCAAGGAGACTGAATTTTTGGGAAGATACTTAGAATTCATTTTTTATTCCTTTTTGCCAATTTGAAAAAGTGATCTGCATCCACAACCGCCAACGGCTTCTTCTGGTCAGCCTTAATAATTGCTAGCGGAGTAGCGCCCTTGGGGCAGTTGCTGATGGCCTGTTCCATCACTTTATAAATCGCATTACTTTTATTGTTTTTGCATTCCACTGAGTACGGAAAGCAGCGTCTTGCGGCGGGTGAGAACAACAGGTCTTCTCCAGAGGCCCCCATGCTTGTAGAGCGGATGTCTCCGTCTTCTAACTTAGGGAAAGTGGAGTAGAGCCTGTCTCTCACCCATTGCTGCAGGCGGCGACCTTTTGCTTTCGCAGACTGCGGGGTTATTGCCATTTAAAGTTCCACACCCTCATACTGGACATACCAGTTTTTCTTAGGCTCTTTGGCCTTTGACATGGGCTGTGGAAGTAGCTTGGCCTTGGGCCAGCATGACTTTTTAAAGTCGCACCAGCTACAAGATGCAGGAAGCTTTTTAGAGCCTGTGTATTTCTTATTAAAGAAATCATCGACAGGCTCAAAACACCTATCAAACGACCAATCTTCTTTAAGAGCAGTGGCCTTCATCTGCATTTCCTGCAGGACTGTATCCTTCTCATCTTTAGAGAAGTCAGCATCCATCACCAGAACCTGCCCAGTGCTTTTGCATACTACAATCCAGCCGCCAGCCTTCTTGCTTTTGGCTTCTGAATAACCAACTAGCTGACCAACGTAACCAAAGTCATCGTTAGCTTTTAAAGCAGGTAACCCCATCTTCCACTTGCGCTCAAAGGCAAAGGGAGAACATGTTTTGATGTCATAGACTTTATTGTCTATCTCAACATCATCTTCGCCTTTAACGGTTGTACCTTCTAACTCCAGTACCACCTTATCTTTACTACCTGTGATGTTGGCTTTGGCGATTTTAAGGATCACATCCATTATGCATTCAACAGCATCACCGTGCAGCATCCGCATAATGAAGTTGTAGTCTTTGCGTTCCTTTTTAGCGCCGCTTTTAGCCATCTGTAGCTGGCACAAGGGTTTACCAATGTTGGACATGCGAAGACGAAAGTCTTCATCCTCACGCTTGGCAAACTGTCGGCGCAAGGCATCTTTGAATGCCTCACCCGCATCTTCGATCCAGCTATCATCAATATCAAGCGTATCGCCTTCATTGTTAGATAGCTGGTCTAAGACCTTGTGTATGTCAGCCTGCAGGCTCATGCTACATCTTCAAAGTCATCGTCAAGGCTTTCGCCCAAAGCTTTAATGGCCTTGGTGTCGATGCTGCCCTGCTTCATCTTCGCAAAATGTTCTTTATCGATGTATTTGTTTTCGTCACGAATGGTTTGTGCAAAAACCTTCATTGTTTCAAACGCATCACGATCAAGGGCAAGCTTGTTGTTAAGAAGCGGCTTCCAGTGGATCTTAAAGAATACGGTTTCACCAACCTTCATCCGTTCAGTAGACATTTCAGATTGGTAGTCGTGAAGATTTGCGTGTTTGGGCAAAAGCTTCATATATTCATTAAAAAACCCGCCGTAATTCGTACTGCCTTTACCAAAGTAAATGGCTGGTTGGTTTTCAATCTTAACAGGCGAACCGTCTAGTGTGTGACCGTCCATTGTGACCAAGCCACGAACCACACGCCGTTGGCAGTCTTTATATTTCTGCCGTAATTCTTTATCTTCCGCACGAACTTCCCATTCAGGCATTCCACACGCTATACCGCCTGCCGTATCACGGGCTTCATCCCGCAAATTATTACATACCAGTGATTTGGTAAGCTTATCATCTTCCCACAAATAATACTGAATGTGGGCCATCAGAGGCCTGAATAAAGGCTTCTTTGCGTAGACAATTCCTTCGGGCATATGAAGCCGAAACTCGCCACGGGGCATTACGTTTCCATCATCATCATCTGGTGAATGCTGGTGATCAAATTTTGGTACACGAATAAGACCGTCACCAGAATCCCCGCTACTTGCGGAGCCTAAAATGTCGGAAAATTGCTCTAACTCAATGCTATCAACTGTTGTTATATCGTTCATCTAAGAACCTTTCTTTATTGGAAGTTATATTGTGGCACAACTAAGTGGCACAAGTCAATCATATTCGACTTGATCTAGCCAGTTTTTGCCGCCTGATATTTCGATTTCTAAGGGTAGAGCGAAGGTGTAATTCCAACGCTGTTCAGCCTCTTTGGTTACGTCCACCATAGCCCATGTCAGGGCTTCTTTGACTTTCTCAAGTTCGCCCGGATAGACATCTGAGACAATTGAATCATGCACAGTGAGTATCAGTTTAGAACGCAGATTGAGTTCTCTGAACTTACGAAGCGCACGAACACAGGACAGTAGCATCAAATCTGCGGCAGAGGACTGC
>Ga0206677_10002573_pt1 | contig 15777 bp, 15 predicted proteins | sample M130m12015metaG_FD_155475 | JGI IMG/M metagenome (GOLD analysis project Ga0206677, IMG submission 155475) | Ammonia-oxidizing marine archaeal communities from Monterey Bay, California, United States - M1 30m 12015 | ecosystem: Environmental > Aquatic > Marine > Intertidal zone | place: USA...
TTAGGAGATATAATTGATTCTTTTTTATCTAAATTCTCAGACTATTCTATCGACTTTGTTAGTTCGCATGGGCATACCGTTTTGCATGAACCTCAAAATGGGATAACCTATCAAATTGGGAATCTGCCTAGCTTGGCAAAGCAGCTTCAGCGAAAGCTTATTTGTGATTTTAGGACAGCTGATGTTGCCCTTAAAGGGCAAGGGGCACCCTTGGTTCCGGGAGCAGAAATCCATTTATTTAGCAACTATGATGCTTGTGTGAATTTGGGCGGTTTTGCGAATATCTCTCACTTGAGCGGACCAAAGCAAAGCGCATATGATATTTGTGGAGTCAATGTTGTAATGAACTCCTTGGCAAATAAAGTAGATTTAGACTTTGATCGGGATGGTGAGCTGGCACGCGCTGGAAATAACATTCCAGCTTTTTTATCGGCACTCAATGCTCTTCCTTTTTATCGTGAACCTTCACCCAAGTCATTGGGTATAGAGTGGGTTAATACAAACCTGTTTCCTTTGCTAAACGCTTTTGAAGTCCATAAAGTTGAAGACTTATTACATACTTACAGCCAGCATATTGCCACAGAGATCGTGCGTAATTTGCCCAAAGAAGGGCGGGTCCTGTTCAGTGGCGGTGGGACGTTCAATCGTTATTTGATGGAGCAAATCGAACAGTTGTCTAGTGCTCAGATAGTGCTCCCTAAAGCCTCCATCATAGAATACAAGGAAGCCATTGCTTTTGCTTTTTTGGGGGTTTTACGTCACTTAAATCAGCCCAACTGTCTTTCGCTATTCACGGGTAGCAGCAAGGATCATAGTAGTGGAAATATTTTCTACCCATAGAAAGTTTGAGTTTATGATTAAATCCCTATTTTCGTTTTTCTAATCATAAGATGCATCTGGAAAGCATCTGAAATCTTGAATTGAATGGAACTACTATTAATTGCAATATTTGTGCTGGGATACCTTGCCATCACGCTAGAACATACCTTAAAAATTGATAAACTCATCCCTGCTTTGGCAATGATGGCCTTATTGTGGGCGATCATAGCGTTAGCGCATTTACCTGTTTTTGACGTAGATACTGCGTTAAAGCAATTGGTTCCTTCACATATAGAGGAGATTTTATTACATCATTTAGGAAAGACAGCGGAGATCATCATTTTCTTGTTAGGGGCAATGACGATCGTAGAAATCATCGATTACTTTAATGGTTTTGCAGCAATAAAGTCGTTCATTAAAACAAAATCTAAAAAATCCTTATTGTGGATTTTTGCAGTGTTAGCCTTTATCCTTTCTGCCATTATCGATAATTTAACGGCTACCATCGTTTTGATTACCATACTACAAAAAGTAATTTTAGATCGTGATACACGTTTGTGGTTTGCGGGTCTAATTATCGTATCTGCCAATGCTGGTGGTGCATGGTCACCAATTGGAGACGTGACCACAACAATGCTTTGGATTGGAAATAAGGTAACCACAGGAAAGTTGATTGCTTATTTATTGATACCTTCTATTGTATGTGTGGTTGTACCTGTCTTTGTTGCGTCACTTTTACCGGCTTTTAAAGGAGAAATCCCTACAGTAGAAGATCAGGAAGAAGATCCTATTCATCCAAGAGGTGCTGCTATGTTGTATTTGGGTCTATCGGCAATAGTATTTGTTCCGGTATTCAAAACAGTAACCCATCTACCTCCCTATGTTGGAATGATGTTTTCTCTGGCTATTGTAGCTACTTTTGCCGAGATTTTCAGCGCAACTAAGATCAGCATTACATCGATTGACCAAGATCATGATGATGCTTCGCACAATAGTCCAGTTCACAAATCACTTTCAAAAATCGAATTACCGAGTATTTTATTTTTCTTAGGAATTTTATTGGCCGTTGCGGCATTAGAATCTTTAGGAATGTTATTCGGCTTTGCAGAGAGTTTAAACACAGCTATTCCCAATACGGATATTGTGATCATGTTGCTGGGAATTGGTTCAGCAGTAATCGATAATGTTCCACTGGTAGCAGCATCAATGGGAATGTTTTCTCAGGGTACAGATGATCCCTTATGGCATTTTATTGCCTTTTCTGCTGGAACAGGTGGAAGTATGTTGATCATAGGCTCAGCCGCAGGAGTTGTAGCAATGGGGATGGAAAAAATAGACTTCTTTTGGTATTTGAAAAAGATTTCTTGGTTAGCATTCCTCGGCTTTTTTGCAGGTTCCATTACCTTTATGCTTCTACGCGGATATATCGCCTAAATCGGATAATTTATTCGGTTTTCATTCGTTCTAAATTAAAAAGGAAATACTATGATCCGAATTGTGTCTATTTTATTTGTTCAGGAGAATCCACTGCAGCTTAAAAAAACCTTGTCTTTGATCGAGTTGATTAGGGATGGAGGCCTAGGTGGCCAAGTCATTATTGGTCTACTATTTGTCTTGCTTTTGATGGCTATCTATATCTACTTTGAGCGCTGGTTTGCCATTCGAGCAGCAAACAAAATAGACAAGAATTTTATGGATCAAATTCGGCTTTATGTGGGGCAAGGAAAAATTGAGGCTGCACAAGCCCTCTGCATCAAAGAAAATTTGCCTGTTGCTCGCTTGATAGCCAAGGGAATCTCTCGCATTGGTCGTCCCTTAGATGATATTAATACAACCATAGAAAATGCAGGTCGATTAGAGGTTTATAAACTCGAAAAAAATGTCAGTGTCCTAGCAACCATTGCTGGTGCAGCTCCCATGATCGGGTTCTTGGGAACTGTGATTGGAATGATATTATCCATTTTTGAAATATCCAATGCTGGAGGGAATATTGACATGAAACTACTCTCAGATGGTTTGTATACGGCAATGACAACAACTGTTGCCGGATTGATCGTAGGGATTGTCGCCTACATCACTTATAATCACATCGTGGTGAAAACCAATAAAGTGGTGTATCAAATGGAAGCTACTTCCTTTGAGTTCTTGGATCTATTAAACGAACCAGCTGCTTAAATGAATTTACGCGGACGAAACAAAATATCGCCAGAATTCAACATGTCGTCTATGACGGACATAGTGTTCTTATTACTCATATTTTTTATGATTGCTTCTACGCTTGCGAAGCAGTTGGATACCATTGAGGTGAAGTTGCCTCAGGCAAAAGGGAAGACCGAAAACAGGCAGTCAATCGCTGTAACCATAAATGAGAACAATCGTTTTTTTATTGATGGGGAACGCGTCAATAAAAAAAGTATCAAATCTGAACTACTTTCGTTACTTGCACAGAAAGAAGAAAAGGTCATCATTCTGAGGGCCCAAAAAACTGTTGCTTTGGAAGAGGTGGTTTATGTAATGAATATTGCCAACGAAAATGCAATCAAGGTTGTGTTGGCCGTAGATGCTCAATAAGATGAAATACCTTAAAACTCCGCACGAACGTAAATCGGCTGTACTGACGTCAATCATTGCAGCATTATTGCTTTTATTGTTGTCTTTTGTGGGATTAAAATATTTTGACCCTCCTATCAGTTATGGGATGGAGGTAAATTTTGGAACCAGTACCCAGGGGAAGGGAAAAGTTCAGCCAACAAAGGCTTTGGCAAGTCAGCCAAAACCTATCGCTCAGCAGGCCAAGCCAGTTCCTGTACAACCAAAGGTGGAAAAGGCAGTAACCAAAGTGTTGACACAGGAGGAGACCTCTATACCTGTAGTGAAAAAGCAACCAAAAAAGCTAACCCCAAAAGCAGCGCCCCCTAAAAAAGTAACTCCCAAAAAGCAGGAAAAGAAAACACCCCCTTCACCCCCTAAACCCACCGTTGCAGCTTCGACTAAAAATATTTTGTCCAAAATGTTGAACACCAAAAAAAGTGAGGGTGAAGAAAAGTCTGGAGAAGGGAACGGTACAGTGGAAGGAGATAAAGGTAAAGTTGAGGGAAATCCATATGCCAGTAGTTACTATAGCAAAGCAGGATTGGGCGGAAATGGTAAAGGATTTGGATTGAATGGACGTAATTTACAGTCCAATGGTACTGTGACCCAAGAGTGCAATGAAGAGGGGGTTGTAGTGGTCCGAATAACCGTGAATCAACAGGGGCAAGTATTGACAGCTGAGCCAGGCGTCAAAGGAAGTACAAATGTGCATCCCTGCTTGTTGGATCCTGCAAAGAAAACAGCTTTTTTACATCAATGGTTTCCAGATAAGAATGCCCCAGCGACTCAAACGGGCTTTGTTGTAGTCAATTTTAAATTAAGTGAGTGATGAATAGTTTTGAAGAAGTCACGCAATGGCTATTCACTCAACTTCCTGTTTTTCAGCAACAAGGTGCCTCGGCCTATAAGCCGGGTCTCGATAAGATGCGTGCATTTGCAAAAATATTAGGAGAGCCACATACTAAGTTTCCCTCCATACACGTAGCCGGAACTAACGGAAAAGGATCTACCTCCCATATGATTGCTGCAGTGATGCAAGAAAAAGGTTACACAGTAGGGCTGTATACATCGCCGCATTTGGTGCGTTTTTCAGAACGAATTCGCATTAATGGGGTTGAGGTAGAGGAAGGTTTTGTCATTGATTTTGTTAGACAACATCAAGCTTATTTCGTAGCAGAGCAGCTGTCTTTTTTTGAGATAACCGTAGGTATGGCTTTCGCCTATTTCGCTTCACAAAAAGTGGATTATGCGATTATCGAAGTCGGACTAGGTGGTCGTTTGGATGCAACAAATATTATCACTCCAATGATATCGGTTATTACCAATATTGGGCTAGATCACACAGAGTTTTTGGGAACTAGTCTAGAGGAAATTGCCACAGAAAAAGCAGGAATCATAAAAAACGGAGTAGCTGTTGTGATCGGTAAAAAGCAACTAGAAACCGAGAAGGTGTTCAGGTCAATTGCGAAAGAGCGAGAAGCACCGATTTACTTTGCAGAGGACTACAGTATGCCACAACTTGACCTAGATCTGTTGGGCAGTTATCAAGAAGAGAATAAATTAACTGCCTATGTTGCCTTACAGCAATTAATGGGAAATCAATTAGAGGGCGATTCGCTTGGAGGCTTTTCAAAGGTGGTTCAACTTACAGGTTTAAGGGGGCGATGGGAGTCCATAGGAAGTAAGCCAGTGGTGATTGCCGATGTTACGCATAATAAAGAAGGTTTTATTCAAGCGATTCCTCAGCTGATGGGGATGAAAAAAGCAGGCTTGCACATTGTTTTAGGCTTCGTTCAGGGGAAGGCTATTGAAGAAATTTTTGCTCTTTTACCTACATCAGCCAGCTATTACTTGTGTTCACCTGCCATATCGAGGGCTATTCCAGTAAATAAAATTTCAGCGATCGCAAAAGATAGTGGGCTAATATACTTCACTTATTCTTCTGTAAAAGAAGCGATTAATGCCGCTAAAGTTGCTGCCGAAGTTGAGGATGTGATCTATGTAGGGGGCAGTACTTTTGTTGTTGCAGAAATTCTTTCATAAAGCGCTTTGTTATACATAAAAAGTGCGTTATATTTGCACCCGCAAGGGCGCTTAGCTCAGTTGGTTCAGAGCACCTCGTTTACACCGAGGGGGTCGGGGGTTCGAATCCCTCAGCGCCCACCATATAAACCTCACTTTTTTAAGTGGGGTTTTTTGTTTCTATCTTCCCAAAGAAATTCAAGACAAGTATTGTTATTCCGAATACTAATTCGAGGATGAAGATTAGATTAAATTCATTTTTCTCATGGAGATTGACAAACCACTTATGGGAATTAAGACACCATAGAATACCAAAAGACTTTTCGGTAATTGGCTTTTTTCTCCTCGGCTACCTTCATTATACAAATAACACTAAAATTGATTAGCGCGACAACGGCTAATACGCTCATAAAAATTACTACTCCTTTTTCCATGAGATAGATTTTTTGCTAAAGTTAGGGTACAAAAAAAGGCGCTTTAAGCGCCTTTTTTAAATTGTACGAAGGAATTACAAAGCGTTAATGAGGGAAGTAATTTTTTCTTTTTCCTCTTCTGCTAATGCACCGTCGACGAGAATACGTCCACTGTATTCATCCGTGATGATTTTCTGGCGAGAAGCAATCTCCATTTGTACCTGTGGAGGGATAGTGAAAAAAGATCCACCAGAAGCACCGCGTTCTACAGCAACTACGGCCAATCCATTCTTTACACTCCCACGTATTCTTTGGTAAGCTTTGATCAAGCGCTCCTCGATTTTAGCAGCATATTTTTCAGACTGCTCTAGCAAAAGATTTTCTTCCTTTTGCGTTTCATTCATGATCTCATCCAACTCGCTTTTCTTGGCATCAAGGTGTTTTTGCTTGTCTTCCATTTGCCCCCCTAGGGTAGTGATGGTTTCGTTTTTGAGTTCAGTTTTTGCTTTGATCTCTCTGATTTTCTTTTCAGCGAGTTCAATTTCTAATTTTTGGAATTCTTCTTCCTTAACAATCGAATTGTATTCACGATTATTTCGAACATTGTTCAGTTTGTCAGCATATTTGACAATCAATTCTTTGGCTTGTTCGATATTATTTTTGTGTTCTTTGATCGCAACATCAAACTCAGCAAGATCGCTTTTGAGTTTTTCCATTTTGACATTCATTCCCTGAATTTCATTGTCAAGATCTTCTACCTCTAAAGGTAGTTCTCCTCGAACATTTCTAATTTCATCTATTCTTGAATCAATTATTTGTAAGTCATAAAGCGCTCTTAGCTTTTCTTCGACTGAAATCTCTTTTTTCTTGGCCATAATTAGAAATACTTTACTGGATTGGTGTTAACTTTAGATAAAGTGAATGCAAAATTAGGGATTTTTTTTGTAAGAAACTCCTGGATTATTTTTTTTGTGAAGTGCTCGGTTTCATAATGACCTGCATCCACCAAAAGAAGTCCCTTCTCTGGAGTGTAGAAATCATGGTATTTAAGGTCTGCAGTGACCAGTGCATCTGCACCTTGGGCAATGGCAGCATTGATGCAGAAGCTTCCCGAACCCCCTAAGACAGCTACTTTTTTAATTTGATCTTTCTCACTAGCGCTATGTCGTATGGCAGGAACCTTAAGTGAAGTTTTTGTGTGTTCTAGAAATGTAGCCAAAGGCATGAATTTTTCTAATTCTCCAATGCTTCCCAATCCAATATCTGGATTTAAATTTTCTACTGCGATGAGTTCATAAGCAACAGATTCATAGGGGTGGCTGTCCTGAAGTGCATCAATCACTTGTTTTTTACAATGTTTAGGGACAATTACCCGAAGACTATCCTCAGTTAGTTTTGATAAAGATTCTTTCGTTCCTTGTTGAGGAGTTGAATGGTTGTCTCCTAAAAATTGACCTTCACCAGTTACCGTAAAACTACACTGACTGTAATGGCCAATGCTACCCGCTCCAGCCTTGTGTAGAGCAGCCAGAACAGCTGTTTTTTGAGCGCTTGGTACATAAGTTGTTAATTGGAACAAGGTGTTTTTCTGGGGGATTAAAATTCGTTGATTTTTTAAACCTAGTGTTTCCCCTAAAGTGTAGCTAATTCCTTTCTTATGATTGTCTAAAGCGGTATGAAGTGCATAAATAGCAATTTTGTTCTCGATGGCTTTGATGACTGTTTTTTCCACATAGTTCTTACCAGTTAAGGACTTTAGCCCTTTGAAAATTATTGGATGAAAACAAATGATCATTTGACAATTTTTACCCACGGCTTCTTCAACCACCGCCTCAGAAACATCATGGGCAATCAGAACATTTTCACAGTTTGCCTCCTTGTTTCCGACCAATAAACCTACATTATCAAAATCTTCAGCATAGCTAAGTGGAGCCCATTGTTCAAGTATATGTGTTATAGCACTAATTTTCATTTATCTCGAATTTATAGAAGATGAAATCATCTTCGAATACTTATCTTTACGAAGGTAATGATATAATTTTTATGGGCTTTTTGCGTTTTTTACTGTTTCCTTTTTCAATTCTCTACATGTATGCGACGAGTCTACGTAATTTTTTGTTTTCCATTGGTGTTTTTAAAAGTACGAGCTATGATGTGCCCTCACTAGGCATTGGCAATTTATCGATGGGTGGAACTGGTAAATCTGTTGCCATCAATTATTTCGTTACGTTATTTAAAAATCATTACCCAGTTACCATTTTGAGTAGGGGACATGGAAGGATAAGCAAAGGCTTTCAATTGGGGAATGAAAATTCAACTGCCAAAACATTGGGCGATGAGCCCTTAATGTTTTTAAAGCAACATCCAGAAATTCGTGTAGGTGTTTCCAATGACAGAAGAAAAGGGATGACTACATTATTGAATCATGATACAAATAAAGCTGATGGTATTTTTTTGTGGGATGATTGTTTTCAGCACCGATGGGTGAAGCCCTCTTTGATGATTTTATTGACTACTTACTCATCCCCTTATTCAGGGGATTTCATTCTCCCGGTAGGGAACCTTCGCGAGCTGTCTGAGGGTGCCGATCGAGCAAATATTATTATTGTAACTAAGTGCCCACGGAACCTTTCTGTTAAGCGACAAACAGAAATTCGTATGCGTTTGCAACTAAAGAAGCGCCAGCATTTATTCTTCTCTTCAATTCGTTATTCAACTTCTATTTTCGGAAAAAACAAACAGCTGCCCTTGGATGTTTTGGATAGAATTCCTTTTGTATTGGTGACAAGTATCGCCGATGCCACCCCCTTAACAGCGTATTTGAGAGGAAGGTTCGAGATTTTCGAACACCTACCATATAAAGACCATCATATTTTCTCTGACGCTGATATTTCGACTATCCAAAAACAGGCAAACGGGAGAATGATTCTTACCACACAAAAAGACTTCACAAGACTTTCACCGTTAATTGATGAAGATCTATTGTTCTATCTACCCATTGAAATGGAAATTCTAAATGAAGAAGGCGAGCAGTTAAACTCCCTTGTTAAAGAAGGAATGCAACTCGCTTAGTGAATGTGTTTGTGAGCCTTGTAGGAGGAACGGACTAAGGCACCACTTTCTACATGTCGAAAGCCAAGATCTTTTCCAATAGCTTCGTATTTAGCAAATTGATCAGGAGTAATAAACTCTTTCACCCCTAGGTGTTTTTTAGAAGGTTGTAAATACTGACCGATAGTTACCACATCAACTTCGGCCGCTCTTAGATCGTGAAGGGTTTGAATTACTTCTTCTTCTTTTTCGCCCAAGCCTAGCATAATTCCCGATTTGGTTCGGTTTACGCCTTGGTCTTTTAAGTACTTTAGGACGGCCATGCTTTGGTCATATTTGGCCTGAATACGCACTTCTCTTGTTAAGCGTCGAACGGTTTCAATGTTGTGAGAAACTACTTCTGGATGTACAGCAATAATTCTGTCTAGGTTGCGATGATCTCCTTGGAAATCTGGAATTAAGGTTTCTAAAGTAGTCGTTGGATTCATGCGACGGATAGCATTAATTGTTTCTCCCCAAATGATCGAGCCACCATCTTTGAGATCATCTCTGTCTACTGAGGTGATTACCGCATGTTTGATTTGCATTATTCTGATTGAATTGGCCACCTTTTCGGGTTCTTCCCAATCCACTGTTTCTGGGCGTCCTGTTTTTACTCCACAGAAACCACAAGAGCGTGTACAAATATTTCCTAAGATCATGAAAGTTGCCGTACCTTCTCCCCAACATTCACCCATATTAGGGCAGCTTCCAGAAGTACAAATGGTGTTAAGATTGTACTTATCTACAAGACCACGAAGTTCGGTGTATTTTTTCCCTGTAGGTAGTTTTACCCTTAACCATTTGGGTTTCTTTGTGATTGGTTGAGATTTAATTTCAGTCGACATATACGTTCTTTCTGGCACAAATATACAAACTTAAATAACCACAAAAACAAAGCTAGTAGCAAAAAGAATGAGGAATATTAAGCCAATAATGCTTAAAACCTTAAGTAGTTTTGAGGGCTGTGCATCCACAGGCATTTGTGTGCTGGTTACTAAGCGGAAATTTAGGTAGGCATAGAAGGGGGCCGTTAAGAAAGACAAGATTGTTGCGATTTGAACCAAGGTTCCCATTTCATTACGTAAAAAAGTGAATATCCCAATTGTTCCAGCAGCCAGAAGAATAATCCAAAAGCGAAAATTTAATTGTGGTAATTGAGGGAGCAAAATCGTACTCGCTTTTTCCATCGCCCTAGGAGAAGCATCTAGCGTAGTAAGTGTCGTGCTAAACATGGTTGTAAAGGCTGCAATAACGATGAATAAGTAGACAGAATCACCAAGTGTAGAAGTGTATAAATCAATCAATTGTTTGGCAAATATACCCCCTGTATTTGAAAATGTTGTTCCACTGTCAAACATTACATAGGTGCCTAATCCCATGAAACAAACCCCAAGTAAAAAGGTGATAAAATAGCCAACATTGAAGTCAAACAGTCCCTCGTTTATACTGATGTTTTTGGCTTTGTTTTTTTCCGTCATCCAGATCGATTGCCATACAGAAATGTCTAAGGGAGCGGGCATCCATCCCATAAAAGCGGCAAGAAATAAAAAGGAAGTACTGCTTGGAAGTATTTGCTCGAGCGGTATTTCTGTAGTGTTTTTAGCTCCTGCGAAAAAAACCGCAATGACAGTGCTAAAGGTGAGGATTAAAATAACGACTTTGATTAGTTTGTCGAGAAAATGGTAACTCCCTTTCCAAAGTAATGCCAAGCAAAAAAAAGTGATCAACACACTCCATATAACAAGACTTGCATTGATGCCAAAAAGGAGAGAGGCCAATGAGGCAGTGACTATGGTGACCGCTGTTTGTATGGTGAACATGGTGCCAAGGCTTAGAAAGAAGAAGAGCCACAAATAGCCTTTACCTAGTTCTGCATAACCCTCGAGTAAATTTTTATGGGTCGCTAAGGCATAACGAGAGCCAAACTGAAAGAAAGGATATTTGAAAAGATTGGTTAAAAAGAGTGCCCACAACAAACCCCAGCCAAAATCAGCTCCCGCCCGGGTTGATTGAACAAGGTGGGAAACACCAATAGCTGCCCCAGCAAAGAGAAGTCCAGGGCCAATTTTTTTAAGATTGATATCCATTATCATTAATTTTCTGGGCCAACAATTTTTTTGCCCTGAGTAGCGTAACTTTAACCGTGCTTAAAGGAAACTGAGTTTGGTCACAAATTTCTTTGTAACTCAATTCTTCAAAATAGCGGAGGCGCAACACCCGCGCATATGTAGGTTTTAATTCTTTGATTTTGTGAAGTAATTCTTTGAGGTTTTGATTTGTAATCAATAAATCCTCTGGAGAAGGGTTTTCATCTACGATGGTCTTGTAGTCGTTGTTTTCCATCGAAGTGATGTGTAGCTGACTTTCTTTATTTTCTTTTCTAAAATGGTCAATTTGCAAGTTTTTAGAGATACTAACTAACCAAGTTTTGAATTCAAAATTAGGGTTATAGCTGTCAATCTTATCAAAAGCGCGCGCTAGCGTTTTAAGGGCTAGTTCTTCTGCAAGGTGATCATTTTGAGTTTTTTTAAGCAAGTAACCATAGAGATAATCCCAAAAGGTATCGAATAGAAAAGCAAATGCACGTTGGTCATTTTGTTTTGCTTCGTCGATTGTACGTTGAATATTAATCTCATCCATTTAAACGAAGATACTCAAAAGTTAATGAATGATATGCCTAAGAACTTGTTAGCGATGGGTCTTTACATTCTTGTTCATCCGGAAGTTTTCCGCAAAAGCTACACGCTTCTCCTTCTTTGTTTAAAAATGGACTTTGACTGGCGCAGGTTCCGGCAAATTTCCCATCTTTTTTCACCAATATTTTAATGGCGATGCCTGCGAAGGCAAGTCCCAAAAGAACAATACTTATTAAGGCTAATTTCATGCAGCAAAAATAACTCATTTTTCTTAAATAAAAAACGAGGAGGTCTTTCAGTAATTTTTTAAATAAAATGCCACATATTACTTTAGTTAACCGTTTTGTGCTTAAAACCCTACCGGCTATTACATATCATAATTTTTCTGGAGATAAATAGATGAAATTTTATTCAGACATCTTTATAGGGTCCAAAAATTATCTTCAAAATATTATGAGTTTCGAAGTGCGCATAAGCAGATAAGTAGTCATTTTGATTTTCCAGACTATATACGCATCAATAATTTTGGCGAACGTAAAACGGGATGGAAAACGTATAATCCTATTAAAATAAAATTAAGTGTAACCGGAAAAATAATATTCAACTAAATGCAATAAGAAGACTTTCTTTTTACGTAAAAATTACAGTTTGTTTGTTGAACAAATGAATTGCCTACCCCATTACAATTTCATAACTAAATATAGTGTTGTGGTTTGATTGAAGGTTATGGAAAGAAAGCTTCTTTTTTTAAGACCAAAGGGTCCAGTAGATTTTGATAAAATGATAGCAAAAAATACTGGCAACAGAAAACTTTAAAAACACTCCACTCAAAAAGCCGATTAGCGATCCAAAGGCAGCTTTTAGCGCTTGTTTATCTGGCGTTTTATTTAAACGTTCTCCGAGATAAGCTCCTGCAAAAGGGCCAATGATTATGCCAAATGGACCTAAAAACATCAGTCCAACCAATAATCCCACGGTGGAGCCGATAACCCCTTTTTTTGATCCACCGAACTTTTTAGTCCCTAGTGCAGGAATGATGTAATCCAACAAAAAAACAGCAAGCGCTATGATGAAGGTTATGGTTAGAAAGTTTGTATTGTTGTCAATACGACTACTTTGATGAAGTAAAAATAAACCTATCCAACCAGTGATTGGCCCCGGGAGTACAGGAAGGAAGCTCCCTATGATTCCTAGTATTACAAAGAATAATCCCAAAAGTTCAAAAAGTAAATCCATTATAAAGTTATTTATGTTGTATTCATTATTTTAATTGAGCTAGATAACAATAAAAAGCGTAATTTTATTGATGATAATGTAATTCTCAAACCATGAAAAAAACAGTACTACTATTTCAATCGATGTTTTTCATCTCTCTGTTAACAGGTTGCGAGTATTTTTCTACTTCAACCCATACTCCTCAACAAATTAAAAAAGCGTCTACTTGGTCCGAGGAGGATCAAGGGCCAAGTTTTTCAAGCTGTCAAGACCTTTCTAGTGATGAACAGTTCTCTTGCTTTAAAGATACAATAACGCAATCTGTTAATGATGCTTTGTATGCACAAGAATTAATTTCTACCGCCGCCTTGAATGAAGAAGTGATTTTGGTTATTTTAATTGATAGTGAAGGGAATATTACACTTGATACTGTTGGAGATGATGCAGAAGTACTCAATGCGATCCCTGGTCTTTATGATGTTTTGAGTGATGCTATTTTAAGTCTTCCACAAGCAGTGCCATCTACAAAAACAAACGTGGGTGTCTCTGTAGCTGCTTCAATCGAACTTCCGATACAAGTGGTTGCTTCTCCAAGATAACTATGGCAGAACGCATCATCTTAGGGATAGACCCAGGAACAACAATTATGGGTTTTGGCTTAATAAAAGTTGAAAATAAGAAGATGCAACTAATGCAACTCAACGAATTGCAGCTTTCTAAGTACAGTGATCATTATGTTAAACTAAAACTGATTTTTGAGCGAACGATTGAGCTGATCGATAATTACCACCCAGACGAGATTGCTATTGAGGCCCCCTTTTTTGGAAAAAACGTTCAGTCAATGCTCAAACTCGGTCGCGCTCAAGGAGTAGCCATGGCAGCGGGCTTGTCAAGAGGAATACCTATAACAGAATATTCGCCTAAAAAAATCAAGATGGCGATTACAGGCAACGGTAATGCCAGTAAAGAGCAGGTAGCCAAGATGTTACAGAGTCTTTTAGGTTTTAAAACCCTACCTAAAAATCTTGATTCTACAGATGGCTTAGCAGCAGCAGTTTGCCACTTTTTCAATGCGGGGAAGGCGGACAACTCACAACAATATACCGGTTGGAAAGCTTTTGTGACCCAAAACCCTTCAAAGGTCAAGTAGCAATGAGCGCCATCTATTTTCACGTTCCATTTTGCAAGCAAGCTTGTCATTATTGTAATTTTCATTTCTCAACTTCATTGAAATATAAAGCAGAAATGATTAATGCGATGAAAGCTGAGCTTTCTATGCGTGCAGCTGAGCTACCAAAAGAATCATTGAAGAGTATTTATTTTGGTGGGGGAACTCCCTCCTTATTATCTTCAATTGAAATTGAGGGCTTACTGAATGACGTTAGTGCGCAATTCTCCCTTGATTCAAATGTGGAGATTACCCTAGAAATGAATCCAGACGATTATGCGCCTAACTACTTAAAAGAAATTAAGTTGGCTGGGGTCAACCGCCTAAGTTTGGGTGTGCAGTCTTTTCATGAAGCAGAACTCCAGTTTATGAATCGAGCGCATTCTGCTCAAGAGGCTTATTTGATGATGGAAGAAGTAAATCAAAATTTCACCAATTATTCAATGGATTTGATTTATGGAATGCCGCAAAGTAGTCTCGAATCCTGGAAAAAAAACATTGAGATAGCCTTAAGTTTTTCACCACCACATATCTCAAGCTATGTCTTAACCGTGGAGCCCAAAACCGTTTTGGAGCACAGGGTGTTTAAAGGAGAAGTTGCTTTATTGAATGAGGATATTGTCCTCGCTCAATTCAATTATTTGGTCGATCGTCTGAGTGAAAATGGGTTTGAACATTATGAGTTGTCCAGCTTTGGAAGAGCTGGTTTCCATTCAATAAATAACAGTGCGTATTGGCAAGGAAAGCCTTATTTGGGAATAGGTCCATCTGCCCACAGTTTTTTCAATAATCAACGCAGCTGGAACATAAGTAATAACAAAAAATACCTCGATGGTATAGCCCAACGAAACTTGTCCATTGAAAGAGAAACACTTTCAATTATCGACCAGTACAACGAATTTGTGATGACCGGTTTACGTACAGCCAATGGAGTGGCTCTTAGAGACATTCATACTCGTTTTGGTGAGCGCTTTGCCCATCTTTTTACACAGCAATTAGAAAAGCACTTGGTACAACAAAATCTGTTTTGGGATGGTGATACCATAAAGGTCACCAAAAAAGCTAGATTTTTAGTTGATGGAATTGCTTCTGATTTATTTCTCTTGAATCTCTAGTTTTCTGACTTGCTTAGCTCAGTAAAGTTTTTGTAAAACAATGGAATGGTTTCTATGCCCTTGTAGAAGTTAAATAAACCAAAATGTTCGTTGGGAGAATGTATTGCATCGCTATCTAATCCGAAGCCCATAAGGACACTTTTAGCTCCCAATACCTTTTCAAAAAGCGGAACGATGGGTATACTTCCTCCGTCGCGTTGAGGAAATGGGTCAACACCAAAAGAAGTTGCATAGGCCTTGTGAGCAGCTTGGTATCCAATGTTGTCAATTGGGGTAACATAAGGTTCCCCGCCATGATGGGCGATCACATCAACTTTGACACTTTTGGGGGCAATTGCTTTGAAATGTTTTTCAAAAAGTCGCCCTATCTCTTCCCAGTCTTGATTGGGAACCAATCGCATGGAAATTTTCGCATGTGCTTTACTTGCGATAACTGTTTTGGCCCCTTCGCCTGTATAGCCCCCCCAGATACCATTTACATCCAAGGTTGGGCGTATGGATTGCCTTTCTGAGGTAGAGTAGCCCTCTTCTCCATGAATGTCTCCTAGATCAATTGCTTCTATATATTCTTTAAGATCAAAAGGTGCTTTGGCCATTTCTGCACGTTCCTCGTCAGAAATAGTGACTACTTTGTCGTAAAAGCCAGGAATTGTGATTTTATTGTTTTCATCTTGCAATTCAGCGATCATTCTTGCTAATATGTT
>Ga0206677_10002575_pt1 | contig 15773 bp, 4 predicted proteins | sample M130m12015metaG_FD_155475 | JGI IMG/M metagenome (GOLD analysis project Ga0206677, IMG submission 155475) | Ammonia-oxidizing marine archaeal communities from Monterey Bay, California, United States - M1 30m 12015 | ecosystem: Environmental > Aquatic > Marine > Intertidal zone | place: USA...
TTGTTTACTATCAATTACAATAAACTGTTTGTTTTCTAGATCAATTAAGGTTTTAATAAACCCAATAGTTTCATGATCAGCTTTAAACACTCCGCCTAAGTGGTGTACAATTTGTAATTGCTCTACTCTGTTACGAATGTTACGTTTTTGGTTATTAATTGTTAAGGCATAATTACTAAACTCTAATGCCTTCTCAAGTCTTTCGTCCATAGACTACTCCTTCATATAATTATATATGTATATAATAAACTATTTATCGGCTTTTGTCAATGGTGAATTAGCTGTTATTTGAACGTGTGTAATCGTGTATATCTAAGTCTAGTGTTAATGCATTAACAAGAGCTATTACAGTATTTGCTAATGCTGTTACAAGTGCAATAATAACGGCACGTTCACTAGCTGACATTGTAACACCTCTAGCACCGTTGATAGCATCTTCTAGAGCAGCTATGTTACCATTTGTTAATGATAGATAATCATTTGTATTAAGGTTTGGTGCATAAGTTATTGTAGTATGTGATGCTGGATCTGTTCTAGTGTACTCTGCACCTGACGTTGGCGAAGTATATGTTGATCCTAACATACCTTGTGTTAAAATTGTTCCAGAATTGTATATTGCTGAATATCCATTAATATTTGACAAACCTACTGCATTAACTGCATTGTTCCACTCTGTTACAGTATCTTGAATTGCAAGTGCTAATAAGTCATTTGTATTACTAGTAGTATATCCATCATTACTAAATGTATTTACAAAGTCTGCCACTGCATTGTCTGATTGTAAAGCTGCAATTACATTGTCTCTTTCTGAATTAGAAATTAGTATGCCGCTTCCATCAGTAACTTTAACCCATCCTGTTAATGTAGGTGTTAAGTTATTGGCTGCAGTTTGTTCCATTTGTTGGAAAACACTAACACCGTCATAATTGTTTGTGTATACTGTAGGCGAAATGCTTGTATCGTTAATTAAAACATTTATTGATGCACTAGTATTAAGTATACTAAATGTTAATGTTTCAACTCCTTCAGTCAGTGAATCTGCTGAAATGTTTATCAATACTTCACCAACACCATTTGTCGTTGTAAATGATCCTGTTAGTGATGCATTATTAATATCTGCTGTTGTGATATTGTTTCCACTAATTTCATAACTAAACACTCCGTCTGCAACATTAGTAGTGTTTAATTTAATTTTAATTTGTGTTCCATCTTCTGCAACGTTGTCCGTTGACACTACACCATCTTTAATCATTGTAAGTTGATACGATGCAGGTTGTGTGGGCTGAACAGGTGCTGTATTATTTACATACGCTAATCCTGCTGTACTCCATCCACTTGCAACATCAGTTGCTTTTGCACTGTGCCAAACTGTAGGTAAGTCTGCTTCTGCAACCGTTGCTTTGTTATTTGCATAAGTTACTGTTGGTGAAGCTAACGCCGCACCAGCTTGATCATAGAATGTTATTGTTACATTTGATGCACTTGCTGTTGCAGATACATCTGTTAATGTTGCTATAATGTCTTGTGAGTATTGTCCTCTATTGATACTTACAGGTTCAACAAATACTGTTGTGTTACCTATTGTAGGTGTTATAGTAGTTGCTGGAAGTTGGAATTTTGTGCTGAAGCCCCAACGACCTTTGTTGTACCAGTTAATACCTGGATCTGTTGATGCTGTTTGTATTTCGTCTGCTATACCAGTTCCAACACCCGTTTGTGTTGCTGTAAATACTGTTTCTAAATTACTGTCTGATGCACCTACTGTTGTCCAGTCTGTGGTGCCTATAGTTTTAATTACATATTGCTTGCCAACTGTTAAGTATGCTACTGGTATGTTACGTAATGTAGTACCAACCCAATCCTTACCTCCATTAGCATCTAATTGCATGCCTGATGCAAGGTCTACTTTATTCCATGGTGTATCTTCTGTAATGATAGGAGCTGTTCTTTCATCAAATCTATATATAGTTCCACTATTAGCAGTCATGTAACTTTCATTACCATCACCACTTACTGGTGCTTGTGTTGGATTAACCCAACCTGAATATAATTTGATAGGCTGAGAAATTGCAAATGTATCATCTTCATCTTCTATTAGGTTAACTCTAACATATACGTTAAATGTTCCACCTACTTCATCTGCTTTAATTTGTAATTGAATTCTTCTACTGTTGTATTCACTATACACGTAAACATATGCATATTCGTATTCGCCTTGTGCTCCAGCAAACTTAAATACACCTGCATCTAATATAGTACTAAAGTCTTGTCCAAATGCAATACCATTGTAGAATCCTTTTGGGTTTACTGTGCTTGTAGACAATATATCATATACATTATCAGCAACTACTCTACAAGTTTCTGCACCAATTCTAATACTATCAAATTGATCAAACACTTGTCTCCATACATCATTACCTGGAGGTCCACCCGGATCCATTTCTAATTCTAATGTTAGCTCTCCGCCACTGTTAAAAAAGTGTCTAGCTTCGTTATAATCTGTAAAAGAAAACTTGTGTACAACTGATAAATCTTCGTCCCATGGTTGCGTATTGAGAGATATAAGTCTATCTTTATCCCAATCTGACCAGTCAACTACATACTTATTGTTTTGTAAATTTTCAATTTTGGATATTATATTATTGTAATGAGCAGGTGCGTTAGCTGGACTTGCTCCTCGTGTATTTAATATCTTGTCGCCTACGCCAAGTTTAATTAATAAGTTTCCTGGTAAATCACTTATATGATATTGCCCTGCATTTACTTGTGCTATTGCTTGGTTAAAAACATCAGCTGTAATTAGTTCACCAGTAATTGGTGTTGGTATTAATGTTGCTGTAGTCTGTCCCCAACCAAATCTTCTATCATCAGTTGATGAACTATGATTGGCATCGTATGCATACGATCCGCCAGCCCAAATCTCATTATAATAATTCATAAGATCTGTCATGTGTGTGGCATCAATAATGGTGCCTGTTAATACTTTGGCCGGCTTAGTGGGCATTTACTTTACTCCAACAATAACTTCGATAGTACCTGCGTCTTCGCTTGACTTGGATTCTAATGCTCTGCCTATAACATGTTTCCATGTATACTCATCAACATTTATATCCGCTGACATTCCATGTCCTTTTGTATCACTTGAGCAAATTCTATCACCCTTGTTAACTTTTCCAACAACTTTACAAGGAACTCTTCCTAGTAGTGCTACACCTACTGCAAATTTATTATCAGTTGATGTTAGTTTTGAATTCATTAATAATGCTGGATCTGTTGTTACAACTCCTAATATTTTAGGATCTTTTTGATGTTGTGTTTCTGTTACTTCTTCTGCACCAGTACCATCGCTAAACATAATTAATGTTCCTGCTTCAAACTGTTGGTCTGCTGTATACATTTCTGCAACGTCAGCATATTGTGCATGTGTTGCTGTTCCGTGAAACTTCATTGCAGATCCTACTACTGTATTAAGATTGATACCTGAGTTGATAGTTGCTGTATTACCAGCACCATTATCTAAAAAGTATTGGTGATAATCTGTTTCAGTTGGAGCTATTGCCCATGCTGTTGTATCTGAACTTGTTATAGTTACTGGAATACCATTAGCACGTGTTACATAAACTGAATGAGCTATGCCGTTTGTATCTAAAATTGAAGCAACACCTGTACCTGCGTCAATTCCTAACCACGAACCGTTGTGATAAATGTTTAATAGTGTTGTGCTTGGTTTCCACCAATGTTGACCTTCAATTGGATTAGTTGGTGCTGTCTCGCTTGCAAAATTTTCTAATAGGCTAACAGAGTTTTGTGCTATAGCTTCACCATAACCGATATAGTCTTTACCTACTAAACGCAAGCTAGTTTCCACATTGAGGGTATCATCGGCTACTGTAATTGTTGTGTTATTGTGTTTGTTAATTGTATATGCCATGTTTAAACTCCTGCTCTAATTCTTAGAGTATATATAATCTCTAATTTTCTATTTTTACTTTTTTGGATAGGATGAAAAATTAAGTGTGTTAAAAAGTTACCAGTGCCGTCAACTAAACCAATTTCGTCAAATACGAAATTGCCAGCTGTATCAAAGTCACTTGCATTATCAAGTGTTTGAGCATCTGCTGGAAATCCATAATCTAATACTGTATTGCATACTAGATCTGAATATGGTTGATTTGCTGTATCTGTTACGTAAAAGTTTGATACATTGACTTGTAAGTCTACTGGATTGTTAGCGTCTGTGTTGTCTTGGCTAGCTGTATATAATCCACCTGTAGTACCTGTTACTTGAGGTGCATTATAAGTTATAGCTCCTGTACCCGAGTCAATCGATGTACCACCATAACCTAACGCTAGTTTGCTAACAATATAACTGTTACCACCACTATTATTCACTCCACCCATTGCATGAGCTACTGCTAATGCAAAATTTTGGAAATTAATCGCGTTGTGTTTGTCGAGTAGTACTTCACCTGTATCAAAATCTTTGATTAAAACGTGACCTTCCACTGCAACTTTTGATTTTTCATTTAATGTTTTCATTATACCTATTCCTTATACACTATTTATGCCTTATGATAAAGTAGTGTTATAATTCAATACCCTTTCCTGCTGCTTGCAACTCTTGTGCTTGTGTAGAGGTAGAGCTAGCTAATATCGACTCACCTGTTGTGTTATATGCTTGTGCCGTTTGTGGATTAGCATATGTAAGTTGAGTTGTATTAACTTGTGTTACTGAATCTCCTATTGCTGTGTTTCTAGCAAATGTATTTAATACTGCACGATTTGTTATCGCTAACGTTGTTGCGTTAGTTTTGCTGTATTCAATTAGTTCTCCATTTACATACAACATACCTGTGTTAGCAAATGCTGTAGTATCTGCTACTGTTATTGTTGTATCTGTTGCATTAAGTTCTGCTGTTAATGTTGTTTCTAATGCTTCTGTTAATGCATATGCGTTAACTGTGCCTGCATTATCTTGTATATGTGCAAATGTTAATGAATCAGTTGCATGTGTATTTCCTGATGCATTTGTTTGAACTATAATGTTTAATAATTCTGTTGGAGAAAGTTCTAATGTATCGTATGCTTTCTCTGATAATAATATTTGATTACTATCAGATACTGTTAACTTCACTTCCTCTGTATCTGTTGTATGTCGTATGTTTGTAGAACTTATCTTAGTATGATATGGTTTTACATCTTCAACATAACCAATTATGTTATTTGTTTTATCTCTTGTGTACTTTTTAGTTGTTGAATCTAATGAATTTGTAAGTTCTAATTTAACATACGTTGTTTTTCTTATCCAGTTTGTTTGTGGTAAAGAACTTAGTACATGATCAACAATTATAAAGAACAGCTCGTTCATCTTATATTTGTTGTGTGCAATGAACAAGTCTTCATGCAATGCTGTTATTAATTTAATCCAATACTCGCCAACGTTTGCTTGATCAAATCTATCTGAATCCCATGCATCTGCATCCCAACCTTTGGTAGGACATAATGCATCAACATTAAGTTCAATTGTAACATTCTTTTTAAGAACTAATTCCCAAACGTTAGTAACATTATTATATGCATATAGTTCACTTCTGTCAATATTATTTGCACCTCGTTTAACAACTTTAACTACATTGTGATATGTTCTATCTACGTTAAGTAAATCATATGCACCAGGAATAATCTTTGTATGATTAAATGTGCCTGTGTATGTTTTTAATTTATAATCAATCCAGTTCCATAAGTATGTTGGAAATGATTTGTTGAATGCTGTTCGGTTCCAAGTATTATGATATTGATCATTAATCCAAATATCTTTTAGTAATCCATTTATAGCTGTAGCTGTATTTCTTCTAGCTTCGTATAAATTATTAAACCATGTTTGCCCTTCATCGAAGTTATCTCCATACTTACTAAATCTATGTAAAGTTTGATATGGAATTTTAGAAGCATTAAGATCTTGTCCTGCTAAATTATATTTCATACCTCTAACATAATATCCTGGAATGATATCTTTGTCTTTAGCAATAAGTGTCCACTCATTATGTGAGTTAACTTTGTCTGGCGCTTTGTTAATTTGTAATACTGTATTTTTATCTTCTACGTAATAGTTGATGTTATCGATAATAAATGTTTTGCTATCTAATACTGCATACCAAGCAATACCAGACTGTGTTGGATTTTCAATCATTGATGCAACATCAAATGCTGATAAAGATCTTTGATTGTTTATTGTAGTTTTATTCTTAACCCAGAAGTAGTAAACATTGTCGTATGCGTTAGTAGAGCTGTTCCAAATTTTATCAATAGTATAATAGTAATCGGTTTCATTAGTTTTGTTATCAACAACTGAATATGCTTCACCTGTTGCTATAACTCCAAACATTTCTTTGCTAGACTTAACTGCGTCTGCATAATCATCTGGTGCCACTGTAGATTGGATCCATTCCCACACAACAATTTCGCTGCCAGGATATAGTTTGCCCCACATGTCTGTTCTATAACTTACAGTACCTTGATCATAATCATAGTAACGTACTTTGCTTGTATCCCACCATCTTGTTCCTACTTGCTCAGTGCCCCATGCATTATTCTGATCAGTTGCTGTAGAATCATCAGTACTTGTATTATAAATTGCATTATCTGCAACTTCTATATATTCTAAGTTTTGCATAGCAACACCTGGGAGAACCTTTCTCATAGGATCGTATGCTTCTAACTGAACTTTTGTAGTATTGTCTGCTTGATTGTAAATTATAATATTATCAACATCATACTGAGTTGGTCTATGTGTAGTTGATCTTACAAATGTTTTGTTTGATCCTGATACTGAATATACCCATGTTCCCAATGTTGCATTGTTAAACTTTTCCCATATCAATGTGTTAGCTGGTAAATTCCAAGTTGGATCAGCTAACGCATTTGTGCTTATATTTTCGTTTGCAAATCTTGTTGTAACTAGTGGTAGTACACAAACTGCATTACCACATTTTTCAATAAATTCATCTATGTAAAAGACTTTGTTGTCTGTTCCTAGTTTAGTAACTTTGTGTATACCATCAATAGGTGGAGTAGTATCTGTATTCACTAGCATTACGTAATCGCCAACTTCAAAGCCATGTGCTTCGTTGGTTGTTACTTCTGCATCATTGCCATCTCTACTTAATGTACCTGCACATATTCCACAATCAGAACCGTCTGTACTTTTACTAAACAATGGAGTTCCTGCTTTAGGTTGTACTTGTAATACATTCCAACCATTGAACTTAGTTGCTATATTTCCCTTAGTTTCAACTTCTAATGCACTATCATCTGAAATTAATATATTAAACATTACTGGATCTTTGTCTGAAGTTAATTCACTAAAGTGTGGTGTTCCATTTTTTACTGCATTAAATTCGTTTACAACACCAGCTTCTCTAGCATTAGTTACACCGCTATCAAATCCAGCTATGTTGTTAAATGTTCCTGTACCCATATCAATACTATCTGCTTCAGACGTTATTACGATTTGGTTACTAACATAGTTAACAGCTACATCTGTGATACCTGCTGTTGTTAATGAATTTTGTATTAACACTGCCGCTTGTTGGTGCGTTGTGTCTATTGAAGTCTGTGTTGTGCTTGCATTATAGTTTGCATTTAATCCTAGTAATGCTTGAGCAGATCCACTTACTGTTAATGTTCTTTTAGTATCTGTACTTGTTAATCTTAGTGCGTTATTAAATTCGTCTGCTATTACTAACTCTAATCCGTTTGTAGCATTAATTTGTGTAACAATATCTGACAGTACTAAGTTAGCATTTTGTTGTTGAAGTTCACTAGGTGCTTGTACTGTTGCACCACTTGATGGAAATCCTAAGTCTACATTTGTTGTTGATGCAGATAATACTAAGTTATCTCCTACTGTATTTGTATTATATGATAATTCTAATAAGTCAAAACTTGTTACTAAGCTAGCAGTTACACCTGTGATACCTGCGTTGTTAATAAAATCTCTAATGTCAGTTGTTGACATTTGATTTGCAACATGTACAAGTGTTACAACAATTGCAGCTCCGACTGTTGGTGCAGTTGTAAATATAATATCTTGTCCACTCACCGAGTATGCTGTTGTTACTGAGCCGTCAACTGTTACACTTGAAATACCGTATGTATTTGGACTTAGTGTAGTTGCTAATGTAAATGTATCTTCAAGATCAACTGCTGGTGCTACTCCATTATCAACACCTGTAAAGTTTTCAATAATATCCTGTGGAGTAGTATCAAAGTCAACTAACACTCCATTAATAGTAATATTCTTTCCTGTTACATCTGTAAACTGTTTTGGTCCTGAGTTTGCTCTTATAACTGCTGGTCCAGTAACTACTGGAACTTCTTGTGACTTACTGAAGCCTACTCCAATGCCATCTATTAGTAAAGTTTCTGTTGGAGCAAATGTAGGATTAGTTGTACTTCCTACTGCTACTATATCTTGATATTCTGTTTTTGTTTGAGCAAACGTAGTTGTTGTTCCAGCTACAGTTGCAACTGTTCCACTAGGAAATGCTATTCCTGCGTTTCTAGCTTTTAATTCTATGTTTGCTGTTATTTCTGTCTTACCTGTGTAGTCAACTTGACATTCCCATAATTTACCTTCGTGTCTAACTTCGTCGCCTAGTTTATAACTTGTATAATTATTCCAAGTTGGAATAGTTGCATATGATGCACTTGAATCCCATACAGTAGATAATTGATCTGCATTAAGTATTTTATATTTTGTTTCTGTTGAAAGCGGCTCACCGCCTGTAAGTATATCAACCATACTACTACCAAAAGACTTAGTATCAAATGTTAAGTCTTTATTGTTAACAATCTTTTCCGGTAGTACATTTAATAATTCAACTGGATCAACAACTGAATCATCTAATGCAATAATCTGCGGTGATGAAGAAATATCAGAAGATGTAATTTCAAATTCAAAAGGTTCTTCAATGTCATTGTTACCTAATTCTGATTGTCTAAACATATATTGTTCGTATACTGAAATATCAGTTCCGTTTTCATTTAATATATTTGATCTACCAATTTTATCTAACGCTGTAGTTGTACCTGTATTTCCTATTAGTCCTTGATGCATCTTTGTGATTACGTTTTTGTTTAATCCCAAATCTTGTGTCCATGTTTTTTCTATGTTTCCTATTGTCAGGTCTTTTGCTTTTCCTAATGCTGAATTAAATTCATCAACATCAGTTCTATAAATGTCATCTATACTTTGTACTGCACTATCAATATTTTCAACAATATGATTATCTAGTACTAAATATCCTGGTGCTTTCTTCTCACCGTTCCAGTCTTGTGTTCGTTGTCCTTTAATTAACAATCTATTTTGTACTTTATCTTTTACATCATCAAATACATCAACACCAAGGTTAGTTTTCTTTTCAAATATAATTGCATGTTCATAATCTACTACTGCACTTGTGATGCTTCCAATAAATTCTTTATCTTTTGTTTCTATGTAAGCAACACCTTCTTTTCTATCAATACTTAGATCACTGTTGTCTAGTTTTTTATTATATATTGATAGTACGTCATTGTTACTGTATGTTAATTTATTATATTCAAGTACTGTTCCGTGTGTTGGTTTAAACGAAATCTTTCTACCTATTTGTAAAACATAAATGTCATTGTCATCAGCTGTCTTAGCCCAGCCTACAAAGTCTGCAGCCGAACTGTCTTTGTCAAATTCTAATGTGTATCCATTTGTTTCCATCCACATCCAATAGCCTCGTATAAAGTTATAAACATCTTGTATTTTTTCTACAGGTGCATTATACTCAATAACACTTGGAGTAGAAACAAATCTTTTATATCTCTTAACTGATGAGTTAGCTATTGTTAGTTCATCATATTCTAAACCTGTTGTGTTTGGTTCATAAAAATTAAATTCTTGTTTGTTGTTGCTTATACCATTAACTTTGTAACCAGCAATATCTTTAGTAATAAACAATGCACTTGCTGTTACAAGTTGTGTTGGCTTACCGGTATACATAGTAACATCAAAGTCTGCTTGACCAAATTGAAAATCACCATTAACACTGCTTTCAGCAAATACATTTAATAAATGTTTGCTAGTAAACCCACCAACTTTTTGTATTAGTTTAGTTGTTAAGTTTTTATAAAGTTGTTCATGATTTACATCTTTTTGATTTCGTTGTGCAAAGTTATATTGTGCTTGTGCTATTCCGTTTGCAACAAATGGAATTTCATTAACTTTAAAGTCTATTGTTATTGGTTGAATGTCGGTGCCAAGTTTATGTACTGCAATAGGATCGCCTGTGAAATTAATTCCACGATCAATTAAACTAACACTAGTAATTTTTCCATATGTTATTTTAAATTTAGCACGTGCTTTTGAACTTGTAAAGTCATCAATAATAATAAATTCTGAATCAGTTGTTAGTCCGCTCGGCGAGTTTGATACTGTTACTTTTGTAATAGTTTTATCATAAACTATGCCCGGTACTTTATATTTTGCTGTTGCAGTTAATTGCTTATCATAATAAGTTTGTGGTAATCCATTAATACTTTCTTTTACAAATCCTGGCTGGAAGAAACTAGTCCATGCTGTAGTTGGATTTAATTTTAGAACAGCGTCAATCATTGTTGCTTGTCCTTCTGCAGAGTTTCTCCACATATATTCTGTAGGTCCGTAATCACCAAATACAAAGTCTTGTGCCGCATCAGCTGAGTTAGGTAAACCAATTACTGTTGTTGGATCTTCCAGTACACCTGTTGTTGTTACTGGGCATCTAGTTGACCACTCCCAATTAAACCTAGCGTATTTTAAATCTTGTTCTACTGGCTGGCTTGGCTGAGATACTATACCATTTGTTAACGCATTAATTAATGCTGTACGTTTAGTTGCATCTGTCCAACTATAGTTTGCATCCCACCATGTTGGTTTGAATCCAAATCCTAGCATATGCCAAGGAGTTAAATGTGGTGTTGCTGTACCAAACAGAAGTGTGTATACTCCTTTGTAATGTCCTGGTGTTTTAAAGTTATCAAACTGTATTGTACTGTAGTTCCATGTGAACTTATCAGCTTGGTCGTATATATTAGTTTCATTTACATTTCTTATACTTGCCCATTTTGTATAAAACTTTTCTGTATAATTATTTAAAATGTTTAATGTATACCATGTACTGTGTTGCGTGTTAGGCAAGAAGTCTGTGTATGAAGCATATTGCTTTTTATCATACATTGTATCTTGTAATACAAGACCAGCGTATATTCTATTTTCCATATCTAATAATACTGCATGCACTACATCAAAGTTTGCTGATGTAATATCTGTTACGTTAGCAGTACTTGTTAAATTATATTCATAACCATCATGTGTATATAATACATTGTTACTTACAATTGGTCTATAACCTTTTGATAATCCTAGCTTAGTTAAACTTGCTGGAACAAAACTATCTGAGTCCATGTTATGATATACTACTTCTAGTTCAGTAGCAGTATTACTTAAACTTGTTAGATAAATTGTATCTCCAATCATTGTATAGTTTGTATCTTTTTGTAATATTACTTTTCCGTTTGCGTCAGTAAGATAAACATATACATGATCTCTAATATTTAAATCACCGTTGAATGTGTAATTTGTTTTATATGCTAAAACACTTGTATCAGTAATTTTTATAGTCTGCGTTACTTCAGCTTCTGCATATAACATGTTAGAAGTTTTATGTAAGTCAATAGTTCTTTTATTTTTTAATATCTCACTAATTGAATCATCTGTTATACTTTTAATATCTGTATAAGGATTAATTTGATATAATCTTTTTACTTGTGCTAGTACTCTGTTTCTAAATGAAATCCAATCTGCACCTTGTTCAACTAATGAACCAGTAACATCTATATTCTCATTTGAATAATTAATGTCGTGCATTATACTATCATGCTTACGCATATATAATGTTCCACCATAATATGGTGTATGTGTTATACTACTATAATTATTTTCTGAAAACGAGTTGCCATCAAAATTTGGATTAACATTTAATTTACTAACCCAATGTTCAAGTGTCTCGCTTATTGTAAACGTTTTTATTGATTCATTATGTACATTGTGTTCCATAACTTCTGGGTAGCTAATTGTTGTAGCTGTTTTATTTTCATTGCTTCTAAAACTAAAATCAATTATATCATTTTCTTTAAATGCAAATTCACTTATTACAATATTATTATTGTTTATTGTAATGTACGAATCGTTAATTTTATTTCCGTTATTTGTTATTGAATAATTTAAATCATCTTGATTATCAATTGAAGTAATCATTGATAATACTTTACCTTCAACAACAATACTAACATTGTCAGTAGTTAATGAAAACTCAACAACATTGTTTGCATCTTTTTCAATTACCAATCCGCCAACAGTCTGTGAACTTGTAGTTGGCGTAACTTGAATGTTACCTGGAAGGAAATATTGTATAGTTTCAGTTGTTAAGTTATGTATTTTAATATTAGTATTTTTACGTATTGTTTGTATAGACGGAACATCTTGTTCTAAAAATTCGCCCGTGTCTACATTTAATCTTGACAAAGTAAACTTATCATTTTTCTTGTGTAATACAAATGCATGTGTTCTGTCCCAATTATCATATCCATATGGAATAGTTAAGTTGTTATCGCCTATTGTAATTTTATATTGTTCAGTTGTTAATGCGCCAGCTGGCATTCCAGACTGTCTGTAAACAGTTTCAAGTTTGTCATATCTTTTATATAAGTTATAACCTTGTCCTGATTTATTAAATGTTATTTTTGGATTCTCTGCATTTTGTAATGTATTTTTATATTTGCTTGTTAAAATAAAATTCTCAAATTCATATTCAGCACCTTTTGGAGAATCTTTATAACTTAATTGTAATCCAAGTTCTGGATCAATTGCACCAGTGCCTTCTTTGTATCCAAATATTTTATCACCTGTAAAGTTTGTACCTACTATATCTTCAAATGCAACGCCTTCATCTGTAAAGAATTTATAAAGCGGATATTGGTTGACTTTTGTTTTTTGTTGTGCTAGAGTAAATTTATTGTTAACGTACCATACGTCACTGTGTTGCCAATTAAGTTTGTTTGCATTTAGTACACTCTTAATTGTTAAGCAATAATTATTTGACATTGTAAGCACTGTAGTTGGTGTAGTAGTTGTTGACTTATAAACTTTATCTTGGGTGCTATCTATGTAAACATATGTTGATCCCACTGGCAAGATGCTAATATCGTCACCTGCTGTTACACCAAAGTCTATTGCACCAATGTATGTTGGGTCATCTTCATAATCGTGATGCCTTGCATTGTTGTGTAAGTTAATGCCTGCATTGTATTCAATGATTGGTCTTTTTGCTCTACGTTTATTTGATAGGATGTCGTCAAAGTTATAATCAGGTAACAACGTCATTAGTTTTCTAACTGTACTGATGTTTACCCAGTGGTTAGCTCTGCTCCATGCTGTATGAAATAAATCTTCTTTAGCAATTACTATATAATCTAAAATAGGTTCAACTGGTAATCCAAAGTCCCACGCAAGTTCGCCATTCATATCAAACTTTGCTATGTTTTTTAGTTTTGCAATGTCACTTGCTTTAGCACTTGGACTTGTAGAAAGTGTCCAATGGTCTACACTCCATGTTGCTTTTACAACTTCTCTAAGTGATAATAATCCATTTGGAAATTTATCAACAATGTATATGTTTTCTTTTTGTTCTGCATTATTATAAAACCAATCATCAGAATCAAATCTAATTAACACACCTTCAACTAATTGAGTTGCATTAGAGTTTAAGTCTGTAAAATGAAAGCCATCAAAGATTGGTAGCTGGCTAGCATCATTATTATAATCATTAATTAATGTTAAAAAGTTTCTTGCTCCGGCTTGCCAGTATTTGTTTTGCTTATTTGGGATGACACGATGAACTTTACTGTCGTCCCATATACCATCATTATTTTGTGTGTGAGGTACAACACTGTGATATACTCTTCTAGTGTTCTCATCTCTGAATTCTTCAAATGTAACAAATGTACCAACACCAGTTACAATAAATGTTTTGTCTTTAACAGCTACATCCCAACCTGAACCAGTAAACTTAATAAGCATATGGTCTTCAACGCTGAACGTATTATTATCATCTGTTAATGTGTATAATGTACGATGTCTAGAATCTACTAATGGATTTTTACTAGCACCCGTGTATATACTTTCGTATACTGGTAACTCTTCTGCCCAAATATAATTTTTAAAGTTAACTAATTTGTCAACATCAACTGGTGGGCTGTATGAATATATTTCTGTATTGTATGCAGAGTTATAATTGTATGCATCAAAATTTGTGTTAATAGAATGAGCAATGTCATCTATAGTAAGTTGATTAGTTATTTTTAAATCATCATCATAACTAACAACACCTGGCTTTAGTTGAGACTTACGTCTAAGAGGTATATGAAACTTTGGTTCAATATAAGAGTCATTAATATTTGCAGTTGCACCGTTTCTAGATCCAACGTATCCATTAATGTTATCAAGTGGTCCTTTAGAAACCATTTGATCTAATGTGCTATCTAACCAACTTTTATTTAGATCAGTTTGAAATACACCTGGTAAAAACTTATTTGTTTTTATATTGTTTACCTTAGATTGTCCTGCTTTTTTCTTAGCCATTTATTAACTTCCTGCTCTAATATTTTCGTCTGTAATGTTTTGAATAATATCAATTTCATTTACTGTTACATCTGCAATTAGCATTTCGTCTGTGTTTGGTGTGTACTCAAATAAGTCTCCAAATGTTGTTCCGGTTCCTTGTGGTACAATAACAAAACTACTTAGTACACCTGCTAGTTCCTTGTGTACGTATGCCGCTAACTCAGTAAAGTAAAAAGTCTCTCCAAAGTCCCATTCTGATGAACTAAAGAATTCCTTTATAGCTGTTACTGTTTTTGATTTTAAATCACTGTCTGTAATATTTGATCCGTATAATTTAATAATTCTAAATCTTGCTTTTAGTTCTGGTTCAGCATGTGTACCAAATATTGGTTTATACTTAACTGGCTTGTAAACAATAGTATCACTCATTGCTTTTTTGCCTTCAACTGATCCAAACTGTTGCGATAATGTATAGCTAGTTGGTGGTGATGGTTGTGTAGAAATTGTACCATTTAGCCAGTTCTTATAACTAGTATCATATGCTGAAGTTAATGCAAACACATCAATAACATTTGTAAAGCTAGGATCTACTACTTGATTATCTGTAGTAACATGTTGCCATTCAAAGTTTAAATTTGATTTAGTTGTGTTACCAAATCCTACTACTTCATTGAATGCTAATGGATTATCTGGTCTACTATCTGCGTTACCATCTATTAATACTAATCTATAATTGTTAGTGCTAGCCTGATCATATCCATATACAAAAAACTTTCCAGTTTCTACTATCGCATTATCAACCGCATCAACTATTTTTATTTGATCACGTTTGGCTTTTTTAGTATACGAACTTAAATCATATTCGTTTTGTATGTTTCCTAATCTAACTGAACTACTTGTAAAATTAAATCTAATTGTTCTCAAATAAATATCAAATGCTGAGCCTGTATAGTCAAAATATAAAATCCAACTATCACTTCCTAGTGCAAAATTATCTGGGTATGCATCATTAATGTTACCAATGTTTTCACTTACAACATCCCAACTTTTATTTTTGTAATTATATTTTACACTAAATGAT
>Ga0206677_10002579_pt1 | contig 15751 bp, 17 predicted proteins | sample M130m12015metaG_FD_155475 | JGI IMG/M metagenome (GOLD analysis project Ga0206677, IMG submission 155475) | Ammonia-oxidizing marine archaeal communities from Monterey Bay, California, United States - M1 30m 12015 | ecosystem: Environmental > Aquatic > Marine > Intertidal zone | place: USA...
CGAGTCTTGCGGCGTTTGCGAGTCTTGCGGCGTTTGCGAGTCTTGCGGCGTTTGCGAGTCTTGCGGCGTTTGCGAGTCTTGCGGCGTTTGCGAGTCTTACGAGTCTTTCTGCGGCGGCGTTTCATTCTTCCTCCAGTATAATCATTGTTTGCAGTTGTATCTGATTCAATATCATTATCAAATTCACTATCAGCAGCACCTTTTAAAATATTACTAATGCCTCCTGTAATGGATGCATTCCCACTATCACCTGCTTGGTCCATTTGCGGTACAGTAACATCTCCTCCTCCTCCAGACATCTGTTTTTGCATTTCACTCATATCTGCATTGCTTTCTTTAGAATTTTGTATAGAACCTTTTATTGCACTGTTTGCAGATGTTTCACTCACTTCTGGTTTAGAAAATTCAATAGGAACTTCACCACCCCTTTGTTTTCTTCTTCTTCTTCTTAATTTCATATATATATATTACAAACAAATAAATATTATAACTAAAAATAAATATTATAAATAAAAATAAATATTATAAATAAAAATAAATATTATAAATAAAAATAAATATAGGAAAATAAATTTAAGAATTATATATGGATTTTAAAATAGATGATCAGACTCGTCTAAATTTTGATAAAATGATGAGAGAAGAAGGTGTTCAAAATAATACATCAAAAATTAGGACACTAAAACACAGTAAAAAAATACGCGAACAGGTATCAACTATTATGGGAATTAGAAATAAATATCAAAGACTTGATAAAGATTTAATGAATAGAATGATTGACTCTAAATGTGGATGGTTAGTTCAAAATTACTCTAATTTATTTATAAAATTAAAAAAAAATCAATTAAATTTGCAAATTTTAAATAATTTTTTAAATACTTTATCTCAAATAGAAGATGGTGACATAGATCAACATGAAGGGTCGGTTAAAGTTGGTCAATTATTAAAAAAATTATATATTGATAGTGCTTTGAAGAGTAAAAAACAAATAGAAGATAAAGAAAAGAAAAAGAAAAAGAAAGGATATAAAAAACCTAAAAAATTATCATGGAAAGAGTATAAATTAACATTGCTTGAAAATAATAATCAAATAAATAAGTAATAATATTAATAATAATTAACAATAAACAGTAATAAAATTGATTTAAAATAATGAAAATTATTAATTTTAAGCGTAATGAAATTAATAATTGTAGAATCTCCCGCTAAATGTGGTAAAATAGAAAGTTTCTTAGGGACAGGATATAAATGTTTGGCTAGTTTTGGCCATATACGAGAAATTGCAAATGGTTTAAAAAGTATTGATGTTAAAAATAATTATCAAGTCACATTTAAACCAACTCATTCAAAAAGTCAGAATATAAGTAACTTGCGAAAGTGGATAGCCAAAGCAGATGAAGTTATTTTGGCTACAGATGATGATAGGGAAGGCGAAGCAATCGCATGGCATATTTGTAAATTATTTAAATTGCCGATTGATACAACAAAAAGGATTATATTTCATGAAATAACAAAAACAGCATTACAAAATGCTGTTAAAAATCCGATAAATGTTAATATGAATACAGTAAATGCTCAATTGGCTCGTCAAGTATTAGATTTAATGGTAGGATATAAGATTAGTCCAGTACTGTGGCAAAATATTTCTCGAGGTTCAAAACTAAGTGCTGGAAGATGTCAAATTCCCGCACTAAGATTAGTATATGATCAACAAAAACTGATTAACGAACATCCGGGAAAAAAGGTATATAATACAGTAGGAAATTTTACAGAAAAAAAATTGGATTTTGTTTTAAATAAAAATTATAATACAGAGGATAGTGTAGTTGGTTTTCTTGAAGATTCTGCTGACTTTGAACATAAATATAATGTAACTTCTCCTCGAATGGTAACAAAAAATCCTCCTCAACCTTTTACAACATCTACACTTCAACAGAAAGCATCGAATAATTTTAGTTTTTCACCAAAACAAACAATGCGAACCGCTCAGAATCTCTATGAAGGAGGTTATATTACTTATATGAGAACAGACAGTAAGACATATAGTAAAGAGTTTGTAGAAAAGGCAGGGAAGTTTATAAAAAATAAATATGGTCAAGATTTTGTAGGCAAACATTGTAGTGAATTAATTACAAATAGTAAGTCTCCTACGAAAACAAAAACAAAGAAAAAGACGAAAACATCGAAAAAAAAAACAACAAAAAAGCAAAATGATATGGCACAGGAAGCACATGAGGCTATTCGTCCTACTAAAATAGAAAAAATTCAAATACATGAAGGTGGGAAAATAGGATACCAGGAGGTAAGACTTTATAATCTTATTTGGAAAAATACGGTTGAGAGTTTGATGGAGAAGGCAATTTATGAATCTATTACCGCAGAAATTAGTGCTCCGCAAAAAAATAAATATAAATATTCAATTGAGCGTGTAATATTTAAGGGATGGAAAATTTTAGAAAAGGACGAAGAAGATTTAGAACTATTTAATTATTTGCAAAATCTTGAGAAAGATACACTATTACAGTATCATAAAATTACAAGCAAAGTGACTCTTAAAGATTTGAAAAAGAATTATACAGAAGCAAAATTGGTACAGATGTTGGAAAAATGTGGAATAGGAAGACCTTCTACATACTCTAGTCTTATATCTAAAATACAAGAACGTGGTTATGTATTGAAACAAAATGTCGAAGGAAAAAAGATTCGATGTATTGACTTTGAATTAGTTGAAGAAGAATTGACTGAAATAGAAAATGATAGGGTTTTTGGAAATGAAAAAAATAAATTAGTGATTCAAGAAACGGGTAAAATTGTGATGGAGTTTTTGATGAAGCATTTTGAAGATTTGTTTGGGTATGATTATACAAAACATATGGAAGATAATTTGGATAAAATTAAAGAGGGTAATAAAGTATGGCATGAGTTATGTCGTGATTGCGATTCACAAATACAAGAATGTAAATCTAAAATAAAAGGAACAGATAAACAAGAATATAAAATAGATGATAAACATACATATATGATTGGTAAGTATGGTCCTGTTATTAAACAAACATTGGAAGATGATAAAGTAGTTTTTAAATCTGTAAAAAAGGATTTGAATATAGAAAAACTTAAAAATGGCGAGTATAAACTAGAAGAGATCGTAGAAGAAAATACATATAAAAAAAATATTTTAGGAGAGCATGAAGGAGAAGAGGTTGTATTGAAAAATGGTAAATATGGTATGTATACGACATTTAAGGGTAAAAACATTTCACTTAAATCTTTACAAAAAGATGAAAGTGAAATCACACTTGAAGATGTAATAAAATTTATTAAAAATGGTAGTAATACTAGAAATCAAAGTATTATTAAAGAAGTAGATGATGAATTATCAATAAGAAAAGGTAAGTTTGGGAACTATGTGTTCTATAAAACGAAGAAAATGAAAAAGCCAAAATTTGCAGGATTAGGTAATCAAAACATAGATGACTTTATGAACCAATTTGATTCTATAGAAGATTTAAAAACGTGGGCAATAGAATTTAAACCTAAAAAATTTAGTAAAGGAAAAAAAAAGTTTTAAACGCCCCTTTGTAATCTGCTAATCTCATTACGCCGTAGTGCAGGTAATAATTCTGTTTGCCATCTTTCAGCAGGAATAATATATGCAAATGTATTGAAATCTCGTCTTTTAAGTTTAGTACCAACTTTTTTGTCTACAACTTGATATAAATAATCAATTGGTTTGGTATCAACTAAATTAGTATGCCGTGCTTTGCTTTGCAATACAGCAAAATGATGAAGATATTGAGCGACAATATCTATTTCATCTTTAGATACTTTATGATCACCATCAGCATCCATTAAATCAAATCCAACATTATGAATTTTTGCAAGTTTTTTACTAGAGAAACAACCCATATTATGTAATAAAATTACTTATTTATTTTAAATAGTTTTAATATATGTATTATCAAGTTTATAACATATTTATTATCATATTAGCATATTATAATAAATTATTTTAGGAATACTATATAAGATGGGGAAAAAAAGAATGAAAGGCGGTGGTGAACAATCAGAAGTTCAAGATCCTAATTTTAAAAAGAGTGCATACAAACATATTGGAAATAAATTATTTTTAAATTTTATTTTTTGTATAAGTTTGATGGGATTTATTTGGTTTTTTATATCTACTTTTTTGGTTAGACATATGTATAGTGAAGTTTTATGTTATAGTTTAATGCTAGGTTCTGTCATATTTTCTTTGTTTTTGATGATTTCAATAGGAGTTGTTAGAATGCACGGTGATAGTTTTATTAAGAAATTTTTAAGTATAGTTATGTTTGTTATTACAAAATGTTTGCCGGGAATTTTAATAGGTATTCAATTAGCAATTATGATTTATATTATGAAAGAAAATGCATTATATATGTATACGACATCTAGTGAAGATAGACCACAAATGTTAGATATATTTAATGGTGCTACAGCATTCGGTATAATTATTCAAATGTTTATGTATCGTAATCATTTATATAGAGTTATATTCCCAGATGGTACGCCAATATCTTCTGCAACATTACCGGGATTTATTTTAGTAGGCATTTTAACTAGTTGGTGTATTGGTCAATTATTTGTAATATTAAATTTTCTTAAGGTCGATGGTTAAATTATTTATTATTATTGATGATAAAAAATTTGAATGTTAATCCTGCTTCTTTTTTATCAGTGCTAGACCAAATTCCTGAAATTTTTATAAGAAAAGTTACATTTTTATATGTTGTATATTTGTTAATGTTTGGATTTTGTAATTTAATATTCATATTTTTCATTTGTTCTTTAATTCTATAATTAAATTTAAAATTAGAATAATTATCAGAAAATTTATTAAGTATTTTTTGTTCTATAAGTGAAATTTGTTTAATTATAGATATATTATTATTATCTGAAGAAATAGTGCATTTTAATTTATTAAAATATTTTTCAATATAAATATTATTTAATTTAAATGTAAAAAAAATTCCATTAAAAGAGCATAACTCGTCGCTATATATTAGTTTATAAAAATAACTGTTATTCATTATATTATTTTTTATTTTGTCATAACATATAATATTATTCGTATTTATTGTAGTTATATCTGATGATAAAAACAGTGACATAATTCTATATTTATATTATATGTTATTCTTAAGTTTTAACGTTAAATATAAATTTTATCTACTATAAAATTTATATATGTAATAAATCATATCCATATAAAGGGGTATTATAATTATTATAATATATGGATATTCATTTTAAGAATCCTACAAATAAAAATTATTCTCTGCATAACAATCTTCTATCTAGTGTAAGTACGCCTAGAATGGTAACACATGTTCCTAAGATTCTAACAAAAGAAGTTACACCAAAAACGCCATGTTCAAATCAAAAATCTAGTGGTAGATGTTGGATTTTTGCGGCTTTAAATATGATAAGAAGACGTGTTATTACTGAGAAAAAACTACCGGAATCATTTGAATTTTCGCAAAGTTATATATTTTTTTATGATAAACTTGAAAGGATGAATTACAATCTTAAGTTGATAGAGGATTTTAAAAATCAAACACCTCAAGTAGAATACAATTCAAGAGTTGTCCAGCACATATTGAAAGAACCATTTGGTGATGGTGGACAATGGGTCATGTTTACAAATATAGTAAATAAGTATGGCTTGGTCCCTCAGGAAGTTTATCCTGAAAGTACACATAGCAGTAATTCAACTGGTGTAAATATGGTTCTATCTAGAATATTTAGAACTGCTGTTAAAGATATATATACAAATTTTAAACATTATAATAGACAAAATATATTACAAAAAACATATGAAATATTAATTAAATTTTTTGGGGAACCCCCTGTTGAAATTATATGGAATTATAAAAATGAAAAAAATGTAGAAATATTCAATGGTACTCCTTTATCATTTATGAATAAGTTTTGTAATATAGATCTTTCACAATATGTTTCGTTAACACATGATCCTCGCAATGAATATAATAAATTATATGGTGTTGAACATTTGGGAAATGTTGAGAATGGTGACAAAGTCAAGTATTTAAATGTACCTATAGATAGAATGTGTAATTTAAGTAAAATGTGCATTGATGATAATATTCCAGTATGGTTCGGTAGCGATGTTGGTCAATTTCTACATTCTAAAAAAGCAGTTCTTGATCAAAATGTATTTGATTATGTAAATTACTTGGATCTTGATGATAGTATGAATAAAAAAGAAAGAATAGAGTTTTGCGAAAGTTTAATGACGCATGCAATGGTATATGTTGGGTACAATACTGATCAATATGGTTCGATAAATTATTGGAAAATAGAAAATAGTTGGGGTACTACCGGACCATATTCTGGAAATTTGATTTGTAGTAATAATTGGTTTAAACAATATACATATCAATTAATAATACCAAAAAAATATATTAGTGCTGATGAGTTAAATGTATGGAGTGGAGATGTAATTAAATCTTTTCCTATATGGGATCCAATGGGTTCTCTTGCATGAGTATAATTAATAAAAGTAAATTGTCTATTGATATATCATCATTAATAACATTATCTATATTTTCTAACTTGTCTATAGCCGTATTTAATTGAGTTTCAAATCTCAATCTTTTTATTTTAATATAGTTTTTCCACAACAAACATACGTTTTTGTATTTATTTTTTTTTTGATCTATAATTAAATTAAATTTATTTAATTTTTGGTCCATCTGTTATTTAAATATTTAAATATTTAAGTATTTAAGTATTTAATAACTGTAAAAAATAGTATACTATATGAAGCACTTTTCTGCGAGATTTGAAGATTATATAATAGAATGTAAAAAAAAAAATATACATAAAGAATTAGAGCAGGTTACAGAATATTTTTCAGATAATTTAAAGGAACAGCCTAATTTAATAATGTATGGTCCTTCAGGGGTTGGTAAATATACCCAAGCATTGAATTTTATAAAAAGATTTAGTCCTAGTAATTTACGTTTTGAAAGAAAATTAAATTTTACACATAATAAAAAACATTATAAATTTAAGGTAAGTGATATACATTTTGAAATAGATATGCAATTATTAGGATGCAATGCAAAAGTTTTATTTAATGAGATATATTATCATATATTGGATATATTATCTACTAGAACAAATGACGGTGGAATTATTTTATGTAAAAATTTTAATTATATTCATCATGAATTATTAGAAATTTTTTATAGTTATATGGAAAGTTTACAGCATAAAAATTTAAATGTTGTATTTTTAATATTAACTGAACATGTATCGTTTATACCAAATAGTATTTTAGATAAGACTTTGATTATTCCTGTAAAAAAATGTTCCAAAAGTATTTATGGAAGATTTATAAGCAATCATCCGATAGAAGATATAAATAAAATAACAAATATAAAAAATATTCAATCTGGAATAACTGATTTAGATAATAAAAATATATATTTATCTTTAAAAATTGTAGAAGATATTATTAATTATGAAAAAATAGATTATCTTGTTTTGAGAGAAAAATTATATAATATTTTTACTTATAATCTGGATCTGTATGAATGTATATACATAATGGTCAATACATTGGTTGAAAGGGGTTATATAACTAAGGATAAAACGGAAAAAATATTTGTCAAGATGCATAAATTTCTGAAACTATATAATAATAATTATAGACCTATTTATCACTTAGAGAGTTTTGTATCTTATTTATGTATAGTAATACATGATTTATAATATTGGTTATTTACGGACCATAATTTATGCCTCATTTTTTAAATACTTTATATGATGACAATTAAAAATTGAATAATTATAGTATATAGTTATTATAACTATTTTATTATGGCTGCTGTTTTGGACCTCCGTAATACAACATATAATAGAGAATTTATTATGGCAAAAATTTTAGAAAGTATGTTAAAATATCAAAAAAAGCATAATATTAAGAGTAAGTGTATGACAAACGTTCAATATTACCGCGATGCACTTTATGGTATGGGTGTAATGTGTAAGATCAAACCAACAATTTATATAACTCGACGCGACACGGACAATGCTTTGTGTTTCGATATACATATGACTATAAAACTAAATGATATATTATATATTGACCCATCATTCGAGTTCCTATCAGAAGAAAAAATAGCAATATTTCACACGATTAATGATTTTATGAAATATTGTAAAAATAATGATAATATTCGACCATTAAATAATAAGGGTCAAGAAACGTCCCTTTATAGAAGTGTTCAAGAAAATCATGTCTTTGTCCTAAAAAATTTTATTAATTTGGTTAAAGTTGCCGAGGATATTAATAATAATAAATTATGTATTACTGATAAAAATTATTATAATGCTCAAGCGGATTATGTTGAAAATAAAATGAAAAATTTGAAAGGGACTTATATAAATCAAATGATTACTTCTAAAGCCAGATTTGAGAGGGAGTTATAAATATTTAATCAATTTACAAGTTTTCACTTAAAAAGTTGTGTGTGTTATTTATGTATAGTAATACATGGATTGCACGAAGGCATGTAAGATATTAAATATATCTGAAAAACATACTCAAGAGGGTCTAAAAAAAGCATATTATAAAATGGCATTAAAATATCATCCAGATAAGTATAAAGATGAAGAAAACTCGGGAGAGAAATTTAAGGAAATAAAAATGGCTTATGAGTTTTTATCATCAGGGAATTCAAATTATAATCAAAATAATGAAAATATTAGTTACTCGGATATTTTTAAGAGTTTTATACAACATTTCTCTCCAGAGAGTGATTGGGATGAACTTTTTTTAAACACAACAATAGATGGTATTATTAATAATTATGATAAGATATCAGTCAGCATATTTGAACGATTAAGTAAGGAAAAAGCCAATCAAGTTTATAATATAGTTTATAAATTTCAGTCGATTTTGGGAGTAAGTGATGAATTACTTTTACAATATAGAAATATTTTGAAGGTAAAAATGAAGGATGATAACATAGTAATACTTAACCCTACGATAGAAGATCTACTTCATGATAATATTTATAAATTGGAAATAGATAGTAAGGAGTTTTATATACCTCTTTGGCAGGTTCATCATGAATTGTATTTTTCTCTCCATGAACAAGATCTTATAGTGAAGTGTGAACCAGAATTACTAGAAGGAGTTTGGATAGATGATAATAATAATATGTTTGTATGTTTGGAGATAACAATGAAAGAACTCTGGGAAAATAAACTTTATGAATGGAGTTGTGGAGAGAAAAAGATAATTATAAAAAGTGATGAGTTAAAAATAACAAATGATAAACAGATTATTTGTAAAAAAAATAATGGGATTTTACAAATAGATAAAAAAAATATGTTTTCTCAAGAATGCAGGGGGGATATTTATTTTGAAATCCAGATAATTTAATTATAATATTATAATATATTATAATGAAAAAATCAAGAAGATTATTACCAAAATTAAGAAAAATATCAAAAAAAAATAAGAAACATCATTATAAATTAAAAGATAGACATAATAAAAGAATTCTTGCTATAAATGAAGGAGTGCGTTATGAAATGAAATATAAAAAAAGAACAAGAAAGAAAGCAGCAATTGCAAAAAAAGCAAGGTTCAATATCTTAAGAATTTATAGAAAAAATAAAAATAAAAAAGATTGTGAAAAAATAACAAGAGATATGCGTTATATGGATAAAAGGTATAAATTAGGAAAAACTCAAAATATATGTAGAAAAAGAAGAATGCGAAAAAAAAGGAAAACACAAAAAGGAGGAAAGAAGAAAAAGAAGGCACTTTCAAAAAATAAATATAAGAGGGCTTATCAGATAGAAGAAAGATTAAGACGTACTCGACAAAATACAGGACAGATTTCAACGCATCAACCACCGAGGCATTTAGATGTAGTAGCAGATACGGGAAGTACAAAATATTCATCTCCAATGACGGGTCCGTCAGCCGGTACAGGGGGTACTAGTATGACTGGTGGTAAAAAAAGATGGCGTACTAGAAGAAAGAAACTATAATATCAATGTTATTTTGGTATTATATGAAGATTGTATAACTAGAATCGAATATGATTCATATCGATGATGACAGAATTCTGAGGCAATGTAAATTATGATGTGTTAAGGGGTGATGATGGAAATGTAAAATTTTTTTATCAGGAAGCGAGTCTAAAAAGAGAATTAATTCATGTGTTGATATGTTTGTATTAATTTCTTCGAATACTATATAATTATTTAATTGAATTTGATTATAATTCTGAGTCATTAAATAACTTTTACCATTTCTTCCTGAGCCAACTAATATAATAGTTTTAACTTTATTTTCAATTAATTCTCTAAAAATATTTTTAACATGATTATAATTAGTTTTATTTAAAATAAAATTTTTTGATTCGTCTTTAATTTCTTCTTGTCGGTTCATATTATAAAATATAATTAATGATATGTCTCTAAATTTTTATTTTTATTTTATTAATATAAAATGAAAAAAATTTTATAAATTTATTTATTTAATTTTATAAAATTAAGTATATTTTATATGCATATTTGCATTATGCGTCTTCAGAAGTTTCCTTTTTCTTTTTACGTCGGACAACCTTTTTCTTTTTCTTAGGTGGAGATGGTGGTTCTGCCTCTTGTTCCTCATCTTCATCATCATCATCCTCATCATCATCATCATCATCCTCCTGAGCAGCATTTACCTCTTCCTCAACCTCTTGGCGAATTTGTTCCTGATCCTTTTCCTTTTCCTCATTGGCAACAGATTTAAGAAACTCTTCATCATCACTATCATCTTCAATAGCACAAATACCACTTCCTACAAGGCGAGTAGGCGGACGAGTATTCATCTGGAGCATTTGCCATGTGCAACCAAATTTTCCACCTACAAACCAGAGACCATTGCATCGAATGAGTCCCTTAATATGAGATCCCTTAGGAATAAAATCTTGTGGAGTTGCAGAATTATCTTGATTCGGTGCCTGATTTCCAGCACCTTCTTTACCGTAGGCAGGAGGAAGATAGAGTGGCTTCTTTTTTGTATCGTATACTTCGACATTAAATCTCCCCTCCCAAAAAGGAACCTTCAACTTAAGTGTCGGATTGCGACTAAGGTCAGGCTCACCACTCTCTTTATCCTTAGGATATTTAAGAATTGGATACATAAGAGCATCAACAACATCATAAGTCATTTTCTTTCCAAACCATTTTTTAGAATTTTTTACAGCATCATTCTTAATTTTTTCCTCAAAAGCCTTCATCTCATCAAGAAATGAGACCTGAGTATCACTCTTATGAGGATCAAACTGAAGAGATGCATCATACTTGCATCGTCCTGTATTCTCATCCTCCCACTTGTTAACACCCCATGTAAGCATATAAGGAATCTGAATATTCAAAGGCTGACCCTTAAATTTAATTCTCACAGATTTGCCACCACGACTATCAACAACAGGCTCGTCATAAGTGTGAAGGGAACCGTCAAAGTTTCTTGCTTTCGTAATCATACTAGTCATCTCAATATAGTTTAATATCTTTAAGATCTTTTTAAATCAATTTTCATATGTTTTAAAAAGTCAGAGAACAATCTATGATAGATATATAAAAAAAAACAATTAAAGTCTTACCTATATACATAAGTAAATATGCTTCAAAATATTATATCTAATAAAAATAAGAAAATTAAATATTATAAAAAGAAAAAGAAACGAAATATAAGTTTTAAAAGTTACATAAAAACTTTATACTGCGATGTACATGAAATTATGCGGAAAAAAAGAAAAAAAGTATCTCAAGATGATTTTCAAATACTTCAATTTTCCCAATACAATAATATAATACAAAAGAATTATAATGTTCAACAATTAAAAAAGATTTGTAAACATTATAAACAAAAATCAAGTGGAAATAAAAAAGAATTAAATAATACTTGTTACAATATTTTAAGGTTATCTTTTTTCGTTCAAAAAATTCAAACAATATTTAGAGGGCATATGGTTAGATATTTAAATAAACTAAAAGGACCTGCATTTATAAATAGAAAATGTACTAATGAAACAGATTTTTTTACATTAGAAGATATTAAAGATGTCAATGATTCACAGTTTTTTAGTTATAAAGATAAAGACAATTTTATTTATGGATTTGATATATGTTCATTGTATAATTTAATTGTTGTTGAAAAAATGGACAAGATAAACCCTTATAATAGAAAAGAATTGCCAAAAAATATTATTGAAAATATGAAATCTATTAATCAAATATCAAAGATTTTAGGATATAAATTAAATATAACAATTGACAATACAATTGATGATTTGTCTCAAGTAAAAAAAATAGGGTTAAAAGCATTAGAAATATTTCAAAAAATAGATGAATTAGGTTTTATTACAAATCCTCAATGGTTTTTAAATCTTAGTAGAGGTAGATTAAGAACATTCCTACATGAATTAATGGATATATGGAACTATAGGGCGCAATTATCTCAAGAAACTAAAAGGAAAGTTGAACCACTCAGGGGAAATCCCTTTTACAATTACCAAATCCAACTTATTTTATCACAAGAAAAAGAACAAATTCAAAAAAAATTATTAGAAATTATTGAAATATTTATTTCTCGCGGAGAAACTAGAGAAGATAGATCTTTAGGTGTTTATTATGTACTAGGGGCTCTTACAATGGTTAGTATTAATGCAGCGAACTCATTACCATGGTTGTATGAATCTTTTGCGATATTTCAACAAAATTAATATAATCTAACAGCATATGTGCTGCCAAATTATATATAATATAATATATATTTTGATAAAGGACTTAAAAAGGAATGACATAACTATGTTATAAGATGGTAAAGAAAACATCCAAGACGAAAACTAAGGCTAAAACTACTAAGAATAGTGCCACCCCCGCCGCTCCTGCTGTTCAGGTCTCTGATCAAAAAGTAGCAGCCCCTGTTGCTCCTGCTGCTTCGACAGAGCCAACTCTTCATGATCAGTTCACTGGACTTTTGGCACAGTTGACTGCTCTCCGTTCTCAACTTACTAGTGTTACTAGTCATGTTAGGTCTCTTTCTAAGAAGACTGAGCGTGAACTTAAGGCTGCTCACAAGGCAGGTAAGAAAAATAAAAGAAAAGGAAACCGTGCTCCTAGTGGATTTGTTAAGCCAACTAAAATCAGTTCTGAACTCGCTAATTTTCTCGGAAAAGCCAAAGGTACTGAGATGGCCCGCACTTCTGTAACTCGTGAGATTAATTCTTACATTCGTGAGCATAAACTTCAGGATCCTAAGAATGGTCGCCGCATCCTTGCCGACACCAAACTCCGCAAACTTCTTAAACTTAAGAAAGACGATGAACTTACATACTTTAACCTTCAGAGATATATGAGTCCTCATTTCGCCAAAGCAGTTAAGACAGTTAAATCTGCATAGAACTTTTAAAAAAAGTTCTCAAAAAACAAGAAAGAACTTTTAAAAAAAGTTCTCAAAAAACAAGAAAGAACTTTTAAAAAAAGTTCTCAAAAAACAAGAAAGAACTTTTAAAAAAAGTTCTCAAAATTAAAAAATTAATTTAATAAAAATCTAGTATATTTAAAATTTTTATTAAATAATGAATATTTCAAATACTTAATTCAAAGTATCATATAAAATTGAATTAAGTATTACTAACAATAATATTAGTATATTTAATTATGGAAGTTTTAAAAAATAATAGCAGAAAAACAACAACTGTCGTAATAACAAATATAGTAAAAGGCTATAATTGTACATTCTGTATTAATATTTCCGACGAAGTATGGTCTGATATAAATAACAATATATCGTGCTGCAGGTGTTGTTGGAATAATAATCCCATAGTTGCTCGAGCCATTATGGGAAAATCTTTTATTCCTAATAATATTATTTAAACTACAAATGTAGTTTTAATTCCCTTATGATCTGTTTCATCTATTGTTCCAAATAACTCATATTTCTTTACAGAAATATCTCCTTTTATAAAAAAATAATCAATACATTTTGTTAAATTATCAACAGGAAATGTAAATAAATTTTTTTTATGTATTATTTCACAACAACTTTTATATCCCGAATTCTTTAAATACTTAACAACACTTGATTTGGGCAGTGAATTAAAATCTCCACATAAAATAACATTTTGATTATCTTTAAAAAATTCTATAATTTTTTTAATTTCTCTCCTTCGTTTATTTTTCTGGTACTCTCTATTACCTGGAGTTAAATGTATATTTACCAATATTATTTTTTTTTTATTATATACAAAATCTAAATATTGTATAGTCCTTCCTACATATTTGCATTTTAGTTTACATTGAATTTTTGGATTTATAATACTTAACATTCCAATAAATGCCCATTGTCCTGCAAAAATAATTGGACAACACAAAACCAATACAATTATTGCAAATGGATGATTAAAATATAATCTTTTTATATCCTCTCCAAAATAACTATTAACCAATGTACACAAATACAATAGTTTATCCATAATTTTTTCAAAACAAAAAATTACAAAATCTTTATATCTGGGAAAATATTTTTTTAAAATATTATAAATATATTCTTTCTCTAAAAACATTTCCTGACTAGCAAAATATTTTAAATCGGTACCTTTTAAACAATTATATATTGTTGTAAATGTATCAGAAAAAGGTAATGTAGCCTCCTGTAAACAAATAATATCTGTTGTTTTTTGTTCTTCTTGTAATCTATTATTTATATTTATTAATCTATTTGACCAGTTATCGTGAATAAAATTTACATTCCATGAAATAACATTTAAATCCATTAATATGTCATTTTATTTAAAAAAATTAATAATAACATAATTTTATGGTATTTATTAAAACTTACGCTAATACTAAAAATCTTTCGTCTTCACTCAGTAAATTTAATATTGACTCCTTATCATATCTTGTATTTTTTATTATAAAATATTTATAATTGCCTAATTCATTATTATTAATAGTAAATAAATCCATAGTTTTTTGAATATCTTCTTCTTCCAGATTTTGTAAATTATTATGAGTTTTAAGCCATTCAAACCATGTTATTTGTCTTTTTTTTCTATTAAATTTTTGAAATAATGCATAGTAGTAAAATATATTTTTACTATTTTTTAAATAATCATTCCCTGATAATGTACACAAAAGTTTAAAATTATGCGAATCAATATTTAGTTTATTCAAAATCTTTTTATAATTAAATATTATACATGTATGACTTATAAGGCTAAGATATCGTATTACATTTAATGATCCATAAGCAAACAAATCCATATCTTCACTTAAAACTGCATATACTTTCTTTTTTACGACTAATGAAGCACACAATCTATCTGCTTCCCCTATTGCTTGTATATATTTAATACCGTAATTATCTAATAAATTCTTAACCTTCTCTATATCATCCCATTTAATTTTTGTTAATGTTCTTTTTAATTTATATAATTGTGTTTTTTCTTTCTCGGTTAATTCTTTTTTTTCTTTTAGTTTATCATACAAAACCCATTTATTATAACGATCTTTTCTTCTATGTATAATTTCCTCTTTTTTTTCATCACCGGGTTTCCCGTCAAATACAAATATAATATCAATATTATATTGGCGAAATATTGAACACATCAAAAACAAATTTTCTAGAAGTGCTTCATTACACTTAAATCTATATAAATAAATGCTT
>Ga0206677_10002580_pt1 | contig 15750 bp, 14 predicted proteins | sample M130m12015metaG_FD_155475 | JGI IMG/M metagenome (GOLD analysis project Ga0206677, IMG submission 155475) | Ammonia-oxidizing marine archaeal communities from Monterey Bay, California, United States - M1 30m 12015 | ecosystem: Environmental > Aquatic > Marine > Intertidal zone | place: USA...
GGAGGGGAAGATTCCATAGAAGACAGTGCCGCAAGACAGGGCCTCAGAAGACAGGAACGCAGAAGAAAGGCCCACAGTAAAAAGGCGCTAGAGGAGCGGGAATAACGCACTTGTTTGGGTCGACCGAGCCAAACCTGCGACCTAAAGGCCGTTTATTGGTGGCCCTGCTGTCATCGTTCGATCGGACGCTGTTGGTTGATCAGCGCCGTGAAGTCAGGATGCCTTGGTCGTTGCACTGGCCTCTGTCCCTGATTGGAATTGTCGATTCGCCAAGCGCTGATATAAATCACAGCGCGTGATGAGGTCTTCGTGGCGGCCACTGTCAACGACTTGTCCTTCATTCATGACCACGATTTTATCGGCGTTCATGACGGTGGAGAGTCGATGAGCAATGATGATCGTCGTTCGTTCCCGCATGATCTCTGTGAGCGCCTGCTGCACATGCCACTCGCTCTCCGTATCGAGTGCACTGGTGGCCTCGTCGAGCAACAGTAGCTCGGGATTGACCAAGATAGCCCTTGCCAGTGCCAGCCGCTGGCGTTGGCCGCCTGAAAGCCGGACACCTTGAGCGCCAAGATCGCTGTGGTAACCCTCGGGGAGGGCTGCGATAAAGTCGTGCGCGTGCGCCATGCGTGCGGCGCTCTCGACAGATGCCTGCGTTGGGTTGTCTGCACCATAGGCGATGTTATAAAAAATGTCGCCGGAGAACAGTGCGGGTTGTTGGGGCACCAGTGCGATTTTTTGGCGCCAAGTAGTGAGTGGGAGCGCCCGCAAGTCCGTTTCACCAAACTCGATAGTCCCCTTAGCAGGGTCATAAAAGCGGAGGATGAGTTCGAAAACCGTTGACTTGCCGGCGCCCGAGGGCCCTACTAAAGCCACGGACTCACCGGGCTGTATCGTTAAGTTGAGCCCATTGAGCGCCGGCGTATCGGGTCGGCTCGGGTAAAAAAACTGCACAGCGTCAAAGTGTAATCGCTGCCCGCTTGTCACGGTGTTGCTGCCAACATCAGGAATCGTACTGCTCTCCTGCAGCAGCTCCATGAGCCGTTCTGCAGCGCCCGCTGCACGTTGCAGGTCGCCCCAGACTTCAGCCAGTGTGGCGAAAGCAGTGCCCACCATGACGGCATAAAAGACGAAAGCACCGAGTTCGCCGCCGGTCATCCGACCTTCGATGACATCGATGCCGCCAGACCACATCATGCTGATCATGCCCCCCATCAGCAAAAAGATGGCAAACCCAGTCAGTAACGCTCGCTGCCATACGCGTGATCGTGCAATGACAAAGGCGCGCTCGACATCTTGCGCGAAACCAGTTTTTTCTGCGATCTCACGATTGAAACTCTGAACCACTTTGATGCTTTGAAAGATTTCGCCGGCATGACTGCCAACCTCTGCGATCGACTGCTGACTTTTACTGGAGAGTTTGCGCACTCTTCTGCCAAAGATCAGGATCGGAATCAGTGTGACGGGCACCGCGATTAAAATCACCAGACTGAGCTGCAAATTGGTAATCACCATTAAGGCCAAAGCGCCGACTAACGTCAGCGCATTGCGTACCGCGAGACTCACGGAGGAGCCGATCAACGTTTGCAGGAGTGTTGTGTCGGTCGTCAGCCGCGACATGATTTCGCCTGAATGGTTAGTTTCAAAGTAGCTGGGCTGTAGATGAACGAGATTATTAAAGACCGCACTCCGTAGATCGGCACTCACACGCTCGCCCAACCAAGACACCAGATAAAACCGCGTCATGGAGCCAATGGCCATAGCGACCCCAATAATTAAGATAAAGGAGACGGCCTTATATAATCCGGATGCGTCAGCGCCTGAGAACCCCTCATCGATCAATATTCTGACGCCATATCCTAATGTCAGTTGTGCGCCGGCTGTAAAAACGAGCGCGACGCCTGCAGCGATTAAGCGACTTTTATGAGGCCATAAAAAAGCCAACATCTGTCGCAGTGGCGCCATCGACTTTGCGCGGGTAAGCCGGTCGTCAGGCTCGATTGTTTGTTTGATGGGCGCTGTATCGTCAGTCACATTAATCGCTTCGGGCTGGTGTGAGGGGTACTTCAGGTCTATCTAAAGACAGTCTACGCGGACGCGTACTAAAAAGATCGTTCCGTATCGCGACGGATTGGAATCGTTTTTGATGCGGGCACCCGTGGCATCGCTCGCCTTGAGGGGCAACTTTATGACGGCGACTGACATGGAGCGCCCGACTGGCCTCCATAACCCGCTCAATGGTCAGCGTAAAAATTGATGCTGGACCCTTCGTAGCTTGGTGACGCTGCCCACTGGGTGTGGCAGTCAGAGCCAGATCCGGTTTTCTTGGTAGTTGTTGATCTCACAAGGTGAATCGTCACCCGTGGGCTAACTGACTGTAGGCGAGGCCGTGGCACGTCAGCGTTGCCGATCAGATCGTATCCTTAGCCTTTGTCGGGGTAGGTCAGCGTGTTTTTTAATCGCTGCTTTTCACCGTCTGATAAATCTGGAAACGGTAAGCCCTCACCCTGACGCCAGACTTCCAGTTTCGCATCGACCTCTGCCAGCTTATCCAGCGAGGCCTGTTGAAAATCACGCAGTTGTAACACCTGTCCAGGCCCAGAAAAGATGGCGCCGTTGTGATGCACAATTTCGATAATGCGGAGGTTGAGGTCTTCCGCGACAGCGAGATACTCCTGGTATTCTTTAGTCGTGATCTCTGCATCGAGCCGAATGACAGCGGTTGCAGCGGCGATGTCGGACAATCTAATACTGATGGAATCTTGCTTCACCATGGGGTGCGCGGCAAATAGTGCCCGGAACTCGCCCAAAATGGCGCGAAGTTGATCGGGTGTCGGCATCTGTAGCTCGAGTAGTTTAAAAAACCGGATTCGGTCGCGTACTGAGAAATTCTCAATGTCTGCAGACGAGAACATAGAGTTAGGGACGGTTACCAAGGTCCGATCCTTTGTTCGCAAGGTCACCGATCGCAGACCGATCTCTTCGACCATCCCTTTTGTCTCGCCAAAGCGGCACCAGTCGCCAGGCCGAATAGGCCTTGCGGTGTAAAGCGTGATAGCGCCGATCACGTTTTCTAGTGTTTTTTGTGCCGCAAGCGCGATAGCGATAGAGCCGACGCCTAGCCCGGTAATCAAGGTTGATACATTAAAGCCTGCCTGATCAGCCCACATCAGTGCGGCGGTCGTGGCGACAATGATGCGAACAATGACAATAACAGGCTTGATAAGTGCGACGTATTCTATCTCGCCCAGTAATTCAAGCTGCCGAATTTTGTAATCGCGATAGAGGTTGAGTATCCCGAAAGCAAAAATGACCGCGACAATATATTCCAGTGGCGAGGATTGCAGGTACGCACGAGCCATCACTGATAGGCCGAGCTGAGCGATGACGATGCGAATCAGTAGCACATACAACATCAGTCGCAGAGGTGTTTGCAAAAAGCGCCGTAGCGCATGCCCCCATGGATTAGTGATGCGGCGCATCAGTCGTCTGACGATCTGGCTGACCCAGCCGGTTGCAAACCAGCCGGCAATTAACGTAAACAGCAGTGTCGCAAACTGCCAATTACCCATACTCAAGATATAAAATTCGGGTAGCGTCCGCGAAAGCCAGACGGCCAGGTCGCTATAACCGAGTTCATTCCACATATCAGGAATTCGAATGACGGAGGCGTTGGCAATTTTCCAAGCGTGCGTGCCGTCTGCCTCTTGCAGGCGCTGTAGATAAATAGGAATGACTTCTTCGCTCAGCGTGACGGTGCCCGCCTGCTCGAGATCATCTGGTAGCCCATCTTCTTGATTGCCTAGGGGGTCGTCACTCACCAAGCTCAGGTCGAGTACGTTTTGTTGCGCAAAAATAAAGAGCAATCCGCGCGCCAGTGAGATGGGATCAATTTCTGCAATGTCTGACGGTAGATAGCGCAGGTCAAGATACAGTGCGGCGGACGATGGGTCGCCTTGCCGAAAAGCGTTATGTAGGGCAAACAGGGCCTGTTGAGGCGTTTGCGCCTTGCCGGGCTCAAATCCGGCCAACAAGTTCGTTTCGAACGCTTGATTTAATTCCTTGGTGCGCTCAATCAGTTGCGCGGCAGTGAGCCCGTTGCTTTGCTTGATTTTGACGTTGGCCGCCATGACCCCTTTACCGGCCTCTTGGGCGTTAATTGGGATTGCAATGAGTGCGCTGGTCACCGTCAACAAGCAGGCAAAAATAAACTGTCTCATCTTTCCTCCGGGAGCAATTATTGATCGCTCTGAGTGGGGTCGGGCTTTGTCTCCAATAGCCGGCCGAAAAATACGCCTAATTCGAAGAGTAACCACATTGGAATAGCCAGCAGTGATTGTGAAATGACGTCGGGTGGGGTGAGTAACATCCCGAATACAAAACACCCCAAAATCAAGTAAGGCCGTTTGGCGGCCAGCGAATCAGCGGTCGTTGTGCCGGTCCAGATTAAGACCACCGCCACAATAGGCATCTCGAAAGCAATGCCAAATGCCAGAAACAGTTTTAATACGAAATCTAAGTAGCTGTTGATGTCAGTCATCACTTGGACACTGTCGGGACCGACACTGGTGAAAAAGGCAAAGATTAGGGGGAAAACGACAAAGTAAGCAAAGGCTGCTCCCGCATAGAATAGCAGTACGCTGGATGCTAACAGCGGAACCGCGATGCGCTTTTCCTTTTGATATAGCCCCGGCGCGATAAAACCCCAAATCTGAAAAAGAATGACCGGAATAGCGAGAAAAATCGCCAACACTAGGCTGAGCTTAAAGGGGGTGAGAAAGGGCGATGCCACTCCGGTGGCGATCATGGTCGAACCTGCGGGCATCAGCGCTCGTAGCGGTGCCGAGACAAAACCATAAATTTCGTTGGCGAAAGGGAATAGCACGATAAACCCAACGACGATGGCCAGAACGGCGCGCAATAAGCGGTCGCGCAACTCAGTCAGGTGTGCAATGAGCGACATGGGAGGATCTTGGTCAGCGTCGTTGTTCATGCGCTGCCGGGGTTATTTTTGCTGTTGTCGACTGGCTGACCCGACTTGTCAGTAGGGGAGGTAATCGAGTCCTGATGATCGGTGGTACCCGTCGCAAGTTGCGTCAGAGACTGCACCTCTTGTTCAACGGACGACGATTCTGCTCTGATTTGCTGCTCTAGCGCTTGTGACTCTGTTTTGAGATTTTGCAAAATTTCGTCATTGTGCAGCTCACGCCGTACCTCGGTTCTAATCTGGTCAAAGCTGCGCCGAAAACGGTTAACCCAGGCCAGCGTGGTTCTTACTGCGCCTGGGAGTTGTTCGGGGCCGATGACCAAAAGCCCGACCACCCCAATCAACAAGAGCTCAGCAAAGCCAATATCAAACACGGCCGGGCGCCCTGATTACGCGGGCGGCTTATCGTGATGGCTTTCCTCGCGTGCGGCAGTCGAGCCAGCCGACTCCGTAGGACTTTCCTCGCGCTCAACCGAGGCGCTGACCGTTTCCGACTCGGGCTTATCTTGCTTCATACTGTCTCGAAAGCCTTTGATCGCGTTACCCAAATCGCCCCCAATATTGCGCAATCTTGATGTCCCGAAGAGCATCACAACGATTGCAAGGATGATAAGCAGTTGCCAAATACTGATTCCGCCAAGACCCATAGTGTTTCTCCCTGTGCTTATGCCTCGTTTGAGGCGTCATTATTGCTGTTACGAGAGGCTTTTTCCGTGAGCCCTGATAGCCCCATTCGTTTATCCAGTACCTCTAGTACGGCTGTGTGATCTGCATCGAGGTGCGAGAGCATGACGAGTGTGTGAAACCAAAGGTCCGCCACTTCATCGATCAGCGCCGCTTGTTCGCCTCCTTGCGCCATGTCTTTTGCCGCGAGGATCACTTCAATCGCTTCCTCGCCGACTTTCTCACAAATCTTATTCAAACCTTGTGCATGCAAAGCCGCGACATAGGAACTATCCGCCGCTGCGGTTTTTCGCGCTAAAAGGACTTTGTCTAGGGCGGTGAGTACGTCAGTCATTCAGCGGTCCTCAGTTAATTGCCACGTATCGTCGACGCACGAGTAAAAAAAACAGGTTCGGCGTCCTGTATGGCAAGCGCCCGTCCCATTTTGCTGCACCTGCAGCAAGAGTGTATCGCCATCACAGTCTAGCTTGATATCGATGAGTTCCTGAGTGCTGCCAGAGGTCTCTCCTTTGCGCCATAAGGCTTGCCGGGATCGTGACCAGTAAATTGCTTGCCGTCGCGACAGTGTCAACGCCAATGACTCTGCATTCATCCAAGCAACCATCAGGACTTCTCCCGTTTCATGATCTTGTGCCACGGCAGGAATAAGCCCTTGCTCGTTCCATCGAGGGATCATCGTTGTTGGGGTCTGAGCGTCAAATGCTGTCATGTGAGTAGTATGCCAGAGGTCTGAAAGGGTTACCGATGTCGCAAAACGATTGCGCAAAGCAGGCAGCCACTACCGAGAACCAGCCAGCCTAGTCCCGCGATCGACTGGGCAATGCCAAAACCGAGTGCCAATGCGCCCAGCCCAGTTAAGGGCAATACCCACTGTGGCGTCGACGCGACCGGTACAGGTGCTTTTTTAGGCTGCCGTAGTTGTTGTAACACTAGGTCGGGTAATAGCGGCAAAGACTCTAGCAGCGCCGGTGCATCCTCCTGCAAACGCTTGCTCACCGTCTGTAGCGAATAACGTTCTGAGACCCACTGCTCGAGGAACGGCTTGGCGGTGTCCCACAAATTTAATGCTGGATAGAGCTGTCTGCCCAGCCCCTCGATATTGAGCAGGGTCTTTTGTAGGAGCACAAGCTGTGGCTGTACCTGCATATCAAACTGTCCCGCGGTGCGAAATAAGTTCACCACCATATGGCCGAATGAAATCTCTGCCAGTGGACGTTCAAACACTGGCTCACACAGTGTGCGCATGGCGGACTCAAACTCGGCGACCGGGGTATCGGCGGAGATCCAACCACACTCGATGTGAAGCTTGGCGCAGAGCCGATAATCCTGTTGAAAAATAGCGAGCAAGTTACGTGCGAGGTAATACAGATCTTGGTCATCGAGTTGACCGACGATCGCACAGTCCACCGCAATATAACGAGGATCTTCCGGATGTGTGCAGTCAACGAAGATATTGCCAGGATGCATATCAGCGTGAAAAAAACTGTCGCGAAATACTTGAGTGAAAAAAATCTCTACCCCACGCTCTGCCAGTAACTTCACATCAACCTGTTTCGCGCGCAACGCATCGATATCACTGATCGGGACGCCATAAATTCTTTCGCTGACCATGACCTGCTGAGTGGTTAATGGCCAGTGAACGGCGGGAACATAAACCAGATCACCGGCTTGAAAATGACGTTTTAACTGCGAGGCATTAGCGGCCTCACGTTGCAGATCAAGCTCGCCGTAGATGATTCGCTCATATTCCGCCACCACTTCGACGGGTCTAAGCCGCCGGCCATTACGGGACCAGCGAGCCAGTAGTGTCGCGACGTGGTGGAGAATTTTAAGGTCCTGAGCAATGGTCAGTTCAATACCGGGCCGCAAGACCTTCACGACAACATCGGCACCGTCTGGGAGACGCGCACCATGGACTTGTGCCACTGAGGCAGCGGCCAGCGGATTTGCATCAAATTCGGCGAAGCACTCAGCAATGGGTTTACCCAGTGCGTGCTCGATACGTTGAATGGCTTCGTTGGCGGGGAAGGGGGCAACCTGATCTTGGAGTAACGCCAGTTCATCGGCGATATCGAGTGGCAATAAATCTCGGCGTGTCGACAGTAATTGGCCGAACTTCACAAAGACGGGACCCAAATCTTCTAGTGCTCGGCGTAGCCGCTCGCCTCTGGGTGTGTTCTTGGCGACCGATGCGACGGGGAAAACGCGCAACAGCAACACCAGCAATTTCGGTCGTTGCGTCGGGGGCAAGAGTTCATCGAGTCGGTAGCGTGCTGCCGTGCGATAGAGTGCAATCAAACGGCTCATGGCTGCCCCCGTTTCTGCTCGACTTTAGCGCGTAATTTTTCGACTTTATTTTGTACGCGATCGACCTGCATCGACAAAGACTGTACGGCATCAAAAAAATATTCGAGCTCGGCCTTGGGTGGGGTTAAGCGCGCCTCTTCTAAGACAAACTCTGAGACCTGTCGCCGTAAACTGGCGCGGGCGCTCTCTCCCCAGCGAAAAATGTTGCGCAGTATTTCTGCGATCTGATGACCCATGACGTCACCGAGTGTGGCGACTAACGGCGCTTCCCAATCGATATCCATGCGCGAAATAATCTGCTGTAGCGTAATGAGGCTGGCGCTATTGCCCTCTAGCTCAATGCCACTATTAATCAGTACTGCTGCGGGGTCTTTGGACGAGGCCAGAGACGCGAAGTCCTCCACCGTGCCGCGCACAAAAGCGGCCGTAGGCAGCTCACAGTGGGTCAAGAGCCGGGTTTCGATGCCAGAGACGATCTCAAGGTAGACCGTCAAATCGAAGGTCGTGATCTCGACGCCCAGCACGGTTCCAGCGAGCCCAGCGAGTTCCTCATGCGAGGTGGGCGACAACGCAATGGCCTGGTTCAGTGCTCGTTCGATACCCGCAAGTGCAGCGCTCAATAACGCAGGGTCGTGCTGGGTCACGCTTTAAAACCTTGATGGAGCGCTACGACCCCCCCTGTCATATTGTGGTAACGGCAATTGACGAATCCTGCCGTTTCCATCATCTCCAACAGCGTTTCTTGGTCAGGATGCTGGCGGATAGACTCTGCTAAATAGCGATAGCTCTCTGCATCCTGCGCTATCAGTCGACCCATCGCGGGCAATATTTGAAACGAATACTGATCATATAGTTTGCCCAGCAGGGCAGAGGTAGGCTTGGAGAACTCCAACACCAATAACCTGCCGCCGGGCCGCAAGACGCGCAGCATAGAGCGCATCGCCAAGGCTTTGTCGGTGACATTACGCAGACCAAAAGCAATCGTAATGCAGTCAATACTATTGTCATCAAACGGTAAGTGTTGCGCGTCGGCTTGGACGACTTGGACATTACCGGTCGCGCCTTTGTCGATGAGCCGGTCGCGCCCCACCGTCAGCATGGCCGCATTGATGTCCGCCAGAATAACTTGGCCCTCTGAACCCACTAGACGAGAAAATTTGGCCGCCAGATCCCCAGTGCCGCCAGCGATATCTAAAACCGTTTGCCCCGGCCGCACTGCACTGAGTTCAATGGTGAATCGTTTCCAAATGCGATGAATCCCACCCGACATGAGATCGTTCATGAGGTCATAGCGCCCCGCAACGGAATCAAAGACTCCCCGCACCATGCCGGCTTTATCGCCTCGGTTAACCCGGCTAAATCCAAAGTCGGTGGTGTCGTCCTCTTCGTGAGGCGTGCTGGTGGTGTCGTCTGTCATATCCGGGTGCTCAATGTTGCTTGTGGCAACTCCGTTAACGGACCGGCCAGTGTACCTGAGCAGCGAGTGTCTGTTCAGGGCTGAAAATGTAGCACTTGTGAGTCAGCATCCCTAGATTTCCCGGCTGCGGCAAGCTGTTGCAAGTATTGATGCCAATATTGGTCCTGCTGTTCGGCTAGATCGCGCAGGTAGGCCCAGCTGTAAAGGCCGGAGTCGTGTCCGTCATCAAACGTGATTTGCGCCGCATAGTGTCCGACGGGTGCAATCGCCACAATTTCCACCGATGATTTGCCAGTTTGCAAGACCTCCTGCCCAGCTCCGTGGCCTCGCACTTCTGCTGAGGGAGAAAAAACACGCAAGTACTCTGCACTGAGTTCGAATGCTGCATTATCGTCAAACGTGAGTTCGAGTTTTCGCCGACTGCGCGCGTAATGCAGTCGAGTTACGCGCTGTGGTGTTGTGACGCTCATGGCGATTCCCGTCTCAGAAGTAACGTATCCATATTTGCTTGCGCCGCCATTGAGCGGGCACGCGCTATTTCAGAGCGGTTCGCAAAGGGCCCCATAGTGACCCGATACCAGCGGCCATTGTCTCCGTTAGTGAGTTCTACCGAGGCCTCTAGTCCCAGCAACGCCAGTTCACCCCGCCGTCGATCGGCATCTTCTTCCTGCCTAAACGAGCCTACTTGCAGCAAGTAGTCAGGAGTATCGGTGTCACCAGCGGTCAACTCGGCTGGCTCAATGTCAGGCGTTAAATCGACTTCTTCATTTGGCAGCACCGTATCAAAAACAAAGCGAGGCGCGGGCTCTACAACCGTGATGGGTGCCGGTATTGTCGCTGTCACCTTGGTGGGGTCTGGTTGCGCTAACCAATGGCTCATGCTGAGCGTCGCCATTACCCCGACCAGCGCGCCCGCCATCGCACCATGGAGATGCGCTTTGGTGAGTGTCAGCGGCATGTTGTGTGTGTTTTGCCCGGTGTTATGACGCGTTGCAGCGGGTTTGGCCTTTGGTTTTTGTGGTGACTTAGACACGGCTACATTGACTCAGGCGCCGAGACACCCAGTAGATCAAGGCCGCTAGCAATGACTTGCTGGGTTGCTGCAACCAGCGCGAGTCTCGCAAGGGCGGTATCGGACGAAGCGTCGAGAATCTTGTGCGCATTGTAGAAGCTGTGAAAGTCAGCGGCGATTTGGCGAAGATAATTCGCCACATCATGCGGCTCAAGTCGTTCAGCGGCAGCGACAACCACATCGGGGAATCGGGCTAGGTTGATGATCAATCCTAGGGTCTCGGGCTCAGTCAGGGTGTCAACATAAGGCAGTCCGGCGATGGCACCTTTTTCCCCTAGTAACGCTTTTGCTTTGAGGAGCAGACTGGCGCAGCGTGCGTGTGCGTACTGAATGTAATAAACCGGATTTTCGTTACTGCGCGCCAGCGCTAAGTCGATATCAAATGTTAATTGCGATGTCGGCGCTCTAGCGACTAGGAAAAAGCGCGTGGCATCGCAACCAACCCACTCGATGAGGTCCCGCAGAGTCACATAGCTGCCGGCGCGCTTAGATAACTTTACCTCATTGCCATCTCGCATCACCGTGACCATCTGGTGCAGCACATATTCCGGCCACCCTTTTGGAATACCTACGGCGAGGCCCTGTAACCCGGCGCGAACACGAGTGATGGTGCTGTGATGATCGGCACCTTGCTCATTGATGACACGTTCAAAGCCGCGTTGCCACTTGTCGTGATGGTAAGCGACATCGGGTACGAAGTAGGTATAACCGCCATCGCGTTTACGCATGACACGGTCTTTGTCGTCGCCAAAATCAGTCGTTTTGAGCCATAGCGCCTCTTGGTCCTCATAGGTGTGACCATTGCCCTCCAATGCCGTCACTGTGGTTGCGACGGCCCCTGACTCGTAAAGCGAAGATTCTAGAAAGTAGCGGTCGAACAGGACCGAAAACGAGCGCAGGTCTTGATCTTGTTCACGACGCAGGCAGGCAACGGAAAATGCCTGAATAGCGTCGAGGTTATTCAGGTCGCCATCCGCAGTAATGGTGCGGTCGGCAGCTTGCACGGTTTCGCCCGCTTGATAAGCAACGGCAACATCCTCGATATATTCGCCGCGATACCCGTCTACTGGCCATTCTGGATCCTCGGGCCCTTTGCCTTTGGCTCGGGCCTGAACTGACAGCGCCAAGTTATTAATCTGCTGTCCGGCATCGTTGTAGTAGAACTCTCGCTGAACCGACCATCCCGTGGCGTTGAGCAGGCGTCCGAGGGAATCGCCAATGGCGGCGCCCCTACCGTGGCCAACATGGAGTGGTCCTGTTGGGTTGGCCGAGACAAATTCCACCTGCACTCGCCGCCCGCGGCCGATGTCACAGCGACCGAATTGCTCCTTGGCTGCCAAGATGGTGCCGATGACAGCGGTATGCTGGCTGGCCTTAATAAAAAAATTAATGAATCCCGGCCCTGCAATATCGGTGCGCTCAATCAGAGTGTTATCGGGCAACGCGGCAATCAGTTGTGTCGCGAGATCTCTCGGTGGGATTTTCGCGTGTTTGGCTAACACCATGGCGATATTGCAGGATAGGTCGCCATGTGCCGTATCTTTCGGATGGTCAATTTGTGGCACGACGTCGGGCATGACCGGCAGCACGCCCGCTGCGACGAGTTTTTGTAACCCTGAAGTAATCAGCGTAGCCAGTTCAGATTTCATGGTTGTCCTGTCAAAGTTATGCGCTGCTCGCGCAGGTCGCGCGGCTCACTGCTCATTATCGCCGACCCACTGGGCTGGCTCCAGCCAAGGAATTCACAAGGTTTCATAGGGGTCGATATCGACTGACCAACTCAACTGGCGCGAACGCGCCCCCAATTCTGCCTGAGAGACCAGTGCGGCAACAGTATGCGCTAATGCGGGCCGCGTTTTGGCAGTGATAATGAGTTGGCTGCGGTAGCGATTTTTTCGTCGCGCCATTGCCGCAGGCAGGGGGCCAATATAATGGGCCTCGATGGGTGGTGTCCCGTCCTTCAACCCGCGAAGAAAGTCTAGGCCCTCTTGTTTACTGTGGCTGTCACACCGGAGGACCGCGAGAGCGCCATAGGGTGGCAAATGGGCCTGGGCTCGCTGCCTCAGCAGGTCGGGCAGTAAGGAATGGTATGGCGCGTCAAGCCCTCGTATTAAGGGGTGCTCGGGATGTCGAGTCTGAATAATGACCTGTCCCGGTTTGCGGTCCCGACCAGATCGGCCAGCAACTTGGGTTAACAGTTGCAGTAGCCGCTCTTCGCCACGAAAGTCAGGGCTGAAGAGCAGTGCGTCTGCATCGACGACTGCCACCAGTGTCACGTGAGGAAAGTGGTGGCCTTTGCTGAGCATTTGGGTGCCAACCATGAGGATAGGGTCAGCGTTGGCGAGTTGATCGATCAGCTCTGGTATCGCAGCCTTGCTGGTCACCGTATCACTGTCGACTCTAACCACTGGGTAAGCCGCAAAGCGTCCAGCTAGAAACGCCTCTGTCTGTTGTGTGCCAATACCCGTGCCGACTAAACGCCTGCTGCCGCAGGCGGGGCAGTGGCTTGGAAGAGGATTGCGGCGATCGCAATGGTGGCAATGCAGTGCTGGGGGCGTTTTATGGAGTGTCATGCGCGCGTCACAATCGGGACAGTCACTGCTCCAGCCACAGTCATGGCAGAGCAACGCATTGGCAAAGCCACGGCGATTGAGAAAGACCAGCACCTGCTCCCCGTTGTTCAGTGTCTGCTCGATGTGACTGATCAGTTCGGCAGATAATCCTGCGGACAGTTCCAATCCACTGATGTCGATGAGCCGCTGCTCGGGCAACTGGCTGTCACCCGCGCGTTGCGAGAGCACGTGGTACTGATAGCGCTGCTTTTCAGCGTTATGCCAGCTTTCCAGGCTCGGTGTGGCGCTACCCAATAGAACGCTGCATCCTTCGAGCTGAGCACGTTTGATGGCGACATCTCTGGCGGAGTAACGCAGACCATCTTGTTGGATGAAAGCGGCGTCATGTTCCTCGTCGACCACAATGAGACCCAAGCGGTGTATGGGGACAAATACGGTAGATCGTGTCCCTAGAATAATAGCGGCGTGGCCATGACGTGCGGCGGCCCATGCGCGATCGCGCGCCGCGTCGCCAATTCCAGAGTGTAAGGCAAACACAGGGGCTTCAAACCGCGCTTCGAAACGCGCTAGGGTCTGCGGTGTCAGCGCAATTTCAGGCAGTAACACGAGGGCCTGCCGGCCTTGATTAAGGCAAGTGGCAATCGTTTGAAGATAGACCTCTGTCTTACCGCTTCCAGTAACGCCATAGAGCAAGTGGACCTGAAAGTGGTGCAGAGACGACCGCACGCTATCGATTACCGTTTGCTGTTCCGGATTAGCAGCCAAGGGAGCAGTTTTTGTTTGCCATGGCTCGGGTCGCCGGATTTCACAGGTTTCAATCAGGTCTTTTTCGATCAACGCGTTGATCACCGATCGCTGGAAACCCAAGGCCCTGGCTTTGTCTAGTTTTAGCGGGTCTGTTCGCAATAAGTTGATCAAACCTGCTTGTTTTGGCGCGCCATGGGGCGTGTTAGGTGCCAAACCAGAGCCTCGCAGCGTGAGTTTGATACCGGGACTGCCCAGGGGGCGCTCAGAGTGACCCCGTCGCTCACCGGGTGACAACGCCAAGGGCCACACTTCACCGACCGGATGCTGATAGTACTCGGCGGCCCACTGCACTAACTGCTTAAGTGATGAGGAATACAGCGGCTTGATATCTAAGACAGCGGCGCATTGACGCAGTCGTGTCGAGGGCAGGTCAGATGTTTTGGCCAGACTCACCACGATGGCAACCAGTGTGCGATGCCCAAAAGGGACGCGCACTCTGCTGCCCGGCTCAATATCGCCCGACCAACCTTCCGGTGGCAGATAATCAAATAGTCGCCTCAACGGTGTCGGAACAGCACAGCGCCAGACCGTCTGATCGTGGGGGATGTTTTGAGCGGTGTCGGTCAAGCTGAACTCAATATGCGTCTTAACGGTCCCTAGTGTACTAAAGCGGGGGAGTGGGCGTATTCCATGTTGCTATCGGTGGAGGCTCTGGTATTATCCGCCCTCTTTTTTGCACCCAACAAGATTATTGGAGGTTGGCGTGAAAGCTGATATTCATCCACAGTACGGCGAAATAACGGCTCGATGTAGCTGTGGTAACGAGATAAAGACTCGGTCTACCCTAAGCGAAGACATCTCCTTAGATGTGTGTAGCCAGTGTCACCCTTTCTATACCGGCAAGCAGAAAATTGTCGATACAGGGGGTCGAGTGGATCGGTTTAACAAGCGATTCGGTGGGCGAAGCCTCTCGAAGTAATCGAAGCATTGTTTGAAAAGCCGGCTGTGCCGGCTTTTTTTTGCCCTAAAAAATTCCCTCTAGCGTTTCGGTGTCAATTGGTTCACTCGCATCGTCACCCCAGTCTGGCAGTGATTCTTCTAAAAAATATTCCATGACGCTATTGCTGGGGCTACCTTGCACTCGCAACCCGGAGTCCCGATCGACGCTGAGCCGCACTATGCCAGGTGGCATGGGGGCATCGGGTTGTGGTGACGGCAAGGCTTCGCGCATGAAGTCGATCCAAATGGGCAGGGCGGCTGTGCCACCGAATTCTCGTCGGCCCAGTGGGCTGTAGTCGTCGAACCCCAGCCAAGTCGTCGTGACTAAGTCACCGTTGAATCCAGAGAACCAAGCATCTCTTGGGCCATTAGTGGTGCCGGTTTTACCGCCAATATCGGTTCGCTCCAGTACTTTTGCTCTGCGCCCGGTGCCGCGCTGTATGGCTTCTCGTAAAAAGGAAGCAATGATGTACGCCACCCTCGGATCCATGACACGAGTCGCGGCACGCACCTCCGGTACCGCGGTACCTAAGATATCCTCCATGCGGGTCATCTCGCTCTCTGCTAGCTGGGTATTCGTGCACTCGGGGCAGGCCACGAGGGGATCGGCAGCGTAGACGATATCGCCTTTCGCATTCTCGATACGGTCGATCAGCCAAGGTTCTACTTTGAAGCCCTCATTAGCGAGAATGGAATAACCCGTTGCGATATCGAGCGGCGTGAAGGCATGAGTCCCCAAAGCCAGAGTGAGGTTTGCTTGCATGCCCTCGGTATCGAAGCCAAGGCCCTCCACAAAGTCGATGAAGGTCCGCACGCCGACGCGCTGTAACACCCGAATAGAGACCAGATTACGGGAAAATGCCAGTGCTTCCCGCAGCCGAGTGGGGCCATAGAATTTACCGCTGTCATTTTCTGGGCGCCAGATCTCTCCCGCCGCTAGGTTGTCCAGAACGACCGGCGC
>Ga0206677_10002589_pt1 | contig 15719 bp, 17 predicted proteins | sample M130m12015metaG_FD_155475 | JGI IMG/M metagenome (GOLD analysis project Ga0206677, IMG submission 155475) | Ammonia-oxidizing marine archaeal communities from Monterey Bay, California, United States - M1 30m 12015 | ecosystem: Environmental > Aquatic > Marine > Intertidal zone | place: USA...
AATAAAGATTAACCCTGCCTGCCTACCAAAATCAGGTCCCCATAACTCTCTTGTCATAAGACCTATGCTTACTAAAGTTAAACTTATCCATATAAAATTTGATAATCTTATTGCATCATGTGGAGCAAGTATTGATGAAAAAATTTTAACAAAAGTTGCACCAATAAAAGGATATAAGGGTGGATTATTAATTGAATCTTGACTGGCTGCCAAGGGAGCTATTATGGAATTACTTGAAACAATATCCATTACCATGCTTACATTTTCAGATTCTGCAGGAATCCAAGGAGAATTGCCAACAAGACCAGTAAAAACCCATACCATTGCGAGCATTAGGAATAAATGAATTTTTGTTTTATCACCAAGTGTTGAGCGAGGTGATGACATATTTCCCTGCCAATCATGATTTAATTCAAATTTCATATTTACAAATTATGACATAAAAAAAAAGGCAGATAACTGCCTTTTATTAAATCATATTAAAACTATTACATTCCATATTTTTGTTTAAATTTTTCTACACGGCCAGCAGTATCTAATATTTTTTGCTTACCAGTATAAAAAGGGTGACACTTAGAACAAACTTCAATTGTTGTATCTTTTGCCATGGTTGATTTTGTTTTGAATGAATTACCACAACTACAAGTTACGGTTATTTCAGGATAATTTGGGTGTAAATCTTTTTTCATAATCTTATTTATAAATTGTAATCTTAAACAGACGTGTATTTTATAGCATGTTTAATAAAAATCAATAATTAATTGATTCTTTAGCTTCTTCTCATACTGTCAAAAAAATCCGAGTTGTTTTTTGTCGACCGAACTTTATCTAGAAGGAATTCCATCGCCTCAAGGTCATCCATAGGGTAAAGTAATTTTCTTAAAACCCATATTTTTTGCAGAACATCAGAAGGAATAAGTAATTCTTCTCTTCGGGTACTTGACTTGTTCACATTGATAGCAGGATAAATTCTTTTTTCAGCCATCTTTCTTTCCAGGTGAATTTCCATATTACCTGTGCCTTTAAACTCTTCATAAATTACATCATCCATTCTAGAACCAGTTTCTACGAGAGCAGTTGCAAGAATCGTAAGTGAGCCACCTTCCTCTACGTTTCTAGCGGCACCAAAGAATCTTTTCGGTCTTTGAAGTGCATTTGCATCAACACCACCAGTTAAAACTTTTCCAGATGATGGAATAACAGTATTATAGGCTCTAGCAAGTCTTGTAATTGAATCTAAAAGAATAACAACATCTTTTTTATGCTCAACTAATCTTTTAGCTTTTTCTAGAACCATATCTGCTACTTGAACATGTCTTGTAGCTGGCTCATCAAAAGTAGAGGCTACCACCTCACCTTTTACAGATCTAGACATTTCTGTAACCTCTTCTGGCCTTTCATCTATAAGAAGAACAATAAGGGAAACGTCTGAATGATTAGCTGTTATTGCATGAGCAATATTCTGTAACATGACTGTTTTACCGCTTTTAGGACTTGCTACGATTAAACCTCTTTGGCCTTTTCCAATAGGCGCAACCATATCAATCACTCTACTTGTATTATTCTCCTCAACATTAGAATCTCTTTCTAAGGTGAGGGGTTTTGTTGGGTGAATAGGTGTGAGGTTTTCAAACAGAATCTTGTTTTTTGTATTTTCAGGCGCATCATTGTTTACTTTATCAACCTTGACTAAGGCAAAGTAACGTTCGCTATCTTTTGGCGTTCTAATTTCACCAGCAATCGTATCTCCAGTGTGTAGATTAAATCTTCGTATTTGGGAAGGTGAAACATATATATCTGCTGGACCTGCTAGATATGAAGAATCGGAAGATCTTAAAAAGCCAAATCCATCTTGTAATACCTCTAAAGTACCATCACCAATTAACTTATCTCCATTTTTAGCTTTATTCTTAAGTATCGCAAAAATTAAGTCTTGCTTACGCATTCTTCCCGCATTTTCTATTTTGTCAGAATTTGCTAAGTCAACTAGTTCAGTTACAGGGAGATGTTTTAGATCAGATAAATGCATATTTTTTTAGATTGTACTGTCAATAAAAGCTGTTAGTTGTGATTTAGACAGAGCTCCTTTTTTATCAGCTTCAAAGTTACCATCTTTAAAAATGATTAGAGTAGGTATCGCTCGAACTGCAAATTGGGCAGCAATCTTTTGATTTTCATCTATATTAATTTTTGCGACAACTAACTTGCCATCATAATCTTTTGAAATATCGTCCAATATGGGTGCAATTGCCTTACAGGGACCACACCATTCAGCCCAAAAATCGACTAAAACAGGTATTTTTGATTGAAGAACTTTTTCTTCAAATTGATCATCTGTAACGTGAATAATATTGCTCATATTTTGTTGAGTTTTGTTACTAAGGTTTGATTAAATATTAATGATATTTCTTTTTGATGTTTATATGATAATTGAAACTATAAGGTTTATCAATAACTAATTTATTTCTTCATTATCCTCGTTTTTATTTACCGCCTTTGATTTATAAGCATTATCAATTTCAAATAAAGGAATAACTTTTTTTACACCCCTTGAAGATTGCGAAATTGATATAGCCCTATCTGCTTCCTGTTGATTTAAAATACCCATCAAGTAAACAGATCCTTCTTCTGTAAATACTTTTAAATGCAATATTGAGAGAGGAATTTGATCCTTTCCATCTGCAGCAAATACTCTCGATATAACATTACTTGTAATGGCAATGTCGTTTGCAATTCCTTTTACTGTATTTTCCGGCCCTACAGTCATATAGTTGTTAACTTTTTTTACATTTTCTATATTGGTAACAATGCTAAATATTTTATCAATAATTTCTTGATTTGGTGATTGCCCAGTAATTAAGATCACTTGATTATAACTAACAAAGTTTGCCCTAAATTCACCTTCGACATCTTGTGTCTTTAGTACTGTCTGCCATTCAAGTTTTTCATCAGTAAATTGTGACTCAGTGGTTCTCCTATCTGAATAGGAAGTTGGTCCACCAAGAACTCCAGCAGCACAACCAGATAAAAAAAATGTAACTGATAGAATTAATGATATTAAAAGATAATTTGATTTGGGATACATAAAATAAATTATATACTTATTGGAAAATCTTTCTATTAAATTGATTAAAATAAAATTAAATCTTTTAAATGAGCTCAACTCTTTATATTGTTGCAACACCTATTGGAAATCTAGATGATATCTCATCAAGAGCCTTAAAGATTTTAAACAGTGTTGATATAATCGCCTGTGAAGATACAAGGCATTCTAAGCATTTGCTATCTAAATTTTCAATAAATAAGAAACTCCTCTCTTTGCATCAACATAATGAAGAAAAAAAGACTAGTTTGTTAATAAAAGAAATACAAAGCGGTAAAGAAATTGCCTATATATCTGATGCTGGTACACCAGGTATTAGTGATCCGGGGGCTTATTTAGTAAAAAAGGCTTTAGAATCTAAAATTAAAGTAGTACCAATACCAGGAGCCTCATCAATTACTGCAGCATTTTCAGCTGCTGGCATAGTTGCAACTCAGTTTAATTTCTTCGGATTTTTACCAAATACTGATAGTAAAAGTAGAAAAGTTATTGAACAATTTTATAGAAGCCAATTTACCTCAGTTTTTTTTGTTTCACCACATAGGATTCTTAAAACCTTAGAGTTACTTGAAGAAATTTATGGTTCGATGCAGATGGTTTTTATTGGTCGGGAATTGACAAAGCTATATGAAACTATTTATAAAGAAAATTTGAATGAGTTATTAATACAATTCAGAAAAGAAAAACATAACCTTAAGGGTGAGTTTGTGATTATTATAGAGGGAGAAAAGAAAGATCAAAAAAACTCAAGCAACATTGAAGCAGAAAATGCTCTTAGAATAATGCTTAATGAATTAAGTTTGAATCAGTCTGTAAAGCTTGTTTCACAGATTTTTAAAATGAAGAAAAATGAAATATATAATTTAGCTTTAGGAATAAAAAATAATGATAAATGAGTTAATTATTCCAAGACCTGATGATATGCACCTTCACCTCAGGGAAGGAGAGATGTTAAAGGTAGTAAGCCAACATTCAGCGAACCAGTTTGGGAGAGCTATTATTATGCCCAACTTAAAAAATCCAGTTATAAATACTGAGTTAGCACACATTTATTATGATGAAATTAAAAAACATACTAAAACTTATCAATTTGAACCTTTGATGACTATTTATTTCAATGATGGACTTTCTTTAGAAGAATTAAAAAAAATCAAAACATCTTCAAAAATCATTGGTATTAAGCTTTATCCTAAAGGCGTTACTACTAACTCAAACAAAGGCATAGATTCATTCGATTCAGGGTATAAAATTTTTGAAATGATGGAGGAATTGGATATCCCTTTGTTAATTCATGGGGAAGTAAATGACAAAAATGTAGATATATTTGATCGAGAAAGAACATTCATTGAAAAGCATTTATCAAGAGTTCATAAAGAATTTCCAAATCTTAGAATAGTGTTAGAGCATATTTCAACAAAAGATTCTACTGAGTTTGTGAAAGACTCAAGCAATAAAATTGCAGCTACTATTACTCCTCAACACCTTCTTTATAATCGAAATGAATTATTTTTAGGAGGGTTAAGACCACATGCATTTTGTTTACCAGTATTGAAAAGAGAGGAACATAGGATTGCAGTTCTAAATGCAGCGATATCTGGTAACCCAAAGTTCTTTCTAGGGACAGATAGTGCTCCTCATAAAAGAGCTGAAAAAGAAAGTAGCTGTGGGTGTGCAGGAATATATTCCGCATTTAATGCAATAGAGATTTACGCTGAGATATTTGACCAAAATAATGCTATTGAAAAATTAGAAAATTTTTGTAGTAAATTTGGCGCTGATTTTTATAAGCTCGATCAAAGTAAAGAGAAATTAAAATTAACTAGATCTAAGAACAAAGTTCCAACCGTTATAAAAATTGGTAACGGTGATGTTGTTCCCCTGATGGCGGGTCAAGAAATTGGTTGGAATTGTTCTAATATTTAATAAATTTCGGTGATAAAATATAATCAAGTTGACCTGACAGTCACTACACTTTTGTGTAGAGGAAAGTCCGGGCTCCTAGAGCAGGGTGATGGCTAACAGCCATACATCGTGAGATGAGGAATAGGGCCACAGAGACGAGCGTATTTAGTTACGGTGAAACGCGGTAACCTCCACCCGGAGCAAGGCCAAATAGGGTGACATTAGCACGGCTCGTGTTGTCATCGGGTAGGCTGCTTGAGCATATAAGCAATTATATGCCTAGATGAATGACTGTCCAAGACAGAACCCGGCTTATAGGTCAACTTACCTTCTTCTTATAAATCATTGTTATATAAAGATTTAAAATTAAAAAGCGCTTGCATTGCGCTTTTTTTTTACCTATAGTATCCCTGTTAGGGAAAAAGTGGTAATTTGTGGGAAATTGCTTAGTAAAGCTAAGGGTATTAAGTAATTTCTCACCTTTTTCTCAGATAAAGAGGTACTACTTATGTATAGAGGCGCAACACGAATAAACTTAGATGGAAAAAATAGGATTGCGATCCCTACAAAGTATCGTGAAAAAATTCTTATTGAGTCATCAGGCCTACTAGTCTTAACCGCACATATTTACAAATGTTTACTCTTATATCCCCAGTTTGCATGGGAGCCGATTCAAGAAAAAATAATGAATCTATCGAGCTTTGAAAAAAAATCTAGTGGACTACAGAGACTATTAGTCGGATTTGCAGAGGATATCACTCTTGATAAGGCAAATAGATTGCTGATTCCCGCGGAATTAAAAAATTATGCTGAAATAGATAAAAATGCAATTTTCATTGGTCAGGGGAGCCATTTTGAAATTTGGAATTGCGATCACTACTATGAACACTTAGCCCAAATAAATATCACTGAAGAGAATGATTTTCCAGATGAACTTAAGGGCTTTTCATTATGAGTAAACATATTCCTGTAATGCTTCATGAGTCGATAAAAGCATTAGGTATTATTCCAAATGGTTTTTATGTAGATTGCACCTTCGGAAGAGGCGGTCATTCAAAAGAAATACTAAAGAAATTAAATGATGACGGAAGATTGTTAGCACTAGATAAAGATTTAGAAGCTGTTAAAGAAGGAGAAAACATTAAAGATAAGCGTTTTGAGATAGTACATGCATCTTTCAAAGACCTGACTAATATTCTAAAAAAAAAAATTTCCAAAAACCTAATGGAATTCTTATGGATTTAGGAATCTCATCACCTCAGATTGACGAAGCAGAACGTGGCTTTAGTTTTAATTTAGATTCAAATCTCGATATGAGGATGAATCAAAGTCAAAAATTAACTGCTTCAGAAATTATCAATCATTTTGATTATGATGAATTAGTGAAGATTTTATACGACTATGGTGAGGAAAAATTTGCAAAAAAAATTGTCAGAGAAATTGTTAAATATAGAGAGGAAGAAGGAAAAATATCAAGGACAACTGAATTAGCAGACATAGTGAAAAAAGCTATCCCAAAATTCGATTCAAAAAAAAATCCAGCAACAAAAACATTCCAAGCAATAAGAATAAAGGTAAATGAAGAGCTTTTAGAGATCGAGCAGGTCTTACCTGCAGCATTCAAAGCTTTAGAAAAAAATGGGAGGCTGGCAGTTATTAGTTTTCATTCACTTGAAGATAGAATTATCAAAAATTTTATTAAAAATAAATTGAATACGGACACAGTGCCAAAAAAAATTCCAATTCTTCAAAAACAAATTAAATCAGCCCCTATAAAGGTTATTCAAAAACTCCAAACACCCTCAAAAAGTGAAGTATTAAAAAACAAGAGAGCAAGAAGTTCAAAGTTACGTGTGATAGAAAAAATATCGGAGGAAGGGTGAAGTTGAACCTAATACTTTTCTCTTTATTAATAATATTCGCATTAGTGAAAATTAATGCCCATCATCTATATCGCGTAAATCACCATGCCCTTGAAATAGAGAAACGAAAAACGATTGATTTAAAGGACGAACAGAATCAGCTGTTAATCCAGGAATCTTCAAAATCTGGTAACGGAAGAATCTCAGAATATGCAAAAAGTAAATTAAAAATGAATCCGCCAGAAAAAAAACAGAAAAGAATAATTAAATGAGATCAAAAATAAAAAAGAATCATGAATTTTTTGAGCTCTCAAAATTCAGAAGGCGTTTCATGCTTCTTGTTCTTCTGACACTATTTTGTATATTATTTTCTCGTGCCTTTTTTCTTCAAGGGATGCAAAAAGACTTTTTACAACAAGAGGGTTTTGAAAGAAGTAATCGTAATATTGAGTTATATGCCTATAGAGGAAAAATTTATGACAGAAATAATCAGATACTAGCTGCGAGTGAAACAGTAAGAAGTATTACTATGGAGCCAAATAGGGTTCAATTTAAGAAGGGAGATAAAAATAAATTAGCTAACCTCTTAGGAGTAAAAATAAAGTTCTTAAATAAAAAATTAAAAAGTAAACGAAATCATATCTACCTAAAAAGAAAGGTCGATCCAAAAATTGCTTCTAAAATTTTAGCCTTAAAAATTCCTGGAATTAGCACCGAAAAAGATTATAGAAGAACTTACCCAGACCAAGAAATATCTGCACATGTAGTTGGATTTTCTGGAAATGATGGTAATGGTTTGGAAGGGGTTGAATATAAGAAAAATGATTTTTTATCGGGTACACATGGTTATAAAAAGATTTTAATTGATGCAAGGAGAAGAGTGGTTGATAATCTAAGTGAAGTAAGTGTTCCAGTTGATGGGAAAGATGTCCATTTAACCATTGATAAACGCCTTCAACACATAGCCTTTCAATCCCTTAAAAAAACAATCAATGATTCTGAAGCAATTTCAGGTTCTGCCATTCTTATTGATTCTAAAACAGGCGAAATTTTAACAATGGTAAATTATCCATCATTTAACCCAAATGAAAGAATGAGGACGAGGAGTCCTTTTGTAAAGAATAGGGTCATCACTGATGCTTTTGAACCGGGCTCAACAATGAAACCAATTAGTATTGCAGCTGCTTTAGAAAAAAAGGTAGTAAATGTTAATACAAAAATAGATACGGGCAACGGGTTTTATAAAGTTGGACGAACGCAGATAACTGATACAAAGCCACATGGTGTTATATCTGTTAAAGAAATACTTCAAACATCATCAAATATTGGCGTTACTAAAATTGCGGAAAAGTTAAGCAAAAAATATTTATGGCAAACATACTCTAATTTTGGTATCGGTAATTTAACAGGATCTAGCCTCCCAGGGGAATCGAAAGGCGTAATGCGTGACTATAGTTCATGGAAAGCACGAGATCACTTTAGTGCAAGTTATGGTTATTCAGTGAGTACAACAGTTGCTCAACTTGCCAGAGCTTATACACCTTTTGCTAATAAAGGCGAGATAAAGAACCTAAGGTTATTTAAAAATGATCCAATAAAAATTGGACAGCGGGTTTTGTCTATAAAGACCTCAGAGGCTGTCTTAAAAATTATGGAATCTGTTACGGAAGAGGGAGGTACTGCAATTCAAGCATCAATCCCAGGCTATCGAGTTGCAGGAAAAACAGGAACAGCTCGACAGTTTGTTAAAGGAGTAGGTTATGGAAAGCCAGGAGAAAGAAAATATAATGCTTCTTTTGTTGGGCTCGCACCCGCCTCTAATCCGAAGTTTATAATGGCTATTACAATTGAAGATCCATCAAAAGGTTCTAATTACGGTGGAGTTGTAGCAGGTCCTATTTTCAGGAGAGTAGTTGCAGAGGCACTAAAAATATATTCAATTCCTCAAGATGAAATAGAAATAAAAGATGAGACCGATAATGAAAAAAAAGAGATATGAAAAATGAATTAGAGATTTTTTTAGAGCAATTTGACAAATTGACTCTAGATTCAAGACAAATTTCTAAAAATACAGTTTTTATTGCTTACCCTGGTAAGAAATTTGATGGAAGAGACTTTATTGAGCAGGCAGTTAATAATGGCGTAAATGGAATTGTATTTGAATCCGAAAATTATAAAAAAAAATTAAATCTAAGTGTCCCTTCAATCGCGATCAAAGATCTTAAAAATAAACTTTCTTCAATTGCAGATAAATTTTATGACTATCCATCAAAAAAATTATCAATTATTGGAATTACGGGGACAAATGGTAAAACAACATCTGCTTATTGGTTAACGCAATGTTTAAATCATTTGCGTAGCAAAACAGCGTTTATAGGGACCCTTGGATACGGAGAAGCAGAGGATTTCAAAAAAACAGAGAATACTACTCCAAGTGCAATAGATGTTCAGTATGTAATAAAAGATTTATATAAGAAAAAATATAAAAATATAGCAATGGAAGTCTCATCTCATGGAATAAAAGAGAATAGATTAAATAATATTGAGTTCAATGAGAGATTATTTACAAACCTCACTAGAGATCATCTGGATTACCATAAGACAATGAAAGCCTACTCAGATGTAAAAAGAAAATTTATGTTGGAAGGCAAGAATGGGAGCATCATAGTTAATATTGACGATAAAGTTGGAGAGTCAATTTTTAAAAAATCTACCTTACCAAGTGAAAAAAAAATAAGTTTCTCAATTCATAAGAAGTCAAAGATTCAAGCAACTGATATAAGCCAAAATAATAATAATTTAAAATTTAATCTTAGCTATTACGGAGAAACTTTTCCCATTACATTTAAATTAAGTGGTTATTTTAACGTCTATAACGTATTGGGCGTGGTTGGTTGTTTAAGTGCAAGGGGGTATGAAATTAAACAAATACTTGATAGCCTAAAGCATATAACACCAGTTCCAGGGAGATCTGAATACATAATAAGTAATGATAGTTTTCCATCAGTAATGATTGATTATGCTCATACAGGTGATGCATTAGAAAATATTTTAAAGAGTGTGAAAAATAATGCATTTAGAAAAATACTATTAGTTTTTGGCGCTGGTGGAGGTAGAGATAAAGGGAAGAGAAAAGCAATGGCTAAAATTGCAGAGAAGTTTGCTGATCAATGCATCATTACAACCGATAACCCAAGAAATGAAAACCCAATAGATATCATAAAAGATATTAGTAACCACTTTAATAAAAAGCCGATAGAAATTATTGATAGAAAAGAAGCTATATATAAGGCAATTGAAATAGCTAGTAAGGAAGATCTTGTGCTCATTGCGGGAAAGGGGAACGAGGAATTTCAAGAAATAGGGAACCAAAAAAAATATTTTTCTGATAGAGAAGTGATCGAAAAATTTTTACAAGAAAGGAAATCAAAAAATTAACTTATCTATTAAAGATATTTATGAAGCAGTTTTAGGTAAAAATCCTAAGTCTATAGAATTTCTCAAAAAGAAATTTCATACAATCAGTATCAATTCAAAAAAAATAAAAAAAGATGACATATTTGTTGCGATAAAAGGCCTGAATTTTGACGGGCATGACTATATCAATGAAGCTTTTAAAAATGGAGCAATAGCGGCAATAATTTCTAATGAGGAAAAAATTTCAAGTAATACAATTTTAGTAAACGATACTAAGAAATCATTAGCAGACATTGCCTCCTTTATTTTAAAGAAATTTAATCCATTTATAATTGGTATAACTGGAAGCAATGGCAAGACAACTACAAAGGAAATAATTAAGTCTATTTTAGATTCAAATTATGGCCAAAAAAAAATCCTAGCCACTCATGGAAATTATAATAATGATATCGGACTTCCGCTTACTATCTTTAATTTAAATTCACCTCATAGTCATATAGTTCTTGAGATGGGTATGAATCACGCCAATGAAATTAGTTATTTAGCAAATATTGCCCCCCCAAATTTAGCCGTAATAACTAATATTGGAGAAGCTCATATTGAAAATTTTAAAAATAGAGAAGCGATAGCAAGCGAAAAAAAAGATATTTTACTTAACCTTCAAGCTGATGGATTAGCAATACTCCCCAAAGACAGTGAATTTTTTAATTTTTTAGCAAAGGATTTGAAAAATATAAAAGTATTATCTTTCGGTATTGAAAAGGATGCTGATATCTCTTGTGAATTTTTAAATAACAAAAAAATTCTTATCAAAACTCCTAAATATGACCTTGAGATTAAACCTAAATTATTAGGGCATAATAATATTTCAAATATTTTAGCCGCCGTAGCATGTGCTTATCAGTTAAAAATAAATCCGATAAAAATTAAGCAAGGCATAGAAAATGTAAACCCTAGCCCTGGTCGATTAGAGTCTAAGGATGGAAGACAAGGGACAACAATAATAGATGATACATACAATGCAAACCCATCAGCCTTTCAATCAGCCATAGAAGTTCTTGATGGTTTTCAAGGAAAAAAAATTTTAGTCATAGGAGATATGGCTGAACTAGGGGAAAATTCAAGAATATATCATCAAGAGCTTTCCAGATTGATTAAAGAGACTAAAATAGATATTACATTAGGTGTAGGGAAATACGTCAAAGAAGTTATAACATTGCTTGATGGAAAAAATGCTTGGTTCAAAAGTAAGGACGAGTTAGTTAAGTATTTATATTCTTGTATGAAAGATGCAACTATTCTTGTCAAGGGATCAAGGTCAATGAAGATGGAAGAGATTGTTGAAAAATTAATAAAGTAGTTGAGAAAGTAAATTATGTTATACGAATTTCTAAAATGGCTATCAAATGATTACACGATGTTGAATGTATTCAACTATCTATCCTTACGTGCAGTTTTATCAGTAATTACGGCGCTAACAATTTCATTTATATTTGGGGGTTGGTATATAAAAAAATTAGGTGACTATAGTTTTGGGCAATATGTTCGAGCGAATGGACCCACTACACATATTGAAAAAATGGGCACACCCACGATGGGAGGAGGATTAATTTTAATATCAATTGTAGTATCAACATTATTATGGGCAGATCTTTCGAATACATATATATGGCTTATGATTTTCGTAACAACATCGTTTGGTGCGATTGGCCTGGTTGATGACTATAGTAAAATAAAACATAAAAATTCTGACGGAATGTCGGCACTAACCAAATACTTTTTACAGTCAATTGTTGCTATCGTTGTCGCCTTGTACCTTTTCTTAAATGCAAATACCTCGCAAGAGACTTCTCTGCTGGTTCCATTTATTAAAGATTTGAGTATACCGTTAGGCTTTATTGGATTTACAGCTTTGACTTATTTGGTCGTAGTGGGAAGTAGTAATGCCGTTAACCTAACAGATGGGTTAGATGGGTTAGCAATCATGCCAGCTGTAATGATCGTTAGTGCCCTAGGTATATTTGCTTATTTAGGGGGCAATGTTATTTTTTCAGATTATTTAGATATACCCTATATTAAAGGTGCCGGTGAGCTAGTTATCTATTGTGCAGCCCTTGCGGGTGCTGGTCTAGGTTTTCTTTGGTTTAATGCATACCCTGCAGAGGTATTTATGGGAGATCTAGGTTCTCTATCTATTGGTGCTGCAATGGGGACAATTGCAGTTATTGTTCGACAAGAAATTGTCTTGCTAATTATGGCAGGTATTTTTGTAGTAGAAACAATTTCGGTCATGCTTCAAGTTTCTTACTTTAGATATTCAAAGAAAAAATATGGCAAAGGAAGAAGAATTTTTTTGATGGCGCCATTGCATCACCATTTTGAAAAAAAAGGGTGGAAAGAAACGCAAGTTGTTGTTAGATTTTGGATCATAACAATGATGCTTGTTCTTATTGGTCTTGCAAGCCTTAAAATTCGTTAATGGAAATAAAAAAAAAATCAGAAGTCTCAGCACTCGAAGAAATTAAGCATATTTTAGTTGTAGGTTTAGGAAAGTCAGGCTTATCCTGTATTGATTATTTAACCAAGCAAATAAAATTCAAAAAAAAATTATTTAAAATTAGTGTCTATGACAAAAATAAAACAGTAAAAGAACAACGGAGTCTGTTAAAAGATCTTGACATTAAAGAAGTTTATTCGGGTGATATAAAATTTGAATTTATAGATAAAAAGTCTCATGTATTTTTAAGTCCTGGAGTCAGCCCGGCCGAAGTAAATAAATTTAATCAAAAATTTAGCATCATCAATGACATCTCTTTATTTCTTGAACATTTGTCAGATAATTCAAATAATTTGAAAGTCATTGGTATCACAGGAACAAATGGGAAGACAACCACCTGTTTATTTCTCGAGCATTTATTAATAAAGGCTGGTTATAAGGCTAGGGCATCAGGAAATATTGGTAATTCGCCTTTAGATTTAATTGGCAAGTTAGAAAGTCTTGAAGTTGTAGTTCTTGAAATTTCAAGTTTTCAATTAAACCCTTTTAAAAAAAATGGATTTCCAGGCAAGAAAATTGATGTAGGAGTTTTTCTTAATTTTACTGAAGATCATTTAGATATGCATGTCAGCATAGATGATTACCTACAATCAAAATTAGCTTTATTAAAATCAAGCAAAAGGCAAGTTATTAAAGAAGATTTACTGAAAAAAGTACCCAAGCGTTTCAAAGATATAATATTCATGCATAGTGATGGAGGTGATATAAAGACTGAGTTTTCAGAAAAAATATCACAAGAAAAATATGTAATTTGTTCTATTGAAGATAGTAAATTTATTATTAATAATAATGATTTTGAGGTGTGTATTAATGAATCTAAATTATTAGGTAATCATAACGAATTAAACATTGCTGCAGCATTTGCAGCATTTAGGTGTCTAGATATATCTTTTTCAAATTATCAAAACGTTATAAAGAGCTTTAATGGCGCTCCTCACCGAATCGAATGGATAAGGGATGTAAATGGCATTAAATTCTATAATGATTCTAAAGCTACGAACGTTGCATCAACTATTGCAGCGTTGCAATTTTTTAAGGACAAAAATATTTTTTTAATTGCTGGAGGTGATAGTAAACGATTATCTATGGAACCATTAAAAAAATATTTAAATAAAAATGTATCCCATCTATTTTTAATTGGTAAAGATGCTTTAGTAATTAAGAAAATATTTTTAAAACTAAATAATCTAAAAATTTCTATATGCAAAGATCTGACCGTTGCTGTAACTGAAGCATTTGATCACGCTACTGTAGGAGATATTATTCTGCTATCTCCATCTTGCTCAAGTCACGATATGTACCAAAATTATGTCGAACGGGGTGAGCACTTTAACAAAATAGTACGCTCATTAAAAAATTGAAAATATTTTCAGCACAAACTAATTATAATTTACCAATTTATGATTATCATCTGATATGGGCCTCACTCCTTCTTTTAGGTGCTGGACTTGTTATGGTGTATTCCTCGTCAGTTGATATAGCTGCAAGTAGTAAAGCACTAAACTTTAATAGTTACCATTACTTAATAAGGCAGTCCATATATATATTATTAGGTTTTATCTTTGGATATATTGCATTCTTGATACCCCTATATTTTTGGCAGAAAATTGCTCCTATTTTATTTATATTTGGATTGATCTTATTGGTATTAGTTTTGGTCCCTGGGGTTGGCAAAGAGGTGAATGGGAGTAGAAGGTGGATATCATTGATTATCATTAATTTTCAACCTTCAGAGCTTGTGAAGCTTTTTACTGTAATGTACGCCTCAGATTATGTCTTAAGAAAATCGAAACAAATGAGAACCATAGTGAAAGGTTTTTTACCTATGTTGGGAATAATTGTTCTTACAGGATTTCTTCTTCTTTTAGAGCCTGATTTTGGAGCATTTACTGTAATTACAGTAATAGCGATGGGGCTTCTTTTCTTAGGGGGCCTTACATATAAAATATTTTTTAGTTTATTGTTTTTTGCACCAATAAGTATCTACTACCTTATTACGTTGCAGCCATATAGGCTCGATAGAATTATTGGATTTTTGGATCCATGGGACGACCCACTAGGTAAAAGTTACCAATTGACGCATTCATTAATGGCATTTGGTAGAGGTGAATTTTTTGGTTCAGGACTAGGAGCAAGTGTCGAAAAATTACAATATTTACCAGAGGCACACACTGACTTTATACTGGCAGTCATAGGCGAAGAATTTGGTTTGTTGGGAGTCTCTTTAATAATAATTTTATTCGCATTTCTAGTTGTTAGGATGTTTGGAATTGCTAAAGAATCTATCCAAAATAAGAAGCCATTTTCTGCATTAATGGCACAAGGTATTGGGCTATGGTTTGGGATACAAGGCATAATCAATATGGGAGTAAATTTAGGACTTTTCCCTACAAAGGGATTGACTCTTCCGCTCTTGTCATATGGAGGAACCGGTATTTTGATAAATATGATTTCAATTGCAATTGTACTTAAAATTGATTATGAGAATAGAAGAAATATGCGAGGGCAATTTTATTAAAAAAGTAAATATTACAATTGCTGCAGCAGGAACTGGGGGACACATAAACCCTGGCATCGCTATTGCAGATACCCTTCAAATGGATGGATATAATATTTCATGGCTTGGAACGCCAAAGGGAATGGAAAATAAGTTAATTGACAAAAATAAATTTCAATTTTTTGCATTATCAATTTCAGGTATACGGAATAAAGGATTATTAAAACTAATACAGCTACCCTTTATAGTGACAATCTCAACAATTCAGGCTGTAAAGGCACTTAAAGTTACAAAGACAAAATTATTGATTGTAATGGGAGGTTATGTTTCCTTGCCAGCAGCATTGGCGGCTAAAATTTTAAACATAAAACTTATTGTGCA
>Ga0206677_10002591_pt1 | contig 15713 bp, 14 predicted proteins | sample M130m12015metaG_FD_155475 | JGI IMG/M metagenome (GOLD analysis project Ga0206677, IMG submission 155475) | Ammonia-oxidizing marine archaeal communities from Monterey Bay, California, United States - M1 30m 12015 | ecosystem: Environmental > Aquatic > Marine > Intertidal zone | place: USA...
GCTTCGACAGTTTTTACGGTCACCTGACCGGCGGGGTCGGCTATTGGGACCATGTGCATGGTGGCCATTACGACTGGCAACGCGATGGCGTGACCGCGCGCGACGAGGGCTATACCACGCATTTATTAACCGATGAGGCCCTGCGGGTGGTCCGCACGCGCGACAAGGAAAAGCCTCTGTTTCTCTATCTCGCCTTTGGTGCTCCCCACCTGCCGAATGAGGCCCCGAGCGACGCGGTGCAAAAATATAACCATATCGAGAAAAAAAATCGCCGCATCCATGCCGCCATGGTCAGCGAAATGGATATCGCCATTGGCAAATTGATGAAAGAGCTGGAGGCCCAAGGCATCCGCAAAGAAACGCTGGTGTTTTTCATGAGCGATAATGGCGGGCTGACCCAATATCGCCTGCTGCCCAATATGGCGTATAAAGTGGTTGGCGGATTGCAACGGATATTCGGCGTGCCGATTCCCGTGCGGTTTGTCGAATTTTTACGCACCAATATGTTCGATGGCGCGGCGGAAAATAGCCCCTTGCGGGGCGGCAAAGGCTCTATTTTAGAGGGTGGTATTCGCGTTCCTGCGATTATCTATTGGCCGTCAAAATTGGCCAGCACCAATTATGAGGGCCGAATGCAGGTCACCGATGTGCTGTCGACCCTTATGGAAGCCGCCACGGGCACGCCTGAAACGGGGCAATTGAGCGATGGCAAAAGCATGTGGCCGGCGCTCACCAAGGACACGAAAATAGCCCCTTCGGATTTCGTGACCGTGGGGCTGGATGGCTCGGCTTTTATCAGCGGCCAGTGGAAATTGATCGAGCGCAGAAATGGCGATTTAGAACTTTACGACATCAACCAAGACGCGACCGAAAGCCATAATCTCGCGGCCGAAAAACCAGCCCTGGCGGAAAAACTGCGGCAACAATTCGTCGCTTCCGCCGCTGGCCCAGACACGCATATTCCAGTAGCCAAGGCTATCTTGAATTCAGACGGATTTGGTGGAGAAGAAACCCAGCCGCCTCTGGCCGAGATGGCAACTGAATAAGACTTAAGGCTCAGGTTTTCTAAATTTTTTCTAGTTTTGAAAAATGGTGCCCGGGGGGCTGATTTGATGTCGGTCATCCTGCAAGACCTCTTCTTAATAACCCATCAGATGCTGGTAGAGGGCATAGAGATCGATAAACTGACGCCTATCATAATGTTCGGGCAGAACCTGCGACAGATCTCCAATCACCCGCTTCGGCTTGAGGCCGGAAGGTAAAGCCCTCATTGACGCTTCTATCAGGCCCTTCGGGCCATGCTAATAGGTTACGGGAATTACTTAAAGAAAACGTCGGTTGCCCCAAGAGTTAGAGGGCACTGGACAGAAGTGGCTTTCCGTCTAGGAAGTTCTCTACATTTGCTTGCGTTAGTTCGGCTTGCGCGAACAGTGTCTCATATGTTGCCCCACCCTGGTGAGGCGTCAGTATCACGTTGGGCACCTCTGCCCATTTCGCGCTACTTGTTGGTTCGGGATCAAATACATCAAGACCCGCGCTCCCAAGCCTATTCGTTCTCAAAGCGTTAATCAAAGCATCTTCATCTAAGACGCTCCCTCGGGAGACATTCACAAGCGCCCCTTCCGGCCCAAGGCAATCAATGATATTCGCATTGATGAGATTATGCGTTGTATCATCTGGGCGGCAACAAACAATTAGGCCACGGCATGCAGATGCCAGCTCTTCGAGGCTGCCAACATAAGGCAGTTCAACGTCTGGTTTCGGGCGCGGGCCCCACCATTTTAGATCGACGCCAAACGGACTGAGTCGCTTCGCAACTTCCTTGCCAATAGACCCAAAGCCGACAATGCCAACAGGCAGATTGCGAATCGAGTGGCGAAGCGGGGGCGCGGAAGTCTCCCACTGATCTGTTAGAATGTAATCATGTACCTGCGGAATGCGCAGCAAGAGCGACGTCATCATGGCGACCGCAAGATCCGCGACATCACCCGAGTTCATTCCAGGTGCGTTGGTGACCGAGATCCCGCGCGCACGACACGCATCTAGATCTATGTTGCTAAAACCCGCCGATACAGATGCGATCATCTTGAGCTTCGGGAACCGAGCCAACATCGCTTTGTCGAGCTTCTCAATGCTGGCCGAGAGAAGCACTTCAACCTCTGCACCTCGGGTTGCAATGGTCTGCTCAACACCGCCCTCAATATCGAGGAGGTTCCATCGCGCAGGACGGTTTGGGAAAAGTGTATGCAGCTCCGGATGCATGGCGAGGACCGTGATTGACTGAGACAAATTATTTACTTTCAAGAGTAGAAGAGATTATCTGGCGTCTGTGTGCGCATCGCTGCGCGCGCAGACATATAATTGTGGACCCGTTATATGCTGAGATCCTGAGCGTTGTAATTATGCAAAGAGGCTTTCGCCTCTTCATTCCAAATATACGACAGGCCCTGTTCTACAAATGGTTGATACTGGAAAGACGTCTCATCCGTGAAACGTTGACGGCGCGCGTCGATACCATATCCAATAACTTCTGAACGCTTGGCGATCAGCTCCGCGTCGAACAACTGCACATTTCCATGCGTTCCTGCACCCATGACCCCGAGGACAGAGCTACGCCGATGGAAGCCCATATTTACAGTAATGCGGGGCTCAAACCCTGTATTCGCAAAAGATCCATGAACCAGTTGGCGATTACAGATAATGACATCACCTGCATCACAGACCAAGGGAACCGTGCCGGCAATCCGCTCGCTCCCAGACTCTTTCACAAGCTGTTTGATATCCATCTTGCCCTGTTTGTGGCTTCCGGGAAGCACCCAAACACCGTTAACCGCCGTGCTGCCGTAGACCTGTGACATGAAGTTGAAGCCGTGAATACCATCATCAAATTGATCGCTGTCCCAATGGGTTGTGCCGTCTTGATGCCACGAGACCGCCGCGCCAATCCCAGGCTCTTTGATAAACAGGCTTTCATTGAACGGCGCAAAGTCTTTTCCGTTGATCGCTTCCGCGACACGTAGCAATTGGGGATGCCCATAAACACGAAGACAGGTTTCCGAAAACTGCAAGGAGCCAAGTAGTATGAAGGGAGCAGCTTCGGGGACCCCTTTAGCCGCTTCAGGCTCATACAGCTTCACCGGATGGCGCCCGTTCGCCAGAGAAGATCCACCAAGTGGATCGCCAAGCGGTTTGGACCAAACAAGGGTTGTCACTTCACAATCTACACCGAGGCCCGGGGATCCATCGGCGGCGAGGGCTTCCCCCGGCCCAACCGGAAACCGCTTTTTGATCTGTTCAAGATCTTCCTTAATATCGTCTAGTTCGTCGGAGTGCAGCACACCAGTAAATACATAAAAGCCATACTTCTTGTAGGCATGTAAAATGTTGGCCGCAAGGTTTCCATCCTCATCAAATTCGATTGGGCCACGATTATCCAAAGTCACCGCGCGCTCGTGACCCTCCAGAAGGAACGTTCGCATGGCATCCGCGTCGTCTCCATAATGCGCCGCGCAAGCTTCGATAGAGTCCATATAAGTGGGTTTCGACATCAGGAGATCTCCCTTTAGTTTAACGTTGTTAATATTTAAACATTGTTAAATTATTGAGTCAATTGAAGAATTGATGTAGGGTTTTGACATGGCTATCGAAACACTGAGTTCAAGCGTCAACACACGCTCTAAAAACATGACCAAACGGCGCGCTACCATATTGCGCGAAGCCAAAAATGTGATTGCAAATGAGGGGTTCGACGCGCTCAAAATTCGAGACCTCGCAGCGCGTGCTGGTGTCACCGTGCCAACGATTTACAATCTCATCGGCGGCAAAGACGAGATTCTGGCGACCATAATCAAAGAACTTGTCGAGCAACTAGAGATCATTCAGAATCGAGTGGGTTCGGCGACCGTCGAAGAATCCTTTGCAAAACAAATAAACAATCTAGCGCATCATTTCGCAAGCGATGAGGCCTTTTATAGAGCTGCCTTCATTGCAGGTGACCGCAGCGGCTTGTTTGAACAAAGTTCCGAACAAGGCATCTTTGCGCGTTTTGTTCGCCAACCGATTGAAGCCTGTAGGCGGGCTTTGGAACAAAAGCTGCTGCGCGGCAATATTCCGCCTGAAGTTCTGGGGCCTCAGATTTATGGATGCTACCGCTCGGCCAGGCAGGACTGGGCAAATGGGTACTTTAATCTGGATGGGTTTCGCAGACAGGCCCTGACAGGAATTTTTCTGTGTTTGGCGGCCGATGCCAACCCCACTTTTCGAGCCCGCCTCATGGAACAAATCTCCATGCTGTGATATGCTTCACCTCGGAGCGACGTCAAGCCTGCTTAATCCTGTGAATAGGCGGCGCACGACCGTATCCAAAACTCATAACGAGGTGTTATTCCTCAAATTTGGGGAGCCTTGCGAACAAGGCCGCCGATACTACCATAAAGGCCGCAGCTGTGAATAAAGATGCGGTGTAACTGCCCGTGGCGTCCCGAACGGCGCCGAGAATTACCGGGCTTAGACCTGTCGCGATTAAAAATGTTGAATATTGTCTTCCGTAAATTTGACCATATGCCGACATGCCAAAATATCTGGCGACGAGATACCCAATCAAATCCACTTCAGCGCCGACGGAAAATCCGATGACAAAGGCCGCCGGTACCGCGACAACCGTGCCAAAGGTCGCCAAAGCCAAAACACCGCAGATACAGGCAAAGAGAATGGCAATGGCCACACGCGGCGCAAATATGCGATCCACAGCAAAACCGACTAACAGACGGCCTAGCACAACGGCGATACCAATAACGCCTGCAACCTTGACCGCCTCACTTGTCGTGAAGCCGATGTCGAGCAGAATGGGGACAAAATGAATCATCAAGCCGCCAAGCCCCAAGGATAGGCAGAATATGGCGGCCATAATAATCCAATAGGTGGCGCTTGCCTTGGCCGCTTTAAAACCTTCCCGCGCCGCGTGAACGTCGATTTGCGCCGTCGGTTTGGCACTTTTGAGACGCGCCAAGACGATAACAATCAGCGTCCCCACGACCAGAGTAAACACGGCCATGGCGTAATAAGCCCCCCGCCAGCCAAACGCGTCGATAGCGCTACTGACGAAACTGGGCCCAAATGTGGCCGCCACACCGGCGCCCGAAAGAGCCACGCCAAGCGCTAGACCCCGCTGTTTGTTAAACACAGTATTAATGGCGCGCGTGTAAGCCAAAGGTGACGAAGCACTGCCAAGGATGGCTTGCAACATTGCTAGCATTATAAAAGTAGCGATGGACTGCACGAACATGCCGAGCAACACATAGGCCAAAGATAAGCCGAGCAAAGAAATCATGACAGGCGTTACGAGGCCGTAGCGATCTACGATGGAGCCGATGAACGGCAACACTGCGGCCAGCGCTAGGGTTGACCCCAAAATGCCGAGAGACGCTTGCGCCCGTGTCCATCCAAACTCAGCCGTCCAAGCTTCAATGAATAATCCCTGCGTGTAAAACGGCAGCGCGGAAACACCCACGCCGATACCGACAGCGCAGACCAGCACTAAAAGCCAATGACGAGAAAACTCACTGGCGATGTTTGGATTGGGCGCTTTGTTGATGTCTTGATTATTCATGTATTCTACCTCTTGATAACTTTGTTCGAGATGACCCCGATTTTTTCAATTTCCAGCTCGACGACATCGCCGTCGTTTAAAAAGCGAAGATGCTCCAAACCGCAGCCAAGGCCGACCGTGCCAGAGCCGATTACCTCACCGGGGTGAAGGGTCTCGCCCATGCTGATATGCGCAATCATGTCTGAGAACTTCCAGTGAATTGTGCTGCTATTATTATCGCACCACGTCTCGCCATTGACGCGTGCCTGCATGCGCAAGTTGTAGGGATCATCGAGCTCATCTTTTGTGACGATAACCGGCCCTAGAATAACAGAATCTTCAAAATCCTTGCCTTTGGCTGGGCCGAGCATTCCCGGAGATTCAAGCATTTGCGCGTCTCGTGCGGAGAAGTCGTTATAAATTGTGTAGCCAAATATATGCTCATGCGCATTGTCTTTGCTTATGTCTTTGCCTTTTGTGCCAATAACGCAGGCCATTTCTAATTCGAAATCCATTATCTGGGAATACGCTGGCCAAACAATATCTTTGCCGCTTTGGGCGACAGAAAATCGGTTGGCTTTGTAATAAATCGGCTGTTGATACCAAACTTCGGGGACCTCAAATCGGCCGCTCGCGCGCAATTCTTCTTCCGCTTTTACCGGGTCGTCCGCCGCCATAGCGCTCACTTTGACGGCGCTGTCAAAGGCATTTTTTAAATGCTCTTCGAAACCCAAGCAGTCGCGAATTTGGGCGGGTAACGGGAGGGGCGCCAGCCAGTTTATCTGGTCAGAAGCCATTGTGGCTGGGCTGGAGGCAAGCACGCCATAGGCACAATCAAGGGCGGCTTGGCCCCCCTCGATAAAGTGTTGCATGGAGGAAAAGGCAAGCTCGTTAGGAGCCGCAGCACTCAAGTTCACAACGCCCGCGTCGGTGAGAGCGCCCAAATATTGAGACCCCTGCCGTTCAAAGGTAAGTAATTTCATCTGTATATCTCTCCTTTATATCTCCCCAGGCTTCGAGGCCGAGCCTTAAGTAGAAGGCTGCCTGACACCCGTATTATTTTGGGGTTACGGGGCCCACTATAAATGTCAGATATTAGGCAAATGGCCATCTGACGCAGGGATGTTGACTTCACGTCAAACTATAGACTATAAATGACCGTCGGTCATTATTAAATTTTACTTTCGACCGGCTCTCGAAATTTTCCAACAGTAGGAGTTAGACACGATGTCTGTTTATATAATTGCCCGGTTCAAAATTCATGACCGCAGTGAATACGATACGTATTCAGCTGGTTTCTCAGACGTTTTTCAGCAGTTTGATGGCAAGATGTTGAGCATTGACGAGGACCCTATGGTATTGGCGGGTGAGTGGGAGGATACAAGGTCGGTCATTATTGAATTCCCATCTAAGGCATCTGCTTTGGCTTGGATGACCTCGGATGCTTACCAAGCCATCGCCAAGCACCGCGACGCCGGAAGCACGGCAAACTCTATCCTTGTTAACTCTTTAGAAGCTTAAAACCCTTTTTGTTTATCAGCCGTCTTTGCCCAATCCATAATCCTATCTGCGAATAACCTTGGTGGGTCGGTTCCCAAAAGAGACACGCTTCGGGCAGAACCTGTAGCCTGCGTTATGGCAAGGCTGCCTATGGCAGGCGCGGCACTGGCGATTGCTAATCTCATACAGAAAAATTGGAGTCAGAAATGGATTTCACAGATCAAGTAGCGATTGTCACGGGTTCATCGAACGGCATTGGTGCCGAAGCCGCTTTAGGAATTGCGCGTCATGGCGGCAAAGTCGTGGTCAATTTCGCTTCCAACCAGCAGGCTGGGGAGGCCATTGTAAAACAATGTAAAGACCTCGGCGGAGACGCGATCGCGGTTGGCGCCGATGTTTCGGACGATGCCAATTGCAAAAAACTAGTCGACGCGGCGATGGATCACTGGGGTCGGCTCGACATTTTGGTGAATAATGCCGGAACCACAAAATTCATGGCGCATGATGATTTGGAAGGCCTCGACAAAACCGATTTTGAGGAAATCTATGCGCTTAATTTGATTGCGCCCTATCAAATGATCAAGCAATGCCGCCCGCATATGAAGGCGAACGGGTCAGGGTCGATTGTGAATATCTCATCCGTGGCCGGCGTTCACGGCATCGGTTCATCGATTGCTTATGCCGCCTCCAAAGGGGCGTTAAACACCGCCACCTTGTCGCTAGCCCGGGCTTTGGGTTCTGAAAAAATCCGCGTCAATGCGGTTTGCCCCGGCTTTGTCGGCACGGATTGGTTTCGCAATGCCTTTGGCGATGAGATGTTCGGTAAAATTTCAGCCGGCCAAAAAGCCGTCACGCCGATGGACCAAGTGGCCAGCGCGCAAGACATTACCGGCCCTATTTTGTTTTTTGCCAGCCGCATGAGCCATCACATCACCGGACAATTATTGGTCGTCGATGGCGGTCTGCTGCTCGGCATGCCAGCCAGCTATACCCAGAACATCTGATAAAATAACCCAAATCCCTTGCGAAAAAAGCGGTTACTTACCTGCCGACTTTACCCAATCGGTAATCATGTCTGCGAATAATTCTGGTTGATCGGCCCAAGACGTGTGACCCGCTTCAGGCAAAATGTGTAACTTGCTTTGCGGCAAAGCTGCATGGAGGTGCTCCGCATTGCTGGGGTGAAACAGAACATCCAGCTCGCCCCAGAAAACCAAGGTCGGTATTTCGATTTCTTTCACGCGAGCCGACAATTGCTTGGCTCTGGCCCGGAAGTCCTTAAACCAGTAAACCACCTCACCGGCTCGCCCAGAGTAAGCCCGCTTATAGTCATCTATCTGCTTGGCGTTCGCTCGATGGCGAATGGCCCCAAGTTTTGCCGTGAAAGCAATCAGGGGTCCGGCCCCTAGCAATCCCGTTGTGAAACGCATGAAGCCGAATTTGGCCAACATATTGACCATAAACGCCAGCTTAAATGGGCCAGGCGCTCCGAGGCCATGTCCCACGGCCATAGTTTTAAGGCGATGTTTATGGTCGAGCACATAAGCCAGCGCGGCTGCCATTCCCACATCTGGCGCGACAAGATGAACATCTTGCAAGTCAAGCTCGTCAAAGATGGCCGCTAGATGCGCGCCCTGAGCGCTGGGAGACATATCCTTGCGGTCCCCTTCAGAAGCCCCAAAGCCTGGAAGGTCAATAGCAAGGACCCGACAATTTTTTGTCAGAGCTTTCCAAGAACCCGCAAAACTCAAGATGCTTTCCGGAAACGGACTGAGCAGTACCACGAGGGGAGCCTCAGTTGGCCCGGCTTCAGCAAGGCGGATTGTGCGCCCCGCAATCGTTCGGGTTTCAACAGGCAGGGTTACATCCGGCGTTTCAAACGAAGCTGCTGCCTTGCGGGCTGCCTTTACTTTTCGCCATTCGGGGGAAACCAACAAAAGGGAGGTTGCATTGATTTGATCGTAAAGATTAAGTTTTTTCATGTTGCTGCCAGCCGCCTATCTAGATTGAGCCAAGAACTTTGCTTATATTCTTGCGAAACTTGTCGCCAAATGGCGGACGTGCGCCAATCAGAGGCAGGATATCAATCAGGGTTTGGCTATATATGGCGCGCGGATGGCTCATGCCAGCAAACCCTTCCATGCCGTGATAAGAGCCCATGCCAGAAGCCCCGAGACCCCCAAAGGGTAGGTCTTCTTGAACGTAGTGAACCGTAATATCATTGACGCAAACACCGCCACTTGGCACATGATTCAAGAGGTATTCTTGCTCGTTTTTATCCTTGCCAAAATAATACATCGCAAGCGGGTTGCGGCGCGGCTCGATCTGATTTGGAACTTCGGTGACGTCCGTGTAAGTCAGGATTGGAAGGATGGGGCCAAAGATTTCTTCGTGCATCACCAGCATGTCTTCGTTGACGTTTTGCAAAATGTGTAAGGGCATGCGGCGATTGTTTTTGGAGGCGCGCGTCTTGTCCGCACCAACAATGGTGAGCTTGGCTCCCTTGGCAACCGCATCGTCAATATAGTTTTGCAACCGAGCAAAATGTCTTTCATTGATAATGCCGGCGTAGTCTTCATTTTCCGTAATGTTGGGATACATTTCTTGTGCTTCCTCAGCCACCCGCGCAATAAGCTGCTCTTCCAGCTCCTTGGCCACGACAACGTAATCGGGGGACAGGCATAATTGGCCACCATTTAAAAGCTTAGCAAATGCCAGACGTGTGCCAGCTATATCTAACTTCGCGCTGCGGCCAATTATGACAGGCGATTTACCGCCAAGTTCTAGCGTGACGGGCACCAGATTTTTCGAGGCGGATTGCATTACTTTCGCGCCGACATTCGTAGAACCCGTAAACAGGAGATGGTCGAAAGGGAGTTCCGCGAATTGTTGGCTGATATCTGGGCCCCCGGTTACGACCGCGACTTCATCTTCTGCAAAGTATTTGGGAATAATCTCAGCGAATAGGGCCGCTGTTTCAGGAACAAACTCGGAAGGCTTCAGCAACGCTCGGTTGCCCGCAGCCAGCGCACTTGTCAGAGGGGCAACGGTCAAGCCGAATGGCAGGTTCCATGGAGAAATAATACCAACAACCCCTTTTGGGAAATGGCGAACTTGGCTTTTTCCACCGAGGAAATTCATCGGCTTGTTGGTTTTTCTCTTCTCCGGTTTCATCCACGCTTTCAAATGTTTCATTGTATGATCGATGCCTTCGACCTTTGACGCGAACTCGGAGAACAAACTGAATTCATAAGAGCGCGCATTGCCGAATTCGCGCTTGGTGGTGGCCGCAAATTCTTTCTTATTTTCGACAATCAAGGCTTTCAGTCTCTTTAACCGATCAATCCTTGTCGCATAGGTCACTTCGCCCTCGGCACGAAAAGCGTTTCTCTGGCGTTCGATTAATGCTTTTAGATTCTGTGTATCCAAGCTCGTCACGTTTTGGTTTTCAGCTGCGCTCATAATTTTTGTCTCCTGTGGGTCTGCCTTCATGCGGTTTTGTCATTCGCAAAGGTTTTGATTGGGTTAAATACTGGATACGGTTTCCATGCGAATACCTTCAATGATGCGAACCGCATTTTTAATGAACAGGGGCTTGGAGGAGAAACTCGCAATCAGGTCTTGAACCTCTTGCGGTAGGTCTTCTTCATCCAGCGCGGGGCCCTGGTCGCCCTGAGTTGCCCCGATTAAAAGGACACCCATTGTTTTCACAACCTCTGTCGCTTGCGCCTCGCTCAGTTCGAGTGAGCTTGCCGTGACCTTCGCAATCTTCTCCACTCGAGCGATGAAAACTTGTTTGGACTGGATAAGCCGAGGTAGCGCGACATTGTGTTCGATGAGGTGTTCGAGCCGGATAAGCAAAGGTAAAAATGTGCCATCTGCGGCGGCTGCCGTGAGCAGTTTGCGAGCATAGACTTGGCTTGTCATCGTCTCGCGCAGGTCATCGATGAAGATATCGCTCCATCGAACCAAGCTTTGCTCATACAGGGTCAGAAAAATCTCTTCTCTCGTTTCAAAATAAAGATAGAGAGTTCCCTTGGCGATACCAATATTCTTGGCGAGATTAGACATAGAGAATGCCTCATACCCCACCTCAAGAAAATATGTCTCTGCGGCCTCTAATACAGCGTTTCGACGCTGGGCTTTTTGTTCCGCCGTTCTCGCCCTTTGATTGATCGCAACCACTGAACTCATAAGTATCTCCATAGTGCTATTTGTTTGGCCGCTTCAGCCAGATCCGGTGACAGCTCTCTAAGTGCGAGCGAAATCTGAATTTAGCATATAGCTGACCGCTAGTCATTTCAAGGTATTTTTTCAAATCGGCGGATGAGCTGAAGCGTTTTTCGGTGTCCAGCCTGCCAAATGGACTTCTGGAGTGGGCGGGGCAATCGCCGCTCATTTGAAAATCTGGGCTTGCATTACCCCTTCAAGTATATTTAACTGACTACTGGTCACTAATCCAGCTCTTTTGTTATTCGTTGTATTCGCAAAGGGCTCTGAGCTGGGCGCGTAAATTTTAAACAAGGAGTTTCTTATGACCCTCAACCGACAATGGCTATTGGCCGCCCGCCCGGACGGCACAATTGGCCCTCAAAATTTCACCTATGCAGAGACAGAGGCTCCCGAAATTGGCGCCCCCGAAAATGGAGCTGAAGAGGTGCTGGTTAAAAACCTCATGCTGTCTTTTGATCCGACACAACGCAATTGGATGGTCGACCGACCTGGCTATTTGCCACCGGTAGAAATCGGCGCGCCGATGCGAGCCGGCTCCGTGTCGCAAGTTATCGCCTCCAACCATCCAGATTTTGCGGCTGGCGAATTAGTGCAAACGACTGGCTGCTGGCAAGATTACGCAATCGTCACACCTGGCAAAGGCCCGACGGGGGTCAATAAATTGCCGCCCGGCGTATCGCCAGAAATGATGTTATCAATTCTTGGAATTACCGGCATGACAGCCTATTTCGGCTTGCTGGATATCGGCATGCCAAAAGCTGGAGAAACGGTTTTGGTTTCTGGGGCGGCGGGTGCCACGGGCTCAATTGTCGGCCAAATTGCTAAGCTGAAAGGCTGCCGTGTCGTCGGCATTGCTGGCGGCGAAGAAAAATGCAAATGGTTGATGGAAGAAGCCGGCTTCGATGCCGTAATCGATTACAAAACGGAAGATGTTTGTGCCCAAATCGCGCACCACTGCCCTGATAAATGGGACATATTTTTCGACAATGTGGGCGGCGACACTCTAGAAGCCGCGCTCAACCATATTAACCTATATGGCCGCGTTGTCCTTTGCGGCGCGATTTCGACTTACAATGCAACCAAACCCGAACCTGGCCCGAATAATTTAATGACGCTGGTAACAAATCGCGGCCGCATGCAGGGGTTTATTATTCTCGATTTCCTACCGCGCGCCATGGAGGCTATCGAGCACCTCATGGGTTGGGTCGCTTCTGGCGATATTGTTTACAAGGTGGATATGGCCGAAGGTTTTGAAAATATCCCCACCACCATTCAGCGGCTCTATACGGGACAGAATTTTGGCAAGCAATTGTTGAAAATCGCCGATCCGGAATAAGCCTGTTCTTCCCTCTCGCGAGCGCGGGGCGGTCAATTCATGACCTTTCGAACGACCCGTTAAAGGCTGCGGTTTATTGCGGCTTTGGCGCCTTCCAAAGTTTCATCATGGCGGGTTCGGGGCTTGGCTTAAACTCGGCGAGCTCGAGCGCGGCTAGCGCTTGCTCGCGATCTTGGCGGCTGAACGTCCCTGTCGTGTTGCAAAATTCAATGGCATTGCCGTCGGGGTCGCTGGTGTAAATCGAATGGCACCAATTATGGTCGATTTCAAACACGTCCAGCCCCTCATCGAGCCAATTTTGGCGCCGGCTTTCCAGCTCTGCTTGGCTGTCGACATTGAAAGAAAAGTGATTGGTCAGCGGTGGCAATTTGCCAGCTTTATTGAGGTCATAAACAAAGCTCTCCTGTTCCGGCACATCGTGCAAGGCCCAAAAGGCGATGAAGCGCGTGTCATCGCCATCCATACGGTAAAAGAAATGCTTGCCCCAGCCGCCTGTGCTGACCGGCGCCACCTCCACTTTAACCAACTCAAACCCCATAACGCGCTCATAGAAATCATGGGTTTTTTGGATGTCGCGAACGGCGATTGCCAAATGATGATAGGCCATTAGCTGTCCTCCCCATCGACCATCGACATCACGTCCATGGAGCCAGCTTCGGGCGCCGCTATCTCGGTGACGCGCTCTTCAACATCATCATATTCCAACCGCAAAGCGCGGCTCATGACGGCGTGCATCATGTAGGTGCAGGTGACATAGGTGAATTCTAAAATCTCCTCATCCGAGAGATGCGCTTTCAAAACAGCAAAAACGCCATCTGGCACGCGCCCGCGCTGCAATACCAAAGCATCGGTATAGGCGAGAATGGCGCGCTCCAGTTCCGAAAAGCAATCGGCGACTTGCCAATGCGGGATGGCTTCGATTTGCGCCTCGCTAAGACCTGCGTCTCGGCTGGCTTTGCAGTGCTGCGAGAAGACGAATTGCGACCCGACAGAAAACCCAGCCCGCGTTTGCCCCAGCTCGCGTAATTTCGGGTCTAGCTGGCGCTTGTCGGAGCGATAAAATTGAAACCCTTGTGTGGTGTGTTCAAAAGCATCGGGGACAATATTAAAAACCGTCCACCAATTGCCTGGCGTGCCGGTGGCGGTTCCGGGCTGCTTTACCGGATCCCGGTCGCCAAATAAGATATCGAAAATCTGATCGGCATATGGATTTTTCATCTCCCGTCCCGCTTGTTTTAAACGCGGCATAACGCTCTCCCTTTTTTCCTGCTTTCAGCCTAAAAGAAAATAACGATTGGCCGCAAGCGCAAGTTTTGTGCAAATTGGGTCTGGCGCTTCGGGCGCAGACACGAAATACTAGTCGCCGAACAAAGGAAATTCAGATGACCCTCGATCGCGCGCGCCTCAGACAAAAATTGTCGCAAGCCGAGCCCATTATCGCGCCCGGCGTTTACGATGGCCTATCGGCGCGTATTGCCGATGCGGCCAAGTTCGACGCGCTTTATCTATCGGGCTATGGCGTTTCCGCCAGCCTATTGGCGCAACCCGATAATGGCTTTTTAAGCGCCGCCGACATGCAGTTTAGAATTTCTACCCTATGCGATATCTTGCAGACCCCGCTCATCGCCGATGCCGATACAGGCTTTGGCGACCTTGTCGAAACCCAAGCAACCGTGCGCGCCTATGAGCAGGCGGGCGCGGCGGGCATTCAAATTGAAGACCAACAAGTGCCTAAAATCTGCGGCCATATTCCAGGCCGTGAGGTGGTAGAGCCAGAGGCGGCCGTGAAAAAAATCGCCGCCGCCGTTGCCGCTCGCGAAGACCCCGATTTTCTAATCGTCGCGCGCACAGATGCGCGCGAACAACACGGTCTCGACGAAGCCATCGAACGAGGAAAGCAATTTCAAGACGCCGGAGCGGATATTATCTTTATCGAATCGCCGGAAAGCGAAGCCGAATTTGCCAAGATTGGCGCCGCCTTTTCTGGCGTGCCGCTTTTGGCCAATATGGTGGAGGGTGGCCGCAGCCCGCTTTTGTCTCGCCAGCGGCTTACGGAATTGGGCTTTCGCTTCATCATTTATCCGGTCGCGGGATTAGCCACCACGGCCGCCGTTTTGCAAAAAACCTATGCGGATTTAGCCACAGGCGATGTCGAGCAGGCGCGCGTTAGCTTCGAGCAATTGAGCCAAATCGTCGGCTTTGGCGATAGCCCGAAAGACTGAGTAAATTTAAAATGCCGCGCTTTATTTCTATTTGGTTTCCAGCAAATCAAAAGCGCCTTGTGTCAAATCTTCGACCCCTGCAATCAATTTATTTTTCGCAATCTTATTCGACGGTGTGCGCGGAAACGCATCTACATAAGCAATATAGCGCGGCACTTTAAATTTACTCAGCCGCTGCAAGCAATGCGCCTGAATATCGGCGGGCGAGACATCCGCCTCGGTTTTGCCCTCGGCCAGCAAAATATAGGCTTTGACTTCTTCATTGCGCATCGGATCTGGCACGCCGACCACGGCCGCTTCGACAATCGCCTCATGTTCGGCCAAGACTTCCTGCACTTCAATCGCGGCAATGTTCTCGCCGCTGCGTTTTATCATTTCTTTCAACCGACCCACAATCGAGACATAGCCATCTGTGTCCATCACCGCTACATCGCCGGTGCGGAACCATTTGCCGCGAAAGCTATCGCGATTGGCTTCGGGCTTTTTGTAATAGCCCCAAAACAAGCCCTCACCCGCAATGCATAACTCGCCTGGCTCGCCGCGCGGCTTCTCGGTGCCATCTTCATCCGCAATCTTAATCTCGCGATACGGCGCAGGCAGACCCACGGTGCCAGCGCCCACTTTATGCGTGGCGGCGATGGGCGTATATAAAGCCACGCCCACTTCGGTCATGCCAAAAGCATCGCGCCCGACACAGTTAAAGCGCTTCTCCAGCGCCTCATGCGTGTCTTCTTTGTGATAAAACGCGGAGATATAACGCAGCTCATTATCGCCATCTTCGGGCGCCTCGGCTAACGCGCGAAACACCGGCGGGGTAATGGTGGCAACGTGAATG
>Ga0206677_10002592_pt1 | contig 15711 bp, 8 predicted proteins | sample M130m12015metaG_FD_155475 | JGI IMG/M metagenome (GOLD analysis project Ga0206677, IMG submission 155475) | Ammonia-oxidizing marine archaeal communities from Monterey Bay, California, United States - M1 30m 12015 | ecosystem: Environmental > Aquatic > Marine > Intertidal zone | place: USA...
ACACCATCGTTGTCGGTGTCCATGGCCTCAAATTCGTCCTCGACCAAAATCGATGGGAGCCGCGCTGAAAAGATGATTTCATCGATGAAACCACCTTTGTCCTTGTTTCGAAGTTCCATCACGCGTGTGCCCTTCGTGGCTTTACCCGAAGTGGCCTTGGTCTGATTGGCTCGAACTCGAATCATCATTCCTTTGGAAGTCAACAAGAACAGTTGATCGTCTTCATCAGGAATGGTGTGGACTCGAACGATTTCATCGCCGTGCTCCTCATCCAATTTCATGGTCAAAACGCCACCAGCACCACGGCTGGTCTCGCGGTAACCATCACGGTATTGCTTGACCTTCTCCGTCTTCTTGTCGATGACGGGCTCGCCGTTTTCATCAAGAACATCGTGCATGCTGCCGTCCCCAAGTCGACTTCGCTTGGCCATTCCGTACTTCGAGAGGGTCAAAACTGATGTCTCTTCGTTCGAGGTTGCAATCATTCCGACAACACGGTCGCCAGGTTTCAATGACATACCTCGGACACCCGCAGTTACGCGACCTTGGACCTTGACTGTGATGCTCACAGTGCCGTCTGAACTGGTCTTGGTATGGCTGGGTTGGAATCGACAAGCTCGTCCATTCTTGGAGACAAGCACCACGTGGTCTTCATCGGTGGCTTCCCTCACTGCAACAAGCGTATCTGTTTCGGATTTGAAATTCAGAGCATACTTACCATTGCGGTTGATTCGGGTATATTCGGCAAGCTTGGACCGCTTGACGATGCCTTCGTGCGTTGCGAAGATGAGGTAGTGTCCCTCTGGGTTTTCTTGTAATTCTTTGGAAATCGGCAAGATTGTGACCACACGCTCATCATCACGGATTCGTTCAATGACGTTACGAATGTGTGTTCCACGGCTCAAACGACTGCCCATTGGAGTCTCCCAAGCCTTCAATCCGTACACGCGTCCTTGATCAGTGAAAATCAACAAGCGGTCCTTACTGAAACACGTGAGAATTGATTTCGGGAAATCCTCGTCTTTTGTAGTGACGCCTTTGAGTCCCTTTCCGCCTCGGTTTTGAACTCGGAAGGATTCAACTGGCATATGACGAATGTAATTGTCCTCAGACAACGAGATCACAATCGCTCGCTCCTCAATCAAGTCTTCCCGGTCCATTGAGAGTGGCATTGGGTCGATGTAGGATCGGCGTTCATCGCCGTGGCGTTCAACCATGTCGTCCAATTCGCTGAGTAAAATACTGAGCCTTCTTGGTCGAGAAGCAATGATGTCTTGCAAATCGCTGATCTTGATTTGAAGGTCTGAATACTCGCTCTGAACCTTCTCTACGTCAAGTCTGCTCAATTGGTAGAGGCGGCGCTCTGCAATGGCCTTGGCTTGTGCCTCGGTGAAGGTGAACGGATCGATTCCGGACATTGTTTCTGCTCCTTTGAGGACAGCTTCGAATTGTTCACGGCTCGAACTGGCCTTACCAACAGCAATGACATCGTCAATTCGGTCTTGTGCTTTGACAAGTCCTTCCAGAATGTGAGCGCGAGCTTGTGCCTTTTGCAAATCAAATTGCGCACGGCGTTCAACGATGCCCTCACGGTGATGCACATAGGTGTCGAGCATGACTGGTAGCGTCAGCAGCACTGGGCGTCCGTCAAGGATTCCCATCATGTTTGCAGAATATGACTCTTGAAGACGGCTGGATTTGAACAATTGATTGAGCACAGCATGCGGATCTGCGTTGTTCTTGACTTCGATTACAACACGGATTCCTTCCTTCGAGGATTCATCACGAATGTCACGAATACCGATGACTGTACCCTTATTGACAAGGTCTGCGATGTGGACAAGCATGTCCGCTTTCTTGACCTGATACGGGATTTCAGTGATAATGATGGCTTTCCCTTTGCTGTCATCAAGCACTTCACAGCGTGAACGGACGTGGAAACGCCCTTTGCCGTGGGTGTACATATCGATAATGCCGTCAATGCCGTGGATGGTTGCACCGGTTGGGAAATCTGGACCCTTGATGTGCTCCATGTATTCCTGAATCGAAATTTGAGGCATGGAGAGATCTCCGTCACCTTGTGCAAGGATTCGAGACACATGCAGGTGAATCGCACCAGCAACTTCGGTGAGGTTGTGAGGGGGAATTCGTGTTGCCATACCAACCGCAATACCGTCGCTTCCGTTGAGCAGAAGGTTTGGCAAACGGGCCGGTAGAACCGTCGGTTCCTGTTCCGAGTCGTCGAAATTCGGTTGGAAATCAACCGTTTTCTTTTCGATGTCTTCGAGCATGTGCTTTGCGATCCGATCGAGCCGAGATTCGGTGTATCGCATTGCTGCAGGTGGGTCGCCGTCAATCGAACCGAAGTTCCCTTGTCCATCGACGAGTGGATAGCGCAATGAGAACTCTTGAGCCATACGAACCATGGTGTCGTAGATGGATTGATCACCGTGCGGGTGGTACTTACCCATGACTTCACCAACTGAACGAGCTGATTTGCTGAACTTCTTGTCAGAAGTATGCCCACCTTCGAACATACCGTAGAGCACACGGCGATGGACTGGTTTGAGGCCATCTCGTGCATCAGGAAGAGCCCGTCCAATGATCACAGACATGGCGTAATTGATGTACGAAGTCTTCATTTCGTGGTTGAGTGAATGGTTGAGCAGGTTGCCGGCTGGAGCCATTGCTTCTTCGTCTTGAGTTGGTTCATTGTCTTCAGATGTCAAGGTTGGTCACCTCCTTTGCGTGACGCTCGATAAACGCCCTGCGGTCAGGAACATCCTCGCCCATAAGAATCTCAAACATGCGATCGGTTTCTTCGGCGTCCTTCACCGTCACCTTGAGCATGGTACGAGTTTCGGGGTCCATAGTGGTCGACCAGAGTTGCTCTGGATTCATTTCACCCAGACCCTTGTACCGTTGGACGCCGATCTTGGCGTTTGGATTATCCCCTCGTAGTTCATCCACGATGGCATCACGCTCTTCATCGGTGAACGCATACTTGTTGACCCGCCCTTTGCTGAGTTGGTAAAGCGGCGGTTGGGCAATGTAAACGTGCCCTTCAGTAATGGCACGTCGCATGAAACGCCATAGGAAGGTCAACATGAGTGTGCGAATGTGTGCGCCGTCAATATCTGCGTCCGTCATGAGGATGATTTTCGAATAGCGCAACTTTTCAGGGTTGAAGGCTCCTTCATCATCAGGGTTGTTTCCAACACCAGCGCCAAAGGCACGAATCATGGTTTGGATCTCATTGTTTTGGAAGACCTTTGCAATGTTGTGCTTTTGCCGTTCGACGTTGAGAATTTTACCACGAAGCGGGAGGATGGCCTGAATTCGTCGGTCGCGACCGGTCTTGGCTGAACCACCTGCAGAATCACCTTCCACGAGGTAGACTTCGCATTCGCTCGGATCTCGAGATTGACAATCAGCCAATTTACCTGGTAGGCCGCCACCTTCGAGCACACCCTTGCGTCGAGTGAGGTCACGGGCCTTTCGTGCTGCTTCTCGTGCCTTGGAGGCGAGGAGAGCTTTGTCGACAATTTGCTTCGCTACATTGGGGTTTTCTTCAAAGAACTCTCCCAATTTCTCATAGACAATTGTCTGAACAATCCCCGTGACTTCGCTGCTGACCAACTTGTCCTTGGTCTGAGATGAAAACGATGGATCGGGGTGCTTGACGCTGACCACTGCCGCAAGGCCTTCTCTCACGTCTTCGCCACTCAGCCCTTCGCCCTTGAGCAGGTTTCGCTTCTTTGCATAACCGTTCACACAACTTGTGAGTGCTGTTCGCAACCCAGACATGTGGGTGCCACCGTCCTTGTTGCGGATGATGTTCGTGTAACACATAATGGATTCACTAAAAGCATCTGACCATTGAAGGGCGAGTTCGACTTCGACGGGCCCCTTTTCGATGTCTTTGGAGCCAGTGATGGCGATCACATTCTCGTGCATGATTTCCCTTCGCTCGTTGAGTTGGCTGACGAATTCACTCAGGCCACCCTCATAGTGGTGTTCCACTTTGTGGCCTTCTTCGTTGCGATCATCGGCGATGACAATCATGAGTCCTGCATTCAGGAATGCCGTTTCCCTCACGCGGGTGTTGATTTGTTCGAATTCAAATTCTGTGACTTCTGTAAAAATGGTGAGGTCTGGTTTGAACGAGATTGTGGTCCCCGTATCATCGCACGTCCCAATCTCTGCCAAAGGCGCCACCGGAACGCCAGCTTCATAGCGCTGGAAGTAAATGGTGCCATTCCGGTGGATGGTGACATCCATCCATTCAGAAACAGCGTTGACAGCTGACACACCGACGCCGTGAAGGCCGCCAGATACCTTGTAGGAACTGTTGTCGAATTTCCCACCTGCGTGGAGTTTCGTCATGATCACTTCGGCCGCTGAGATGCCATATTCTTCGTGGATGCCGACAGGAATACCTCGGCCATAGTCTCGCACGCTCACTGAATGATCGGGGTTGAGGATGATATCGATTTGAGCTGTATGGCCTGCAAGATGTTCGTCGACAGAGTTGTCGACAACTTCCCAAATGCAGTGGTGGAGCGCTGTTCCATCGTGTGGATCGCCGAGATACATACCGGGGCGTTTTCTGACCGCCTCTAATCCTTCCAAAACTTGAATGCTTGATGCACCATAATCGTCGCTCATTTTTTATTCCTCAAGATGGGTTGGATGCGTGTGGTTTTTGACGGCTTTTTCCACAACAAATATTGATGAGATTTTCATCATAATTTGTGGCGCAGTACCCGATTTTCTATACCTCGCACTCCCCTACATTTGTACCCTGCGACGAGGGGGTATAAAGATAGTGCATTAATCCCCTCTAGAGGGCCCTTCTAAACTCCAAAATACCCCCTTCAAAACGACCCAAATTCACGCTGTAAAGGAGGCGAAATAATGGCACAAATTCTGCACAATAAACCTCCGGTTTCATCAGCCATTTACCGAACTCTCCATGCGAGAGCGTTAAGAAGCGGGCCTAAGTCGGAAAGTCATGGCTGACCCGTTGGTTTGTGTGTCCCTTGAAGGTACGACTGTGAAAGAAATGCTCGATGAAGCAGCGCGCGCTGGTATCGCCGGTGCAGACATGATCGAAGTTCGATTTGACCGATTGTACCTAAGTCGACCTGAGCCAACTGTCACCGAAAACGAGGAAGGTGAGATCACAAAGACCATGCCGCCCGCAAACGAATGGCCCGTTCGCGACTACGCCGACATCGACGTAGAAGCATCCATCACCGCACTCAAAGAAGGCATTGCCCTCCCAGTCATCTTCGCCGTCCGACCCGTTCGTGAAGGCGGCCATTTTTCTGGCGATGAAGGACAACGCCTTGATGTTCTTCAACAGGGCATCGACTCAGCATCGACATGGATTGACCTCGAAATCTCCATTGATGCAGACAAGCGTGGCAAGCTCATGGAAGCAGCAAAGAAAGCATCTTGCAAAATCATTGCATCCATCCATGACACCGACAGCACCCCCAGTGCAGAAGAAATTCAAAACCTCATCACTTCGAACGCTGAGATGGGTGACATCGTCAAATTCTGCGGAACTGTCAACGATCACCAGGACGCCCTGCAAATCGTCGAAGCAACCCATGCTATGGCCACTGAGAAGGTCGACTTCGCTGCAATGGCACTGGGCAACGGTGGCGACTGGGCACGCTTGCACGCACCAGTCCTGAACCAAGCACTTGTCTACGCAACCATGCGCAACGAGTTCCGACTTTCAGATAAGGGACTTGTGAACGTTCGTGACCTCAAAGAGGCATGGAACCTCCTCGAGTACTGATTCGTTCAGACTTCAAACGGATCGTCATACGACTTTTCCGTAGGCTCAGCCACCGTAACAACTGTTGGCGCTTGCTTGTTCTGTTCTAGAGAAGGAGTTGCTGTAGAACCTGCGGGCGGCAGAACTTGCGGAGGCATCGAGAGTTGTTGTGGCGGAGGAACTTGCACTGGCATCGAGAGGTGTTGTGGCGGAGGAATTTGGCCCGGCGTAGGAAGTGGGGCAAGTGATGGATGAACCGGCATTGGTGGCATTGGCATCTGGCCTCCGAATTGGGGAAGATCTGCTGGTCGCTCAAGAGAAGGAACCAGCCCTTCAGTTGCGTCCTTTGGAGCAAGGCCAGCCCGCATGTACTTCGCATTCAAGATGAAAGGAGCCACTAAGCCTGCCAAAATAATCACCATGAAGGTGAGGGCGACAGTGAAAGGTGGCAACACCAAGGAACGCGTGGTTGTAATGATGGTTACATCTGCAGCAACAGTGACGCCTGGTGCATCTGCATCAGCGTCGTGAATGTTGTCCCATGCATCAATCACGAGGTAAAAATCCTGCCAATCTGCACCACCCCAAAGTGGAGTGTAGACTTCGGCCTTGTCGAGATTGAGTGCGAAATTAACCGAACTTACTTGCTCGTATTCATGGGCATCACGGTATGATTTCCAACCCAACGGGTTCCAGCTGCGCCATTCTGGGGGTATATCACTCAACGATTCTTCCAAATCACCCTCATAGCACCACCACGACATCTCTTGCCCACATTCATAAGAATCCCTGTAGGAATTATATTCTGCCGTGGTAAGCAAGTAGACGTCTCCTTTGACAGGATTGGAATCTGCATCTTGTAACGTTACACAGATAGTTGTTCGTTGGGTTGCGGAGAGGTTCAACCGAAGTGCCCCCACGCTGTTATTACCAATCAACATCGTCGTGTAATGGCTGGTCTCAAGTGGGTCAAGAGTCGGAAGATTCCATGAATTTTGTTGATACATCCAAGGTTCCTCTGGACCAAGGGAGCGGAGGTCTTCATTTGTCGAGCTGGGCGGTCCTTCACCATCTTCGTAATACCCGTCGTCGTAATAATCGTAGTAATATGGATCGTAGTTATTTGCATAGTAAGGGACCATGGCCATACGTTGCATTGTTTGGTTCCATTCGATGGCTTGTGTGTCACCTTGGCAAGCATCTGCGGCTTGAGCAGGCGCAATGAGCGGAGAAGACAATGCTCCCGATAACAGTGGCATCATCATGATGAAAACCAAAGAAAAGACGACTGAATTACGCATGCACATCGCCTCCTTCGCCTGATGCTGGACTTGAAGGTTCAAGGAAGTAACGGTCAACCTCGCCTTCGGAGTGGTCGAACATACCCACTATCGTCGCTTCTCCGCTCATCCTTGGAAAGGATGCCAGGAGCGGGTGGTGGCGTGTGATGATCCATACCGAGCAAGCCACCTTGGCTTTCAACGACTTCAACATCAGCGTAGGATTCTGCGGCTTGCTTCGCTTCATCCTCGAGATCTGATGGTTCTCGCATCACGAGGTAACCGAGAATGAGGGCCACGGCAATCAAAGCAACAAACGTTGCAAGGTCAGAACCAGCCTCTGTGAGCCAACTCTTCCAATCATCAACGCTGAAATCAGAAAGCGAAGGTGCAGCCGTTGGTGGCGTGCTGACTTCAATGTCCTGAACCATTTCGGCGCACATACCCAATCCATCGCAGACCTGCAACTTGAGGGTGTAGGCACCAGGGCTTTCGTAGGTTGCCGAAACACGGGTTGCGGAGCCTGAGAGGGGATCGACCCAATCATCGGTTGGATCTCCGTTTCCATTTTCGTCCACTTCGATGTCCAAGTCCCACCGTACAACGAGGTCTGGATTCAATGATTCATCCCGGTCTGAAATGGAGCCGTCATCCACATTTGTGTCACGGTACAGCGCAATACCAAGATCCACTTCCAAATCTGATACATTTGCTCCAAAGGAGTTTGAGTCACCGGAGAACAACTCATCAGGAATCAGAAGATTATGGATGACTGGTGGATGGTCGACGAGGACAGTGAATGTTTCTCGGCTGACATCCCCCGTTCCAAATGCGTCCCGAACGGTGAGTGTCACTGTGTATTCACCAGGAATGGTGTATGCATGCCATGGAGAAGGGTCGGAATTGATTGGCGTTCCATCGCCAAAGTCCCATGTGTACTGCACCAATCCGTTCCATTCAGGCGACGCTGCTTCGAGTGGGATGTATTTCCCTTCGAACATACGGTCACCGTCACGGGTGCCATCGGAATCAAAGTAGAGCAGTGTGTGGGGAGCGGCGTATGAATCGCCCGCTTCGTTGAATGTTCTTGACCACATGTCGGGCATTGTGCCCTCTTCGAAGGCCGTTGTGTCTGTCACAAGAACTCCGTCAATCCAAGCGTCAAGGATACGAACGGAAATGATTGGCAATGGGTTGGCCATTTCAATGGTCATGATGCGAGGACTGCTGGCTTCTCCTGCTTCATCAAACACGATGAGGGTGGCGCTGTGCATTCCCGGCTCAGTAAATGTGTGCGTCACCTGTGGGCGATCTCCGAATGTGCCGTCTGAGAACGACCAGTTGAAGGTAAGATCTGATGAGTCACCGATTGTACCATCTGGGTCGAAAGATTCTCGACCATCAAACGTGTATGGCGTGTCGACTTGTCCATCTTCGACTCGGAAATCAATGGTTGAGGACCCTGTTGTTGCAGTCGTTCGAACGATGAAATCACTCACAGGCAATTGGTTGTGAACCATGACGCTCAACGTGGTTGAAACTTGACTGCCATCATCGTCCGTCACCAAGAGACCAACGGATTTGAGACCTGGTGCATCCCATGCAGGCATTGGATTGGCACTGTTCGAAGTGGTTGATGTGAAATCATCCGTTCGGTCACTGACCCCACCCTCGAGATTGACGCCTTCTGGGAAGGACCACTCGTAAGCGACAATGGTTCCGTCGTCGTCAGCGAAAACATCCGGCATGACAATCGCCGTGTAGGTGTATGTCGAGAGGTTATCAGAGAAGATTTGGAAAGGTATCCTGTTGTTCACATTGACAGTAATTTCTTTGATACCGGTGTTGATTCCATCCGATACTGTCAGCGTGAGGTTGTAACTGACTTGCGTGCCAGAAATATCGCCCCATTCGTGAGCATATTCGTAAACACCAACGCCCGAATCAATGGATCCATCGCCCCAATCCCATGAATAGTCCAATTGGGCAGTTGGCACATTGTCAACGGTTCGGGCCGCTGAGAAAAGGATGAGTTGATTGGTAAGAATGTTGATTTCGTTTTCGATCACGACATTGTTGACCGTAATGATCGGCAACGGAGGCGTAGCGTCGCTCACATTAATCTGCAAAACTGATGTCTCAGACCACGTGTTTCCTCGATCCATAACCCGGAGTGTCACGTTGTAGAGGCCAGTGTCCTCGTACGCCCTGAGTGGGGACTTGAGACCGGATGTGGTGTTGTCGCCGAAATCCCAAGCATAGGCGGTTGGGGCATCGAGGTATGGTAGAGAGTTGTTATCGAGCGATAAGCCCCAAGCATCGAATCCATCGCCCGAGAATTGAACATTCTCCCATGTTTGAGTGGCGTTGGGGTCCAGTGTACCATTTGCGGTTGGTTTCATGTTGTTGAGGACCTGTGGCGCCGTCGTAATGCTATCCACGGTGGTACCAATCATGTCAACCATTTGCATCTTGAATGTGTATTGCCCATTGAGTGGAGCGGTGAACCAGAAGGATTCCTCTGTGGCTACGCCGCCACCTGCAGCCACACGCTTTGTGAGGCGATCCACTTCGACACCTGAGGCATCAAGCACTTGCATGGTCACATCAAGATCTTCAAAGAAGGCATTTGAGAAGACTTCGTAATCGATTTGGGCGGTGTCAGGTGAACCATCGCCATCACGGTCGATTTGTGCATCGGTTGCGGTGAGGGACAAGCTTGCGGGCGAAGTGATTCGTGCCGCTTCGATGTCGACGGTCCCTTGGGGATAGGATGAACCACACGAAGTGTAATCACAATCTGCCACAGTGCTTGCGTACCATGTGATCGCCCAAACCTCGTTTGTAAGGTTGCCAAAGCCAGGAACAAGCGCTGTCGCGACATTGTTCTGGAAATTCAAATCTGTAACTGACCATAGTCCATCAGCAGTGGATTGGCTCACGACAACCCCGTCAAATTGACTCACATCAGCCGTCAAGCGCATGGTGAGCGGTGCGGGAGAAGCACTGCCAGGAGTGAACTTGAACGCTCGAATGCCCCATCCTTCGACCGTGTGACCGGTCGAGGACCAAGGGCCTGCCCAATCGCTGTTGGTATCAGCAGGCTGGACACGACAGAATGAACCACTTGAACAGGTGGGAGTCAGGTCAAGATTGGAAAAACCATAGATTCCTTGTGAAGAGTCAAGCACGGCAGCGATTGAGAAATTCGCAAAGATTTCACCCATCGTTCGTCCGAGCATACCGCTTTGGCCGCTCACTGGTGAAAGGGCGAGGTTTTCGACACCCAGCCCACCTGTTGCAGAGTCTTGGACGAGTTGACGGACTGCTGGCCCACCGCCGAGATGGTCAGCAAGGTACATTGTGAACATGAAGCCAGCACCGTAATCTGCAAATCGTTGGTTCCACCATCGAACAGAGAGTTCAGAAGAGGCAGTCCACTGGTTGAGGTGAGATACAAGGGTGGAATCTGCGCCGAAGCAGAGGTAAATTGCAACGTCAGCATTTCCTTCATCAATCCAGAGATTTTCGTAAGGATCCTGTGCATTGTGGAGCAAATGTTCCATTTCGTGGGCAAGAATCGATTTGCCCCACGAAAGGGTGATGTCTGCGTAATCCACATACAGAGCCTCACGGGCAGTCGCCAACGAAGGTGCGAAATAACCACCAATGTTGTAGGCACCGTCTATGTCGTAAATGACGATTTGAACCTGACAATTGTTGTCAACATCGGGTGGAGCAAGCCCTCGACCGTCCGAGTAGTCTTTGCCGTAGTAGGTGGTCATTGTCGGATAGATGGTGCTGTCCCATGAGGAGGCGAGGTTGTTCAGAGCGGTGGAAGAAAGCGTTCGTCCACTTTGCACCAGGAAGGCAACGGTGTTGGTGGTTTTTGCCACATAGACATCGATCGAGCCACCGGAGGTTGGGACTGTCAGTTGGTCGTTGACAACATGTGGATTGCATGCACGGCCGGCAGCCCTGGCTGAGGTTTGAGGAGCGATGACCATCTCTTCAACACCTGGCCTGCCTTCTTCGATCCAAGCATTCTTCAGGAACGAAAAGGCGGAAACCACTGGCACTTCTTCTTCAATCATGATGTATTCTCGACCCTCAGATGGGTCGAAATCAGCAAGATCTCCGATGACCGTGCCACCTGCGCTGTACGCCTCAACCTCTTCGGATTCGGCTGACGCAGAGGCTGCTGGTGCCAAGATTGGCACAAACGCCGCAGCGAATAAAATGGTCACGAGGAAGAAGGCGGATGTAGAGCGCGGTTCCGACATTGATGACACCTCAGGTATTCGCATTACTGCTTAACAACTGCACGACTTGAAATGAGGTATTTAAGACTGGGTCTATGAGGCTTCACATATGCTCACGCGAGACCGGGCGGTTTCACCCCCCCAGAAAAAGGCCACAGCAGCGATTATCCTCGTTGCCTTCCTCATGCTTTCCTGTGCCAGCCTCGCTCAAGCCGAAACAATTTCCGCCCCCTACAGCGCCGTCGCACCTTGTGATTTCGTTGAATCATTGGAATTTAACGGTACGAACGCCAATGCTTCCGTCACTGAACAGGTTGAACTTGGCCCTCGAACGACTGGCTCGAACGGAAGCGCCGCCCTTCGCGCCCTCATCCACACCCAACTGCCTCTTTGGGATGTAGCCAACAACACCTACACTGAAGACAACATCACATTTACCAATGTTGTCGCTAAATTAGCGCCCGAAACAATGGATGAGTCCACACCCCGAGTCGTGATTGTCGCCCATTATGACTCAAGGGATGTCGCTGAGCGCGACCCCGATATCAATCGAACAATGGATCCAATCCCCGGAGCGAACGATGCTGCGAGTGGCGTGGCTGTTCTTCTTGAACTCGGCCGAATTATTCCGTTCATGAACCTTAGTTATGAAGTGGAATTGTTATTCACTGATGCTGAAGATCAAAATTTCTCATCCGGCTCACTCTACGGGTCAAAGGCATGGGTCAATGCCCAATCCGACGCACAAGTCAATCGAACCACTGCCTTTATTGTCGTTGATATGGTTGGAGATGAATTTTTACAACTCACCCACGTCTACCCGGGTGACGTTGCCCTCTGGACGACAATTGCCCCCTTGGCCTCCGCAATCGGACTCATGGACACAAACGAAGACTGCAATGGCAACCTTGGACGGGACATCGTGAACCTATCCATCAGCACTGGCGTCATCGATGATCATGTGCCTGCCTTGAACAGAGGCATCCATGCCATTGACCTCATCGACATCCGGTTTGGCGAAGGGGCTGAACCATTCGGAGGATATTGGCACACGCACGAGGACACACCCGACAAGGTCCGAGCAGAATCGCTCCGAGACGTTGGTTTGTTGGTTGAACTCGGCCTGCGTTCTGAGGCTTGGATTTACGACTTCCAAGCGCTCGAAGAACCGGAAGATGATTCGACCCCACCTGAGGACGATGCACAGAACTTGGATGAAGAAAAAATGGAAGTTGAGCGACACATAGGACTCGGCATTACAGCGCTTATTGGCGTCCTTGGAGCAATGGTTTTGATGATCGTGCTTTCGCTTTCTGTGAATCTGAAACGTGAACAATGAGGCGCGGACAGGAAGGGAAAGGCGTATTATCCGCGCACACACCGAGTTCAATACAGCGGGGGGGTGACGATGGCCGAAGATTCTGAATTCGACGAACGCCGGGAAGCCTTGAAAGCTCGCGTTCAAGCGCAAATTGAGGCTTCGAAAATTGCCAAGTTGGAACGCCAACAAAGCGCTGCTGAAGAACTCGTGGTCGATGAATCCGACCTCAATGCAGCCATTCAGGAAGCCAATGATGATTTCAACGAACAAATGGCTTCGATGGAAAGAGCAAATGCTTCTCAACTCCGGACCCTCGCAGCCTCGTTAATCCTCGTGGGTAGCATTCTGGGAATGGCATCCGGCGGATTGATTCTTCAAGGAAACCCTGCAGACCTCATCAATGCTTTCAGTGTGCTTGGCAGCGATGAGGCAGTCGATGTTTCAGGCATTGCCCTTGAACCAGATGGCACCGCAGTCTCAGGCGTCGGAGTCGAGTTGATGAGTAAAGATACGGGTGAAGTCATCGGCGCTACCACCACCGATGCGAACGGGTATTTTTGGTTCAAATCAATCGATATTGGCGAGTTACAACTCACGTACACCCTCGACGGCTACACCACTGTCGAGCGAATTTTCATCCCCGACGGAGCCCAGGTCAATCCCGCCACAATGCGCGAAGGGACTGGAACTGTGGTCGAAAACGAAATTGTCGAAAGAGATGGTTGGAATGCTGAAAGTGCAGTGGCCTTGTCAACCACAGTAGGTGTATTGACGGTGCTCACGGGGCTGGTTGGTGTTCAAGCGGCAGTAGAGGCACGAAGGGCAAAACGCTACAGGCGAACACAATACCTTGCTGGACTTGCATTATTCAGTCGAGGATTGATTCTTTTTGGACCGGCACTTATTCTCGCAGGCATGATCCTCCTGATGAAATCACGTGACCAATTTTCAGATGTTGGCGGTGAGTGAATGTACCTCATCAGCGTCGAAGGGGGCGACGGTTCAGGCAAGGGAGAAGCTGCACGGCTGCTTCTTGAATTAGCGGCCGAATTCCCGTTTCCTGAAATCCACGCCACGCATGAACCAAGGCGTCACAGTGAACTTGGTAAGTTGGCTCTTACTTCTGTGAAGCTCGGTGACAAAACCCCTTTGGAGGAAGCCGGCCTCTTTGCTGCAGATCGCCTTGATCACTCCCACACATGGATTCGTCCATTGCTCCAACAAGGCCACATTGTGATTTCCGATCGAAACATACACTCGTCCCTAATTTACCAAGGGGTTGTTGGAAAACTTGGCGTAGGTCAGGTCGCCAAAATGAACGCCGCCGCCATGATTCCCGACCTCGTTCTTTGGATCGATTGTGACCCCGACAAAGCGATTAAAAGAATTCGAACAGGCACCTTGCGGATGACAAGTCAGAAGCAAGAATACTTTGAAACACCAGAGATTCAAACTACAATTCGCCAAGGCTTCAACGACCTCTTGTCTGGAAAAATTAGCGTCCCTGCACCCTTTGACAGGTGCTGCGTCGTCGGTCCGATCCTCAATGAAGGCGGTCTTGATGATTTGAAGAAAAAGTTGAGAACTGAACTTCGAGCGTTCTTCAATCGAAAACCAACGCCGCTCAATGTCGACCCTGATGAAGTCGATCGTCATCTCCTCGACACGTTGGTCAGGGATGTCAAAAAGCAAACAAGGCTCCCGGGGGCGCCTCAAGAGCGAACAGCCATTCACATTGGTTGGCTCTCTGGCCGCTCCCCTGCGCAATGGATGCAAGAAGCCGAGGACAAGTGGCCTGTGGAAAGCGCTCGAGCGTACGACGTCCCAGCGACACCACACGCCCAATCATGTTGGTCCGTGCTTGGCACACTCTCACTCATCGTTGGTTCAAGCGAAGTCCCACGCTTGCATCGCGCCTTCGGACCTCACCGAATGGTCACACAACGCCATACGCAACGTTTGGTCAAATGGCTCGAAGAAGAGCGATGGATCCACAAACAACAATCACACGTTCCGTTTGCGGAGGCTCAGGTGTTCAAGTTGCGAGATGAGCGACTTGGCTATGGCCGACTTGCCCTTGCCATGTGGCCACTGAGGGCCCAACTTGCCTCATGGCGGCGGGCTAACCCGGATGCAGAATGGAGCGATGCCCTCCCCGCTGTCGCCCTTCCAGAAGATGGACGAACACCTCCGCCTGCTGTTCGAAAGGGTCTTGAAGACATTACGAAGAGGCTGCACATGCTTTCAAGCGGCCATAAAAACTGCCCAGTACCAACATCAGTCGAAGAACTCGTTGCATGGTGGCAATTGCCACCACCCTGATCACTCCTCTTCAGATTTCAACTGGAACCTTGCTTGTCCAGGCAAAACAACGTCACCTGCTGAATCGAATTTCTCGGCACGTGCCCCAAGGGATGCACCAATCAAAATAGCCAATCCGAGACCGAAAGGACCACCCGTCAACGGCCGAGTGAAATTGTTTGATTCATACCCTGTGAGAAGTTGGGTGAAACCGTCGATGAGAAGAGGCACGCAAAGCAGGACGCCACAGGCAAGCCAAGCGATTGTTCGTTGGTTCTTGACGTACACATCGACCAGCCATTCATCAGGGAGCATGGACAGGCAGGTATCCCTTACTGTCCACCTGTTGTGAGCACGCCTCGAAAAGAGGACACCACCCATCATCAATCCAAAGAAAATACCTACATCACGAGTGCAGACCGGCATTTGATTGCCACCGATGTCCCAAGAACGTTCATGGTTTTGATGGCAATTCAAATCCGCAAAGGCGTAAATCAAACCGGTGTAAGGATCCAATTCAGTCCACGTGAACGTGTCATGTTGGTGCATTGTGCCATCAGCATGCTGATGGAGAGAACCTTGAGGTGAATTCCCATACGCTCTCGAACCGTCGTTCGAGGCGAAATCAAAGGTGTTTGCTCGTCCGTTGATGTCCACCACCGTTCCGGCAGGAAGGATCAAAGGTGCCAGAAAGAATGAAAAAAAGAAGAAACCGGACACGCCTGCAATCCATAAACCGATTTTGCGTTCCCTCAA
>Ga0206677_10002595_pt1 | contig 15699 bp, 10 predicted proteins | sample M130m12015metaG_FD_155475 | JGI IMG/M metagenome (GOLD analysis project Ga0206677, IMG submission 155475) | Ammonia-oxidizing marine archaeal communities from Monterey Bay, California, United States - M1 30m 12015 | ecosystem: Environmental > Aquatic > Marine > Intertidal zone | place: USA...
GAAGCCTAAATAGTGTACCAGCTCCAGTAGCCCAAACACTATCGACTAACTACTTAGACCTTAATGGTTCTGGTGGTTGGGCACAACAATACTTACCAGATCTAATGGAAAAAGAAGCTGAAGTTTTCGGACCGAGAACTATTTCAGGATTTCTTTCAAAAGTTGGAGCTGAAGAATCTATGACTGCTGACCAAGTTATTTGGTCTGAGCAAGGTAGATTACACCTTTCTTATAAAGGTGATATCGATGCGGAGAACGTTATAACTATTCAATCTGATATTGACGGGAACTTTGGTTCTAGTGCAACTATCGTTGAAGCTGGTATGACAACTCACGGTATTAGATTAAACGATACGGTTATTGTATCAAACGTTAACGTAACTGTTAAATGTTTAGTTACAGCAATTTCAGGTGCTGATGTTACTGTAGCTCCTTACGACGGTGTTGCAATTGCAGCGCTTACAACTAACTTAGCTACAACTATATTGGTTTATGGTTCTGAATATGCTAAAGGTACTGGTTACAACGCTGCTGCTGCTACAACTGTAGAGTCAAGAGGCGCTAACGAGCCAGACTTTAAAACATTCTCAAACAAACCAATTATCTTAAAAGATTACTACGAAGTATCAGGTTCTGATGCATCTAGAATTGGTTGGGTTGAGATTACTGGTGAAGAAGGTCAATCGGGTTACTTATGGTACTTAAAAGCTGAAGCTGACACAAGAGCTCGTTTTAACGATTATGTTGAGATGGCAATGCTAGAAGGTGTTAAAGGTTCTAATACTAATGCTGTTGATACTTTCTTAGGAGGTGTTATAGCTGGTAACGATGAATTAGTTGGTACTGAAGGTTTGTTTGCTGCTATTGAGTCAAGAGGTAATTTAACTTCTGGAATCACTGGTGTTAACGCTGCAACTGATTTAGCTGAATTTGACGCTATCTTAGCTGAGTTTGACAAGCAAGGTGCTATTGAAGAAAACATGATGTTTGTAAACAGAGCTACTTCGTTAGCAATGGACGATATGTTAGCTTCTATGAATTCTTACGGGGCTGGAGGTACTTCTTACGGAGTATTCGACAACGAAGAAGATATGGCATTAAACTTAGGTTTCTCTGGTTTCAGAAGAGGTTCTTATGACTTCTACAAGTCTGACTTCAGATACTTGAATGACTTAGCAACAAGAGGTGGTATTAACGCAGCTAACACTGCTGCTGCAATCAGAGGGGTAATTATCCCAGCTGGAACTTCAACAGTTTATGACCAACAATTAGGGAAGAATCTTAAAAGACCTTTCTTACATGTTCGTTATAGAGCTTCGCAAACTGACAACAGAAAAATGAAAACTTGGACTACTGGTTCGGTTGGAGCTTCTACAACTGCTCTAGACGCAATGCAAGTTCACATGTTATCTGAAAGATGTTTAGTTACACAAGGTGCTAACAATTTCATGTTAATGAAATAAGCACTTATTATATTAAAGACCGGGGCTTCGGCCTCGGCCTTTTATTTTTATTAATTTATATTATATTATATTATGGCAAAGAAAACAAAGAAAGTTGAGGTAGAACCTCAAATTGAAACAATGGAAGAAGTAGTTACAGAATTTTTTGAAGAACCTGTAATTGAAGAACCAAAAGCAAGAGAAAGATTAGTACCCAAAAACGAGTGGGAAATTAAAGATAGAATTTACTATTTAAAAGGTGGTAAAACACCACTATCGAGATCTATAAAGTCTACTGGCATATTTTATTTTGACGAGGAAAAAGGTTACGAAAGAGAACTTAAGTACTGTCAAAACCAAAGAACATCATTTGTTGATGAAATGAAAGGCGATCAGAGACTAGAACATATTGTATTTAGATCAGGAAGTTTATATGTACCAAAAGAAAAAACGGTTTTACAAAAACTATTAAGCTTGTACCATCCTCATAAAGATAATTTATACTATGAGTATAAACCAGCTACAATTGCTTCTGACGAAATAGACATACTAGAAATGCAGGTTGACGCACTAGTTGCTGCTAAGAATATCGACATTGATATGGCGGAAGCTATCATGCGTGTAGAGAAAGGATCTGAGGTGGCTAGTTTAAGTTCTAAAGAACTTAGAAGAGATTTACTAGTATTTGCTCGTAACAACCCTAAACTCTTCTTAGAGTTAGCTGACGATGAGAATGTAATGCTAAGAAACTTTGGTATTAAAGCTGTTGAAGATGGAATATTAAGATTATCTTCTGACCAAAGAAACTTCTTATGGGGTTCTAACGGGAGAAAGTTAATGGTTATACCATTTGATGAACACCCATACACTGCGTTAGCACATTGGTTTAAAACTGATGAAGGTATGGAAATCTACTCTAACATAGAGAAAAGATTAAATCAATAACAAAATAATATGGTTGCCCTTCGGGGCGACCATTTATTAAAATTTAATTTTATGGAGGAAAAATCAAAGGGTTTAGGAGACTCAATAGAAAAATTTACAAAAGCAACGGGGATAAAAAATATTGTTAACCAAGTTAATAAACTTAGAGGAAAGAAAGATTGTGGTTGTGGAAAGAGAAAAGATCAGCTTAACAAAAAATTCCCTTATAAAAAATAAAAGAATATGATACTAGTAGATACAGTATACCAAAGAGTTTTAGCGCTAGCTAACAAAGAACAGAGAGGATACATAACACCTCAAGAGTTTAATCTACTAGCTAATCAAGCTCAAATGGAAATATTTGAACAATATTTCTACGATCAAAAAAGTGAAGATCAAAACCTAAAGAATTCAACCGAATTCTCTAATGTAGACGAGATGTTAGACGAAAAACTTTCTATATTTAAAAACATACAAGCCTTAACAGTTACTGGATCTACTGGAATACTCCCTAACGATATGTATAGACTAGGATCTTTATTCTATGCTAGTTCTTTAATTGAAGTAGAGCAGGTCACAGAGGAGGAGTTGATGTACTTACAGCAATCACCGTTAGCAAAACCAAGCATTTATTGCCCTGCTTTTGTGAGAAGTGGTGGTGACACTGTAACTTTGTACCCCACGCCATCAGCCGCTATCAATTTAAACTATATAAAAACACCTGCAAAAGTAGCTTGGGGTTACGCTGTTATCAACGACAATGCACTGTATAACAGTGGTTCTTCGACTAACTTTGAACTACACGGCAGTGATGAGACGGAGTTGGTTTATAAAATACTATCCTTAGCTGGTATAACTATAGCGAAACCAGGTTTAGGTACTTATGCAGAACAGCAAATAACAGCACAAAAAACTCAAGAAAAACAATAAGAAATGGGATTATACAATGGTAGTTTAGCTAATTATTATGGAGGTTTAGAGGATACTGGATCTTATCAATTCATATCCGTAACAGATGTTATAAACAACTTTAGAGTTGCTTATGTGGGCGAAGATAAAATAATACCTAAAATATCTAGAGCAGATATAAAGTTTCACGCCTTAAGAGGTATTCAGGAATTATCTTATGATACGTTTAGATCCTGTAAGACGTTGGAATTAGAAGTGCCACCAAGTTTATTACTATTATTACCGCATGATTACGTAGAGTACACCAAGATATCTTGGATCGATAGCAATGGAAAGTGTCATACAATCAAACAGTGTAAAGCATGTCCAAAAGATCCATTGTCATATAAACAAAATGACGACGGCACTGTAGATGTTGGCGAGCTTAGGGAGGGTGAAGAGCTGCAAAGGTGGATTGAACCTGTAAAGGACCGTTGGAATCCTGATAGACCTTGGCTTCCAGTTGAAAATCCAGAAAAACTAGATACTTTTCTATATTCGCTTGACAATGGTCTTACCGCGGACCCGAGTGACCCTCGTAATTGGGGTCCTTATACTTATGCTAATGCCGATGGCACTCCAGACGAGGACGCTTCGGAGAATTGGGATATTTGGGTTGATGGATACTGGGAGGCAATACCAGGCACTGGGGATTATTACACGCAAGACCCTACAGTAGAAGATTCTACAACCTGGGCTAACGTCCAAAATAGCGGTTCTGTAAATAATGCTAACACTAGCGTTGATGCTGACGATACAATATACCAAACTAATGTTGGTCAAAGATATGGATTAGATCCTCAACACGCTAATATTAATGGTTGTTTTTGGATAAACTGTAGAACAGGAAAAATTCACTTTGACTCTAATTTAGCTGGTAAAACTGTGACTATACAATACATAAGCGATGGAGTTGCTACTGATGATGAAATGATAGTTCATAAGTTTGCTGAAGAAGCTATGTACAAGCATATAGCTTGGTCGATTTTAAACACAAGAGCCAACACAGATCGTAACGTGGTCGCTACATTTAAAAAAGAAAGATTTGCAGCTGTTAGAAATGCTAAAATAAGATTGTCAAGTATAAAGCTAGAGGAGATTACTCAGATAATAAGAGGTAAGTCAAAATGGATTAAACACTAAAATATGCCGTTATTTAATAAAACATTTACAGCTGGAAAGATGAATAAGGATGCGGACGAACGTACCGTCCCTAATGGTGAATATAGAGATGCGGTAAATATCCAAGTTCAAACTTCTGATGGCTCTGATGCTGGTACGGCTCAAACTTTAATGGGTAATACTTTGATATCAGCACAAATGGTACCAGAAGGAAGTACTTGTGTTGGTAGTATAGCTGATAACAAAAACGATAAGGTTTACTATTTAGTTGCTGGTCCAGAAGAAAGCTTTAACGAGGTTAGTGGTTCAACTTATGATTGGAACACACCCTCTTCTTGGAAGGATTATATAATAGAATACGATATAAAAACAGAAACGTTTAAGTACGTTTTTGTGGACGTATATAGAGCAAATTATGAAGTAGTTGCTCATACTAGCACTAATAGTAATCCTGATAGATCCGGTGAAATTACAATGCAAACACCGACGACTAATCCATACACGCATATTAGACACGATATGTTTGTTGAGGTTTACGATAGCCAGGGCGCTAGTTATATAACTCAACATCAACAAGGTCCAACAACCTGTATTGCGGGTGCGGTTGATAATATTATAGAACTATACAGTACTTACGTTAACTTTACAGACAACAACAATGCTGTCTCAGCTGGTAGTTGGTTAAATTTTAGTGCTAAAAGAATATTAAACTTCCACAAAGATAGATATATAACAGGTATTAATATCATAGATGGAATGTTATTCTGGACAGACAATCATACTGAGCCTAAAAAAATAAATATTGAAAGGTGTATCGCTGGTACTGGAGGTTATGAGTACTTACCGTCAGTTATGCCTGGGGTATTTAACGGAGACACTGATCTTTTTCACACTAGATTATGCGTAACACCGGATAAAGCTAACCCACTTACAGTAAAACTTAAAAGTTCCACACAACCATGGTTTGTTGAGGAGGAGAATATAACTGTTATTAGAAAACATCCTTTATCAGCTCCAATATTAAAAATGTCTCCACACGAAGACGATAGAAAAGACGCAAATGGAGATAGTGTAATCACTTATACTTCAACTAATAGTCCAATTCATTTGCAAGGACTACCATCTACTACAGAGAATTCTTTTACGTATACCGCTAGTAATGGATTCCCTTACACTAAAAAAGTTGGTGATACTTTAGAAAACGTTACGGTAGTAGACCCCGTGCTTTGGGAGGTTGGAGATATGATTATATTTAATCAAGATCAAGATGACAACGTGAGTGCTGAGGGTTTTACTGAGCACGATGTTAGAGCAACAGTAACTTCTGTTCCAGCTAATCCGCCTGGCATGAGTACCACTGGTCCGTTCAACTTCACAATACAATCTATAGATAAAGAATCTATTGATTTAGAGCAAAAAACTTGGCGTTTAAGATTAGAGGAGAAGAAACCAATGTTTGAGTTTAAGTTTCCAAGATTTGCTTATAGATATAAATATGAAGACGGTGAGTACTCTACATTCTCACCTTGGTCAGAGCCAGCTTTTATACCTGGTCCATTTGACTATTTACCTAAAAAAGCGTTTAATTTAGGAATGACCAATAGACTTAGAAGTCTAAAAATAACTAATTATGTAGTAGAAGAATCTTTAAGACCTCAAGATGTAGTAGAAATCGATTTACTATATAAAGACGAGGCGTCTCCTAATATATATACTGTAGAAACTATCAAAATGACAGATGGTTGGAACGAGGATGATTTGTATCTTTGGCCAGATTCTGTCACTGGGTTAATTGACAACAGTACTGGTTTACCACTTGTAAATCCTAACAACTACCATCGAGGAGAATACAAAGTCACTTCAGAGTTGATACATGCTACAGTTCCTTCTAACCAGCTTTTGAGACAATGGGACAATGTTCCAAGAAAAGCTTTAGCACAAGAAATAACTAGTAATAGATTGGTTTATGGTAATTACTTACAAAACTACAACCTTGTTAGTGAGTTTTCTAATGTTGATCTAGAGATAAAGCCAAAAATTGTTGTATCGTTGAGTCCTAGCGAAACATTATTAAATGCCACTGATATCGATTCTACAGATCCAGATGATGTAACTGTTACTACTAATTTTAATGATAATAAGGAGTTTGTAGCGGATGGTACTCCAATGCCACATAAGACGTGTAGGTCATTGCGTGAGTATCAAGTTGGGGTTGTTTATGGAGATGAATATGGTAGAGAAACCCCAGTGTTAGCTGGTGATGGATCAACTGGAACCTTAACAATTCCTAAAATGTTCTCGAGTACAGCCAATAAGTTAAAAGTACAAATGGCATCTGACCACCCTAGCTGGGCTAAATACTTTAAGTTCTTTGTAAAAGAAACTTCTAACGAGTACTATAACATGGCTATGGATCGTTGGTATGATGCTGAAGATGGTAATATATGGCTGTCATTTCCTAGCGCTGATAGAAATAAAGTAGATGAAGAGTCGTTTATAATATTAAAAAAGAGACATGATACACATCAACCTGTTGATGATCCAGCTAGATATAAAATTATAGCAATAGAAAACTCAGCCCCACCTTTTATTAAAACCAATGTTAAAAAGCTTGGTCAAGTTTATGAAGTTAACCCAGGGTCTATAAATAGCGCTAACATAGGTACTACGGGTAATGGTTTTCCACTTCCTGATTACAGCGAGTTGTGGGTAAGAGCTGGTGCGTTAGGTTTTGATAATGTGATAGCTAGTAGTGTTGATGCGTCTAACAACCAAACGTCTTTCAATCAAATGCTTAACAACGGTCAGATACACCTTCGCGTGAGAACGGCTAACATCACTTCAGAGTGGTACCAAGTTACCAAGTATGTTGAGGATAGTTATCACAAATTCACTATTGATAGTGTTTTTGAAGAAGATGTTAATTTCGCATCAACTAATGGTTCGTTTTCTGGCGCTATAGACGATCTACGTATTGAATTCGCTAACCATCAAATTGAAGAAAAGAAAGAATTTGAAGGAAGGTTCTTTGTTAAAATATACAAAGATTTAGTTTTATTACAAAGCTTACTTATACCTACAGAAAAAACATATAAAGTTACTGAAGCCGCTGCTATGGGTTATTGGAACACGCCAAGAGGTAATAGATTGTTCTACTCAGAATCTATCGATCCTAAGCCATCAGCTGATTGGGAGTCTTTTGCTGTTAACTGTAAAGGTGAATTAGATGCTAATTCTGGAGAACGAAATTTAGGTTTTGCTATCAATGGCGATAACTATTCCGCTAATGATCAAAAATTCTTTTTCTTTACAGCAAACAGTGGAAATAGTGATGGATTGAAAAATGGGGTAAGCTGTGCGGCTAGAGATGGTATTGAAAGATGGGCTAGTAGTTCAAGTCAACGTTTCCACATAGATGCTAGTTATGTTAGAGCCCCTCGGGATGAAAACTTCAACGGTTGCACTAGGTATAAGGAAGGAGGAACAAGGGGTAGAGGATTACACAACGCAGGAAAGTCGATGGATATTGGTTATATAATGAGTGATGTAGGGGAAGGAGGGGATATCGGATTTACCAACAACGAGCATGAGGATTTTTATAAAAAACTTACTACAAAAGGAACTACGTTTAGGTTTAGAGAAGATGATGATGAAATAATTTATAAAGTAACTGGTTCGGAGAAAGGTGATTGGGGAGCTGGCAACACGGGTCACTATGGAGCTCAGCACATGTATCACGAGGACACCGCAGAACAACCTGGTAATAATAAAATTAGATTTCGTGTTGACTTCGAGCAGTTAGAAAAACCAGGTGTTGGTATGATTGGTGATGGTGAAACCGGATATATTATAACTGGAGGTCAAAGTACTACTAAACTAACTGGAGTAAAAGAACTTGGATGGTGGGGTGGAAGAAATAGAGGATCAGACACTGTGATCCCAAATCCAGCTTATGGAAATATACTTTTGGATCCTCTTGGATTATTACCCCCAACAATTACAACCCCCTTTAACCTAGGTGGTGGTGGTGACGATGGTAGCGGAGTTGCTCCATTTAACCCACTTTTCCCACCACTTAACCCAATCTCTCTCGTAAAAAAAGCAATGAAAGTTCCTATGCCACCTGGTTATATTGATGCCGTTGGTAAGTGCGACCATCCTGGTGGCCAAACTTATGACTATGTTGATATAGATGGGAACACACACGTAGGTGCAACTGGAATTCAACAGGCTAGAAGATGGAGACAACATACAGCTAAGTATCATCATTTAGAAATTGTTGAAGTTAAGGGAAATGATGATGACAATTTTGTCTCTACAAATCCAGCTATCTGGGAAACAGAACCAAAGGAAGATGTTGGAATGGACATTTACTACGAAGCTTCTAATGCTATTCCGATAGAGATAAACGCGGCAACAAACGAGCTTTTTGCACCGAGAGATACAATTGTCGATAGAGACTACGGCCCTTATTTTTCCCCAGCAAACGAAATTAAAGTTAAGTCTTGGAGCGAAAACACGGTAACCCTTTATAATCCAGATGATTTAACAGGTTTCCCTGGAGTTTCATACGCGTCTGGACAAAGGATAAGATTTACTAGGCCTGATGGCGCTGTTTATACCGCTATTTGTAACGGTCCGCTTGACCTTAGCACTGGGATTATAAATACAAGTCCAGTTATGAGTGGTGGCCACTTAACAATAACAATTAGAGGTTGGGAAGATGCCGCAAATACAATGGCACAACTACTTAATAATGATGCCCCGCACAATCAACCGTATACATTAAACTGGTTTAACGCTTACGCTTTTGGTAATGGTATTGAATCAGACAGAATTAGAGATGATTACAACCAAGCCACACTAGCGAATGGTGTTAAAGCATCAACGGTATTAGCGGAACAATACAAGGAAGATAGAAGAAAAACAGGTTTGATACATTCTGGTATTTACAACTCTACTAGTAATGTTAATAAATTGAATCAATTTATTGCGGCTGAGAAAATAACTAAAGATATGAACCCCTCGTATGGTAGTATTCAAAAGCTACACACGAGAGATTCCAATATAGTTGTACTGCATGAAGATAAATGCATGAAAGTACTAGCTAATAAAGATGCTTTATTCAATGCTGATGGTAGTAAAAATGTAGCTATATCATCCAACTTCTTAGGATCAGATGAGCCTTTTGCTACTAGATATGGGATATCTACAAACCCAGAATCTTGCGCGACAGATCTAGCTGGTAGATTATACTTTTCAGACAGAACTAGAGGAGCTGTTTTAAGACTATCTAACGACGGTATAACCAATATATCTGATTATGGTATGAAAGATTGGTTTGGAGACAACCTAGGACCTCTAACGCAACGAATATTGGGTTCTTTTGATGAGAAGAAAGATGAGTATAATATAACTATAAAAGGTTTGTACCCAGTTAGCACAAGTGGTAGTGGTAGTGGTAGTGGTAGTGGTGATCAGTGTGGTTGTGATACTAATACTGTTAGCACGAGTCAAGACTCTAATGATACAAGAAATCTAGAAAACACCACGATACTAAGGAACCAAAGTAATCTAAATATTGGTAATGTTAGCGTTGGTAATCTTGACTTTTATAATTCTGAGGTAACATTAAGTTTTAGTGAGAGAGCGAAAGGTTGGATATCATTCAAATCATTTGTTCCAGAAAGTGGAGTCAGTATTAACAATGAGTACTACACGTTCAAAGGCGGCGAGATGTATAAACATCACTCAAACTTAAACCGCAATACTTTCTACGGAGATCATAAAGAGTCCAGTGTTACATTGTTATTTAACGACCAACCTGGTACCGTGAAGAGTTTCTCTACACTAAACTACGAAGGATCACAAGCTAGGAATAAAGCAAATTTAACAGATGGTGAATATCACAATCTTGTAGAAAGAGATGGTTGGTATGTTAGTGATATTAAAACTAACCTACAAGAATCAAGTTATTTAGAGTTTACAGGTAAAGAAGATAAATGGTTTACATATATCAAAGGTGATACTACTACTTTACAAAACCTAGATGAAAAAGAATTTTCAGTTCAAGGTGTTGGAAGCTACTTGAGCATGAATGTTGTAGGTGAAGAAGCAAAACAAGAAGTGTGTTTAACTATTACTCCAAACATCAACTGTGTTCAGGTACTTGGGTGCATGGATCCTGACGCGCTTAACTATAACGCTAATGCAAACGTTGATGATGGGAGTTGTACTTATCCACCAGAACCAGTTTATGGCTGTACAGATCCTGATGCAAATAATTATGACGCCACAGCAACTTTGGATGATGGAAGTTGTGAATACGATGTAGATGACGGTGGAGGACCGGTTATGTGTCCATGGACTCATCTTGGAAGAGCCACGGATGCTAACTGGATTCCTACTCAAAACAATTATCCATATCCTTTACAAGGCTTTTACACCCAAGTAGCATTTAGTCGCGCGCAATATATTCCATCTAATCATGATATTACAGTTGCACCTTTTTACAGTTTTGTAGGAAATCCTTCAGGCAACATGGGTACGTTATCTAACAACAGAAGAGTAACAGGATGGTATATAACTAAACCCCAATACATTGGGCCTCTTGACTCTGACACAAACGCCTTGTTTAATTCTTATTGGAATATCACTGGTGCTGACGCTGGGCCTTTGTCTGGGTGGCAGTCTCCTATTATAAACTCTTGGAACGATGTTATAGCGCACTTAAATGCAATGGGTATAGTATCGCAAACATTAACAAGTAATGATGATTGGGATAACTTATACACTATATTCACTGATGCGTTTGGTTTTAATCCCGTTTACGGACCATCTATTAATTGTTCTCATTTTTAATCACATCACATGGCAAATTATACAATAACAAGACATACTGAGGCTGATCACACTTACGGGTGTACTAATTTCTCAACAATGCAGATTGAAGATCAAATAGCTGTAGACGGAGGACTATTAGATAGCACTGTTGTTTGGGATATAACAGCTGATCAAGGTTATTCATTAGATATAGAAGACTTTAGCTTTACTGGGGCGACTCAACTGAATGTACCAGCAACGGTACCAGTATCAACATCTTGGGAAAATCTACCTGCCCCAATTTTATATGCAAAGATAGTGAAAGTTTCAAGCGTGTTAATTAGGATCACCTTACATCTAGCTCCAGATCCCACTCAAACTGGTTTTGGAACTGGTAATAATTTCGTGATGCCTAGTACCGATGTAAACATCGTTGTACCCATAGAAGGTTGTGCTAAGATAGCTGGGCACTCCATGCGATTATGGTTTAACGAACCAGCGGATAATAATACTATAACAGAAATGGTGGTCAATTCAGATGTGGAGTCACGTTTAGCTGTAACAACGAGTGATAGTAGTGGTGGATTAAAATCACACGAAGTGGCTGGTACGTTACCACCACAAGCTTTAGACAAGGTGCCTAGCGGTAGTGGTGACCATTTAATTAGTTATGTTGTAGCCGCTGAAAGTGGTCATAGATATAAATCCACACCAACTTTAACTTTTAATAGTAAGTTGTATAACGTTGAGAGTTTCCCTCAACTAACTGACAATCCCTACGGAGAAGGTAAAAAAGACATAACAGGTGTAAGATTTGAGATTTATAAAAAATAAAAAATGGCAGATAAAGTAAAATACACAAAAGAAGAAGCGGTAAGAGTTGATAAGCTTAAGGAGGAAGTCGCAGTAGAACGTGAGGCAAAAGCAAAAACAATTGAAACTACTAAGGAAGCTACAGAGATCTTAAAAGGAGTCGACGGAGTACGACCTGCAAACCTCACTCAAAACGTGTATGTTGATAGTGGGGTAGACACCTACTCACAACAAGGTTTAACTGATCTAGGTATACATTTGCCTATTGAAACCACCTCTCAAGAAGAGATACAAAAAATATTAGAAAAGATAGAGGTTGCACCCGCAACACCGGTTGTTAACTTTAATCTAAATTATGACGTAGAGTTGATACCAGTTCCTGATATCAATAAAATATACTCGCTAACAACAGTTGAGAGTAACGTTTGGGATAAACCAATTTACGAAGAAAGTGTTGATGAGGCTGGTAGATTTGAAGAAGTACATGTGTTGAATAATTTTATTAGTAGTCTTGGTGGGGCTTTTAAAATATCTGTTAGTGGAGTTGCTAACACGTGTTTTGAGTTAGGTGTATTTAACCAAACCGATAATAAGTGGTATAATTGGAACGAAGTCAGTTCAACTAAGACTAATAAATCCGGAGATACATACATGTCTACGGAGCATGGTATTTTTAACTTGGGCCGAACTTACCTTGAGGGGGTTATTCCTGGATCAGGCAGAAAAATTGTAACCGTTAATATACCGCCTGTGAGTTACGAAACTGTTTATAGAATAGGGTTTTTGAGATCAGGCACCGTAAAGCCCAATGCTTATTGGACCGCTAACACCGACTACGCTAGTTTGCTACCGATGTTTGATGAAGTGGAAAAACCGGGTTACGTTCCAACGTATAAACTAACTCAGTTAATGAGATCTTCTACCACTATAAAACTAGGAGATAGTCATTTAGGTAGTGGAAACAGTGATGATGAATTGATTATAAATCACACTCCTGGCGCTCTGCTTAACACTATTAATAAAACTAAAGGAAAGTACTCTATTAATTTAAACATATCTTCTAGAAAAAATATACAATTAAACGAAAATGTAATTGGTGGGGTGTTAGATACAACTCACTTAACGTTGGGTGACCCAGCTATTACAACGGAGTTGTTAGGTGTTGATCTAGTGGCTTCAGTAAACTCCGAGGGCGTAGGAAATGTTACTGGAACTATAACTTTGGGTAAAGCATCGCTAAGACATTGTGAGATACATTTAAACACTAGTGGTATATTCCTAACTGATCAAGATAAATAAAACATAACACATGCCAATACTACAATTTACATTTGCAAGTCAATTAAATGTTTCCGCGCAAGTTGGAGATACAGCTTACTATGTGCCGACATCTACATCTGCTCAGTTTCAAGTTAACTCGTCTGATATTGTTGAGATAGGAGATATAACTTTTGTTAGCCCAGATGGGCTTGGGTTTTGGTGTAACACAACACTTTCACCAGGATCGTATCCTAGCGCTTCGGATTATATTTTCTTTTCTAAAGATAACAAAGCTAACCAAGCAAGCGTGTTGGGTTATTACGCTAAAGTACAGTTAAAGAACAACTCTAAGACTGAAGCCGAAATATTTGGGGTTAGCGCAGACGCATACGAGAGTAGTAAATAAGCGGCAAAAACTGTAACTATATTACAATAGAATCAATTAAATTAAATATAATGAAAAATATAGACGAGATTAACAAGGAAATAAGGGAAAATGAGAATCCCCCAACAAGAGAAGAGGCTAAACAGCATTTTGTCGAAATGACAAATCTACTTGATTTAAAACATACCTTTGATTTTGATGAAGCGTATGATGTAGGTTTGGAACTTAGGAGGAGGAAAGAATTTAGGGAAAAGATAAGTGACTTAGAGCAAGTCATCATTGATGCTGGCAACACCACGGGAGAGGTAATGCACAAAGCAAACCCTGTAAAGCACACTTTTGCTGGTGGTTGTTATATTAGAGAGATATACAATCCAGCTCACGAGCTTATCGTAACAAAGATACACAAGAAAGAACATCCATTCTTTTTAATGAAAGGTGAGATGTCTATCTTAACAGAAGAAGGGATACAGAATATAAAAGCTCCTTATCAAGGAGTTACAAAACCAGGCACAAAGAGAGCAATATACACACATGAAGAATGTATATTTATAACAGTACACGCTACAGAGAATACTACTATAGAGGACGTTGAAGATGAGGTGGTTTGTACTAAATACGAGGATCTACCACCTGGTTGTGATGCATTAGATATGTTAAAGGGAATTAATTTAAAACAAGAATAATATGACATTTGTAGCAGCGGCAGGAGCGGTTATAGGAGTTGTTGGTGGGGTCATGAAAATGAGTGCTGCTAATAAAGCTAAAAAAGAAGCAGCGGCGGCCCAGAAAAAAGCAAAAGCAGAGATGGAGGCTAAAAAGAAGCAGTACGAGGCTTTAGATACCTCTAACTTAGCCAAAAATTTGGAGAACAAGTTTGAAGATGCAACCATCAACCAAAAGGGTATGGAACTTCAATCTCAGAAATCAGCTCAAAGTAGAGCCAATATTATGGAGCAAATGGGTGGTGCTGCCGGTGGATCTGGTATAGCGGCTTTAGCACAACAAATGGCTAATCAAGGAGCTCAAGATGCTCAAAAGGCTGGAGCAATGATTGGTGATCAAGAAAAAGCTAACCAAGCAAAAGCAATGGAAGGCGCTGACGCTGTTCAAACGGCTAAATTGCAAGGTGCTAAAGATTCTAGACAATTACAATACGATAAAACGTCAAACTTAATGAATATGTCGGCTGGTGAGGCTCAAGCTGCTGGGGCAGCTAAAACCGCTGCTGGTCAAGCCCAAGGTGATGCTATAGCTGGTATTGGTAGTAGTTTGGGAGGTGGCGCTAGTGCTCTTATGAAATAAATAAACAAATATAGATATGGCAGAAAACACAGCGGGTAGTGGTAATTTTTACAGAATGGGACAACAGATGGGTCCTGAGAAATTGGATACAGGTACAGCTGATATACTCTCTGGTATTGGTCAGCAAATTAGTACATTCGGCTCAGCGATGGCTGAAGAGAAAAAAGCTGAAGCCAAAAAACTTAAAGAAGAAAGAAACGCGGCTGGAGATAAAATATCCCAAGAGTTTACTAATTTATCAGAAACCATTTCTCAGTTACCTCAAGAATCTTTTAATCAAGCGCAGAGTGAAGTTGAAGACTTAAGATATAGAATGTACGAGTGTATAGACGCTAAAGATACTAAGTGTCAACAAAATTTAATGTTAGAGCTTAACAAGATAAAAGATAGACACGCTGGTGATGCAGATAATCTTAAAACGTTTGTTGATAGTTGGCAGAAAGATGAGAACGGCAACATGCCTGTAAGTACAGATGCTATGAGTAGAGAGGATGTAGACGTTATGGAAAACTTTTTAGCAAACGATTCTAAAAGAACAATATATAAAGATGGTAAAATGTATTACGAGTGGGATATGGATACTGGAGAGGTTGATGAAAATGGCGAGCCAATAACAGAACTTCAAACATACTCTCTCCAAGATTTGCAAGACAAAGTTATTTTAAAAGAAACCGTTAA